>TBL_comb47_HYPODRAFT_10009011_pt1 | contig 10062 bp, 10 predicted proteins | sample TroBogypolimnion_40_FD_10682 | JGI IMG/M metagenome (IMG submission 10682)
GGTGGCGAGCCGCAATATTTCATCCCAATGGGCGCGTATTTGCTTGATGTTCAGCCTGTCGCTGCTAATCATCGGCTTGAGCGCGTCATAGACGGCATCGCCCTTGGGGATGAACAACTTGGTGTCGCCCAGGTCTCGGATACGTGGCGCGAAGCGAAATCCCAGCAAATGCATCAAGCCAAACACGTGATCGGTGAAGCCCGCTGTATCGGTGTAGTGCTTCTCGATCCGCAAGTCGGACTCGTGGTACAGCAGTCCATCGAGCACGTAGGTCGAATCGCGCACGCCTACGTTGACCACCTTGGCGCTGAATGGCGCGTACTGGTCGGAGATATGAGTGTAGAAAGTCCGTCCCGGACTGCTGCCATATTTCGGGTTGATGTGTCCCGTGCTCTCGGCCTTGCTGCCGGTTCTGAAGTTCTGGCCATCGGATGAGGACGTGGTGCCATCACCCCAGTTCGCGGCGAAGGGTTGCCGGAACTGCGCATTGATCAGCTCGGCCAAGACCGTTGAGTACGTTTCATCCCGGATGTTGCGTATTCCGGTAGCACTTCGACACTGATTCCAGCAACACTTGGACAGCATTCCGGCTAACACTCGAACACGATTCCAGTAACACTTGGACAGTGTTCCGGGAGTACTTGGACATCGTTCCAGGCCAACTTGGACAGTTAGTGATCAAATAAAATAACTATTTTTTATTAAAAGCGGCGTTTGGTTAACCCGTCGTACCCTAAGCATTTTTCTTAGGAGTTACGACATGTCACGAAGGTTAACAATGCGCAAAATATCTGAAGTTTTACGGCTCAATCAGTGCAATCTCTCCAAGCGAGCGATTGCTGAATCGATTGGCGTGAGTCCATCGACGGTGAGTGACTATATTCGCCGCGCTCAAAGTGCAGGCCTGACGTATCCACTTCCTCTTGACATGGATGAAAGTGCACTAGAGAGAAAATTGTATCCCGATCCTATTGCATCTCGGGTTCAAGGCCGTCCCATGCCAGATTGGAGTTTTATACACAGGGAGCTGGGTAAAAAGCATGTCACTCTTGAATTACTCTGGCAGGAGACATCTTGATGATCCTTTTTTGAATGATGGGTTAGACAGCATGACCAGAAATCACAAAACTACAGCTTGGTTACATTTTGAATTCAGGCGACTTGTCTTTTCCTTCAAGTGTCTTAATCAATTGCTGGTGATAGCTTTCCAACAAGTTGCTCAAGTACTCCCAGAATTTCTCAGAATTCACAGTTTCCTTCACCGTTTCGTTGGGAAGAAAACGAGCCATCTCTTTGCGAAACTCTTTCGCTATTTCTGGATCCTTGTTTAAGGATGCAGAGCGTTCGGCAAAGGCATTCAAGTAAGCATCAGTTTGCGCATGATGGTCATTGAGCTTGTTTTTAATCAGACCCAGAGCAGGTTTGATTTGTTGCTGATGTAACCATGCAATGTCCCACAAATCGCGATTTTTGAGTCTGTTTGGGCGCAACGCAAACGCGACTAATTTGTCCGCAAAGATCTCTTCGCGTGATTGAGCTTGCAGAATTAATCCGCTGGTGCCCATTTCAACCCCATACGGATTGAGTAACGCCATCGGACGAGGTTGATAGCTTGGTATTGCACACACATCGATATTGATGCGTTGAGCAGGGATGTCTTTGCGCCCAGGTCTTGTCTGAACTTTGAGTTTCCACGTGTCGACGTTGTCTTCTTCGCGCACGGGGTCGGTCACGTTGATCTCCAACCCATACTTGGCCTTGAGGCTCTCAATCAGGATATTGCTCATTGCTGCGAGTTGGTCGCGGCTGAAATCGGATCCACCTGTGAAGTCCAAATCTTCACTTAATCGATTCGACCCATAGCAAGCACGCAGGCAAGTTCCGCCAATGAATGTCAGTTGCGTGAGGAGGCCTGCGCCGCTTAGCACTCGCAAGATGTCGTGGTGAAGAAGTTCTTTCTCCACGACAATTCGCAAAGGGGCAAGTTCTTGCTTGTTGTTGAGTGCTTCATCAACTAGTTCATCAAACAAACTCATGGGCTACTTTCCAATCAATTAGGTCAAGACTTCGATGTGTCGCTCGCATATCCCTGAGCGTTTGTGCAACGTTGGCACGCCAAAGTCGAGTTCTGGGGTCGTATTCGATACTGCCTACAAGATCCTGCGGTCGTTGCCGTGTTTTGACAAATTCAATGCTTCCCCATCGACCGCAGTCAATGACGCCAGAGCGCCCCGAAGACATGACCATGATGCGGTTCATTGGAATTTGGGAAATCACCCCTGCGTCACTTAGGACGGTTTCGAGACTCAGGTAGTTCAGCCCAAGAGGGCGCAATTTCGCAGCGGCATGAGGCAGGACCAATCCACGATCAGGATTCGCTTTTTCGTACAAATACAAGCCACGGCACAGCCTCGTTAGGTACCCCTCACTGACTGCACGACTCAGCAATGTTTTGAATGCTGTTTCCGAGTGTCCGGGAAGGATCGCACGCAGATCTGAGGGCGTGAACAGACAAGCCTGCGGGCTGGCCAGCTGGCTGATGGTGTCTATTAGTTGCCGAATAGGTTGCATCAAAGACTCGTCGGAAAGTTGCATTAAGTGTAACCTTCCGACGAGTGTTGTCAAGTTTCTAGCATTTTTTGTCACTTTATGGCTACATAGTCGCCTAGACCAAGGGGTGCTTCAGATTGGCGAACTGGAGTTTTCGCACAAGTTCACCAATCAGTTCCTTATTAGTTCTCCATTGATTTCCTGAAATAGAGCCGTTGTCTCTCTACTGGTGGCCATGCTGAGTCCGGGGGATGGAAAACCCCATCGATCGTCCATATGGGCTTATGCGCCGGGGGAGTTTGAGGACATAAAAGCGGTGATTTATGATTTTTGTGAATCCAGGTCGGGTGAGCACAATCGACAATTCCTTGAGGACTGGCGAGGGTCATTGGTGACGGATGATTTCGCTGGGTATAAAGGCACGTTTCTCAATGGCGTCATAGAGGTTGTGTGCATGGCACACGCCAGGAGGAAATTCTTTGATCTATTTGAAAACAACAAGAGTCCAAAGTCCTATAGAAACTCTGATACCCCCCGGTTCTTACCCCTAAACAGTCACAATTGTGGCGTTCCTCTAGATTCGGAAAGCCCGCTTCAACAACTTATGTGGAACTCATGGGTTTCATTGATAATTTAGTAATAAAACTCATGAGTTCCATTATTGTTGCATAAATGAAACCCATCAGTTAAGATTAGTTCATTTAAACGAAACTCATAAGTACCATGGACAAGCAATTTCGTGATCTTCAGCTCCAGCAGATGGATGCTTTGCTCGGCACTTGGAAGTCGGCGCAGCTGTGCGCACGACCCAAATCGGGCTGGGTTCGTGCAGTGCGCGAGACATTGGGAATGTCTGCTGCGGCCTTTGCCAGGCGGCTTGGTATTTCGCATGCAGGCGTGCGCAAGTTGGAGACATCTGAAGCTTCGGATGTCATCACATTGGCAACACTTCGCAAGTTGGCACAGGCATTGGACTGCGAGTTGCAGTACGCGCTGGTGCCTAGAACAAGTCTTTCGCAACAGATTCAAGACCGAGCACATGCCGTTGCGAAAGAACATTTGCAACCGATCGCGCATTCCATGGCGCTTGAAGACCAGGCCGTGAATGGCCCCTTAGGCAAGCTTCAGTTTGATCTCGCTGTCAAAGAGTTGCTTGAAGGATCGCGTCGCGAATTGTGGTGAGATAGGGCACATGGAATTTCAGTACGCACCGGGGGCCACCCCTCTTGATCCCGATGAGGCTGCAGGCCTAGTGCCTGTGCACATCACAACACAGGCAGACCTCAACGCTTGGGAGCAGGCCAACATCGTTCTTGGAGATCGCTGGGCAGCTCGTCAGAAAAAACGCGATCTGTTGGATGAAGGTTTTGTGCGAGATTTGCACCGCCAGATGTTTGACAAGACTTGGCAGTGGGCTGGGACGTTTCGTCAGACCAATAAAAACATTGGTGTGGACTGGACTCAAATCGCCGTCAAATTGCGTGACTTGCTGGACAACACTCGCTACCAGATCGAAAACCATGTCTTCAAAGAAGATGAACTGGCGGTGCGCTTTCATCACCAGCTTGTCTTGATCCACGCCTTCCCAAACGGGAACGGGCGGCACTCTCGATTGATGGCTGATCTATTGATCATGCGGCTTGGGCAACCCAGATTGACCTGGGGCGGTGCCAGTGCAGCTCTCACGCCTTTTGGAGCAATTCGTGACCGTTATTTGGTGGCGTTGCGTGAGGCAGACAAAGGGCAAATCAATGGGTTAATTGAATTTGCCCGAAGTTGAGAACGGAGTTGTGGCCGGTCAAGACAGGCGGGCGATTGCTTCGTGAAGCATCAAACCGGACACACTGTTTTGTGGAACTGGCTTGTGAACATCAGGGCGTTGAAATCGATGCTCTGATTCGAATGCTTCTATGTCAATCAGTCGGTACATCACTTTGCCACCAATCTTGAGATAGACTGGTCCGGTGCCATCGCAACGGTAACGTTCGATTGTGTGGACTGATTTGTTCCATCTGTTGGCGAGGTCGTTTTGAGTTAGGTGTTTCACGGAATCTGTCATGGGTTTTTCCTTTTTTTTGGGAAGACCATTGGCGCGTAGATTCGGGGGGAAAGCCAGCTAATTCGAGAGGTGGCTGCGGAAATTTGTAAGTTATGCACTGCATACGCAACTACCGGTCAAGCAGTATTCAATTGCTGTTGGTGTGGAATTGAACCAGAGTCCACAATGCACCACCCTATGCAACGACATGGACCGCTAAGGATCACTTCTTAGCGGTCTTTTTCATTGGTAACTCAAATACTTATTGAATAGTGAGCGATAAGGGGGTCTAATGACTGATAACTTCAAGCGGGGGTACAAATGGGGGGAATAGTTTAAAAAACCTGACGTTTTTTTGCCTCGTACCCCCATACCCCCTATCTAGCATCCGGTTTGGGGGTACAAGACCGTCGTGCCTCACTCTTACAAGGTTCCACATGTTGACTGATGCACAGTGCAGAAACGCCATTTGTCCTCCAGAAAGGAAGCAAGCCCGTTTTGCTGATTCTGGGGGGTTGTTGTTGAAATCAACTGAATTTTGATCACCAAATTAATCAATGATTGAAGTTTAAATTTCATTTTTATATTATGAGTTTATTCAGTCAATACTCATGGCAAGCTGTACCAAATTGAGCGTCCACCACCATGTCTCGCCAGTAGCCCTTTTTTAACAAGATTGCCGAACGTTGTTTTAAGGGTATTGGGGCTAGCGCCATATTCGCGGACCATATCCCGTGATGTTACCCGGCCATGATCTCGAACGTAATCCAAAATTTGGACGGCTAACTCTGGCAATGCAGCCATAGCTCCTTTTTCTCGCTCAACCTTGGCGGCAAGTCTGCGTTTTTGTTGTTGCAATGCCCGCATAAAGAACAGTAGCCAAGGCTGCCAGTTTGGCGCTTCACTATGCAAGGATTGCTGGGTTTGGCGCAGAGCCAAGTAGTAACCCTCCTTGCTGTTCTCAATGACGCTTTCTAGCGAGCTATAGGGCACATAGGCGTAACCCGCCTGGAGCAGTAAGAGCGTGGTCAATATTCGACTCAGTCGGCCATTGCCATCTTGAAAAGGATGGATTTCTAAAAAAGTGACTGTGAACACAGCGACGATCAAGAGTGGGTGCAGACGCCCAAGTTCGCGCGCATCCTTTAACCACTCAACCAGCTCAGTCATGCGTTGCGGCGTGTCAAACGGAGAGGCTGTCTCAAAAACGACGCCAACCATCTTGCCGTCGGCATCAAAGGCGACGACATTGTTTGATAATTTCTTGTACTCCCCCCTATGACGTTCATCCTTTTGGCTGTAACGCAAAAGGTCGCGGTGCAACTGCTTGAGATGGTTCTCGGTGAGGTGGATGTCGTCAAAGGCGTGAAAAATCATCTCCATCGTCTCGGCATAGCCTGCAACCTCTTGCTCATCGCGGCTGTCAAATTTCTTGATTTCCAGCTTGGAGAGAAGTTTTTCGACCTCACGGTCTGTTAGTTTGCTGCCTTCAATTCGGGTTGAGGAACCAATGCTCTCAATGGTGGCCACATGCCGCAGCGCATTGAGTCGTTCCGGAGCAAGCGTTCCAAGGGCGCGCCAAGCCCCTTTGAACTCGTCAACCTCGCTCAGTAAGTTGAGCAATTCAGGCGTAATTTGGATAGTTTCGGTTTTCATCGTGTTGAATGTACGCCTGATTAGACCCGATTGTCAACCAGAATAGACCTGAATAGATGTTGAATGATTGCTTGACGACAACCCGAATGGAGGCCTGATTAAGCCCGAATAATGCGCCACTTCGACTGTCATTTGCTTTGCTTAATCTGAAGTTCCAGAACCTTGTAGGCGAAAGTTCCTTATAAATCAATACTCTTTTTGATTTTTGTATTTTGGCTACTGTCTACAAGTCTACAGCTTAATGGCTTTGATCAGCTCCATTGCTCTTTGTTGCTTTTGCGTTGGGTTGGTGGTGACTTCAAATGTCGTTGCATCTTGATCAGAGCCTGGTGCTTTGCAAGTGTTTTGAACAATGGTGGACAGGTCCGCCATCAGCGTTGCAAAGCTATGTGCCATGGATCCATCGTCAAGCTCCAGGCTCGCCACCTTTTGCATTGCAAGCTCAGAGCGCTTCGCTGGCGCCACAGGGTCTCGGCTCTCTTTGAGGTCTGGCTGCGTGTCCGCAAACAGCAACTCAGCCCAGGCCTGCCTCATGTGCCACTCCACATAGTATGCGAGCATGCATAAAAATAGATGTGCTCGAACTCTGTTTTCTGTTCGGTGGTGGATGGGGCGCACCTTGAGGTCAATGCTTTTGATGGACCTGAAGGCTCTCTCCACGTTGGCCAAGGACTTGTAGCTGCGCACACAGGTGGGGGCATCCATCCGCTGTGCCGACACGGAGGTCCGAATGATGTAGAGCCCATCCAGTGCCGCTTCGGCGGCAATGCTCTGCGCCTTGCGTGTCCATGTCAGCGATTGGTCGGTTATCTTTAGCTCAATGTGCTTGGCCATCTTGTGCTTATCGATCCCCCGCCCTACACACACACCAATCGCATCAGCTCCAGTGAGTCGGCCCGAATCAACTCGCTCTTTGATTTTGGTCAAGTTCTCCTCCGTGGCACTTAGTAACTCAAGGCGCTTATGGGCACGCAACTTTGAGAGTGCATCATTGCGGCAGGCCACCAGCCTCTCCCCAGGGTAGTCGGGAGACTCAATTTCAAGTAAATTGCGCTCATCAAAGAGCCCCATCTGTAGCTGCCCGCCTTCGACCAAGGCCCGAATAGAGCCCGTCTTGAGCGCTGTAATCCAGTCAAGCCCCTCCATATCACGCATGTCGTTGATCGTCTTTTGCGCAATCATCCCCCGGTCGCCAACCATCACCATTTGCCGGATACCAAAGTCACTTTGTAGCTTGTGCACGGCTGGCATAAAGGTCATGCTGTCACTGGTGTTGCCCTCATACACCGAGATCGCCACAGGACACCCCAGTGGGCCCGTCAAGAGGCCATAGTTCACCTGCAACTTGCCGCGTTTGCGGTCCCGGTTATAGCCAAACTTGGCCAAAGGGCAACAAGACATCATAAAATCCATAATAAAGGTCAAAATTATTTATTTTTTCTTAATACGACCTTTAAAATGGACTTAATGATGATTTTTTTAAAATACTCGTTGAGCGTGCTATAGTGGTCATTATGAAATTTATAGGATTTATATGACCGCCATAGGGGACTTTTTGACAGACTCTGAAAATATGAGCGAGTTCGGTGCTAGGCTGCGCTCAAGAAGGCTTGAGCGCAATCTCACTACGGAAGCTCTTGCCGAGGCGACGGGGCTTAACCGCAAAACCATCATGGAGTTGGAAGCTGGTCGTGATGTGCGTTTGAGCACAGTCATCAAAGTGTTTCGAGCCATGCATCTGCTGGGTATTTTGAACACAGCACTTCCCGATACGCTCCCTGGAAGTGAGGCGCTTTCAGCGCGTGGGCAACCCAGAGTTCGCGCCTACAGATTGACTGCAAAAAAAGCCAACTGAACACTCGGACTTAGTTTGAGAGACAAAAAATGACAGATACAGACAAATCTAAACCAATTTCAGCAAAGCCACGCATACGCAAAACTGGCCCCAAGGTTCTTGCTAAAGGGAATATCCACCTATGGGACGAGATGGTTGGCTCGGTGATGGAGTTTGAGAACGGACGCATTGGGTTTTCCTACGACAGCGAATACATTCGCAGTGGTGGCTTAGCCATCTCACCCAAGTTCTTGCCGATTGAGCCACGTACTTTCGAATTTTCTGACCTACAGCGCCAAGACGCTTTCATGGGGCTGCCTGGTGTACTGGCTGACTCTTTGCCGGATACTTTTGGCAACCTGATCATTAAAAAATATTTCGAAGAACGCGGCGAGCTTGATAAGTCGATGAGTCCCGTACAGCGCTTGCTGTATGTTGGAAACCGGGCGATGGGAGCCCTCGAATACGCACCTCACTTACAGCGCAAAAGCGCCGAGGAAGAGCAAGCTCTAGAAATCAAAAGTTTGGTGGAATCTGCCAGGCGCTTGATTGAGGGTGAAGCCGGTGAGGCCATTCAAGAAATTATGCGTGTCGGTGGATCCGCCGGTGGCGCAAGACCCAAAGCGCTGATCTTGTGGGATCGTGAAAAAAGCAAAGTTCGGTCGGGCTTTGCAAAGCACCGCACTGGCGAAGAGCATTGGATGATCAAGTTTGACGGCGTCAATTCCGCCAGTGTGCGTGATAACAAAGCAAAGCCATTCAACCGAATTGAATACACCTATGCATTGCTAGCAAAGCAACTGGGGCTCGCGATGGAGGAAGTCAGTTATTTGGAAGATGGCGAGTTGTTTCACTTTATGACGAGACGTTTTGACCGAAAACAAACGGCCAAGCACCATATGCATAGCCTAGCTGGCATGACTCATGTGGATTACAACTTGCCAGGAGCATACAGCTATGCGGCATGGTTACGACTAATCCAAGAGTTACATCTGGGTTACCCATCCATGGAACAGGCTTATCGGCGGATGATTTTCAATGTGGTTGGTCGCAATCAGGATGACCATGTGAAAAATATTTCCTTCTTAATGAAGGATAAATATTCAGGTTGGGAGCTGGCTCCGGCCTATGACTTAACGTATTCAGCTGGCGTCGGGTACACGCGACAACATCAAATGACGGTGGCTGGTCGCGGAGATGATTTCACTCGAGATGAGCTGATCGCGGTTGGCAAGAAATTCGACATTCACAATCCAGGAAAGATCATTGATGAGACCGTAGAAGCTTTCTCCAAATGGCGAGCTCTTGGCGAGCAATGGGGAGTTCAAGTCGACGATCGAAAGCGTGTGACTGCTGGGCATCGACTTTACTTGGCTAGTTAATCCTGAGTAAATTTACTCACAATTATTATCTAGAGGCTTGGCTTGACCGGAAAGTCTGAAAGACTGGCGTGATTTCTCAAATTTGGCGACATATTTTTTCATTCATGTCGTCGCAAACGACACACTCAGAAAACGTGTCGTCAAAATGGGAATCTATCGACATGATGGTTGCCGAGGCTGGTTTCTGAAATAGGATGAACTCAAGCAAGCTCCAGCTTACTCGGCAACGATTTGATTGAAATAATCTCTAAAAATCACATTTAAGGCTAACTATGCCCAAGAGGAGATGGTGACAGGTCGGTTGGGAGCGGTATCGTCGAACCCCAGTTCTAACAGGATGCCATCTTTCAGTCCTGTGACGCTGGCTGCGCGGGGTGAGTAGACGAGCCGAATGCCTGCGCTGCGCATTTTTTCGTCGTCAAATAAGGTGTCCCGCTCAACACTGTCGATACCCGGGATACGGATGCGTTTTGACAACGCGTCGTAGTAAGCACGCCGCGAATCGATGTGCGCAGGTTTGTCCTGGTTGCGCCCTGTTTTGACATCCATGTCAGCAGGTGGCTCGATGCGGATGTCAATGTCTTCTGAAAAACGATGGATGA
>TBL_comb47_HYPODRAFT_10009014_pt1 | contig 10058 bp, 11 predicted proteins | sample TroBogypolimnion_40_FD_10682 | JGI IMG/M metagenome (IMG submission 10682)
ATTTATTTCTTATGTAAGAACGAGTTTTAACCATTGTTATATAATATATAAATATTTTTTATAAATAATATTTAAGTAAAAAATAGTTAACTAATTAACTAGCAGAATCAGGTTAGTCACTGGATTTTTATTTTTTAATATTTATTTAACAATATTTACTGTAGATTTTATTTATTATTTTTAAAATATTTTTTAAAAATAATAAATAAATCTTTCAATAATCACTTTTATATAAATCTTTAAAAATATTTTTTTAAAAAAATCCAGTTACCCGCCGTTTTATACTAAACCGGATATAGCTAAACGATATCTGGCAATTTATTACAAAATAATTTCATGAATTTATTTTTAGTTGCCGATTCAAACTTCTTACTATCTATCATTTTTGTATTCGTAATTGAAAATATATTTATCGTCATTTCATTATCCATCCATTGTGGTAAATAAACTGTAAATATTGGTACAAATACATTATAATATATTTCAGGAGTTATTGCAAAAATTTTACCATTATGTTTTTGTGTTAAGTTTTTTTTTATTTGAAGATTATATTCTAAAAAATTTTTATAATTATAATTTTGTATATTTCCCTCATCAACATCTATTATAGGAATATATCCGAAAAAATTATTAATATAATTCGTATAATCTTGATTAGTATTTGAATAATTACACTTTATAGAATGATATGGTACAAAATAATTAGTCCAATAATTAGAAAAAGATATATTGTTATATTTTGTCTTATTTATATCTAAATTATTTTTTTTTAAATTATTTTGTTGTGCTATTGCATCTTTAATATTTTGCTGCGTTGGATATTTATCAGTAACATTTTCAAAATTTTCTTTCATATAAACCGTTTTATAATAAAAGAATGCTAAAAATATTAAGACCAAAAGTAGTATTAACGCGATAAAATTATTAATTTTTACCCCCCCCGATTTATTTCTTATATAAGAAATAGTTTTAACCATTGTTATATAATATGTAAATATTTTTTTATAAATAATAATTAACTATTAATTAATTAACAGTCAACTAGGATTGTTCGAAAGGAGACCTTCAGACTAGCTGGAAACGGTGGGTAACTGGATTATTATTTTCAAAATATTTTTTAAAAATAATAAATAAATCTTTCAATAATCACTGTTATATAAATCTTTAAAAAATTTAAAAATATTTTTATAAAAAATTCCAGTTACCCGCCGTTTTATACTACTTCAGACTAGCTGGAAACGGCTGGTAACTGGATTATTATTTTTAAAAAATATTTTAAAAATAATAAATAAATCTTTTAATAATTACTGTTGTATAAATCTTTAAAAAATTTAAAAATATTTTTTAAAAAAATCCAGTTACCCGCCGTTTGGCGCTTGGTATTTCCCGGGATTTTTAAAACTTTAAATTTAGATTTGTTATAAATAACATGATAAACATTGATAAAAATATTATTTTATAAAATAATATTTTTATAAAATCCCGGGAAATACCAAGCCCTACCGCCGTTTTATACTACTTCAGACCATCGCTTTGCGATGCCACGAGGTTTCCTTTCTACTATGAACTAAATAAAGTATTTGCTAATATAACTAATAAAATAGCTTCAGTAAAGCTTATTGGTTTGAAGTTAGATTCAATATTCTCTAATGATGAATTACCTTTAGATACTGAATACATTAGTTTTGGTACCAAATAATTATATAAAATATGAACGATAAATCCCTTTAATAATAAAGAAATAAAAACCAATAATAGTGAATAAAATATAAAGCTTGATTTATTTGTCCCATTTATTCTATTACCACCACTCATAATAGAATTCGATGCTAGCAGCGATGCAATATTTTTAATTAAAAATGTTGATGTTGTCATTTGCGTATTTATATATATTTTATATAAATATTTTTCTTAGACATATATATAAATGAAATCAATAAAAAAAGATCATTTAATGATAATTTTAATTTTATTATTAGTAGTATTTATTTTTTTCATCATTTATTACTATTTATATAATGATATAAAACAAAATTTTAATTTACCTTTTCAGCGGCTCCCAGGAGGGATTGGATATCTCCATCCCTTTGGTCTTCCGATATCGAATATCCCGGATGCGGAGCCGCTGGAGTCTGGAGCTTGCGAAAGACTCCAAACAACAACTCCGAGTAATAACGGTTTCCAAGAACAATATGGAAATTATTGTGGTTCATATAATTCACAAAATGACTGTAAAAGTGATAATGAGTGTGCATGGAATAAATATGTACCTAAAAAAGGTGACCCAACAGGATGGTGTGGATTAAATCCTGATCCACCGCATCCAAAATATGCAAATCAATATGATATTGTTCAACCATTAATAAGTGATAATGATGCTAATAATAATGATTAATTTTATTAAGTAAATATTTCAGTGGCTTCGTGGAGAGCTTGTTTTAGCCTTTAGCACAACGGGGTGTACCAATAAAATAGAATAAAATATATTAAAATACTACAATAATTCATTATAAGATAGTTATAATTAAAACAAAATTTTATTTTCAGACCCCGTTGTGCTTAGCGCTAGCTTGTTTCAAATGTGACGTCGCTAAACTAACCGAATTTAAAAATCACGAGTAAAACTCTTAACTCTTTCGGGAATAATGTATTTTTTCAGCGGCTCCCAGTAGGGCTTGTCCCGGATGCGGAGCCGCTGGAGTCTGGAGCTTGCGAAAGACTCCACGAGACTTATCGAAGGTTATGGGAGCTTGCGAAAGACTCCATATAAATATATATTAATAAAGAAATCTTTATTAATATATATTTTTAAATAGGAAAATCTTTGATAAAGATAATTTATATAATCATCCGCCGGCGGACGATTATTCCTGAAAAAGTTAAGTTATAATTTCTTTAATTATATTTAACCTTATCAAATTCTTTTTCTTGATTAAATCCAATCTTATTATAATAACAATTCTCCGATATTTTCCATGGTTCAGGAACCATATCAAACGTACGATTACCACAGTCCGCATTATATTGTTTAGGTTTGGGAATATAGTTATTAGTACATTGTAAATACGAACCATTTACGATAGGACATTCATAATTTCGTGATTTATAACACTGTTCAGTATTTAAGGTGGGTACTTGACAACTTTTTAAATTTTTTAATTCAGTTTTATCAGGAGATGGTTCATCAAGATTCTTGTCATTTATATTATCCCTAAAATAATTTGCAAATAAATTTTTAGGAATAAGATTTATATGGTCTTCTCTAATTTTTAATAATATTATATATAAAATGATTATTAATACAAATACTAAAAAAAAATAAACTAACATAATTATATATTATTACTTACAAAAAAATATTAAAATTAATTTATATATTCTTAATAATAATTATTAAGAAATACTTATTTATAATTTATTAAAAGTTATTGATAATCTTACAATAAGAATAGATTAAGACTGACAATCGGATGGTATTCTTCGTGTTAATTTTTTTTCAGCTGCATATTTATCGGCGGCCAATTTAACTAATGGTTTAATAATACTATTATCTGCTTGAATCCAATCTGATGCGATTTGCCATTGTTTACCATTCCATGTTTGTATTATACCCGATAAAGAACCAGTATGATCAATACAATTTGTAGAAATAGGTTTTATTAAATACCCAAAACCTAATTTATCTAAAGTTTTTTGGTCTAAGTTTAAATTTTCTAAACCCCATCGAATTTGTTCACCAGTCATTACTTTCCATTTTCCAAATCTTTCTTGAGCACGTCGGATACCTTCTACAGCTAACATTGCATTTATTATACCACGAGTATATAGAATGGAACCAACTTCTTCTCTGGGTCCAGTGCCTTGACCTTTATCATGTACATTCTTCAATATATCTTGTATTACTTTAGATTCAGTACCAAACTTATGGAATGTTACTCCGTTATAACCTTTAGCAGCTTCACCAATATCTTTAACATCGGGTTCACTTGCTGACCACCATATGCCATACATTTTTTCGCGCGGATAACCTGTATTAATAGCTTCTTTGAGTGCAGTAGAATTCATCACACCAAATCCCCATAAAAGAACGTAATCGGGAGGAGATTGCCTAATTTGTAACCAAGTGGCTTTTTGATCAATTCCTGGTACAGTTACAGGAATTAATTGAAGATCGAATCCTTGCGTTTTAGCGCGAACTTGTAATAATGGAATAGGTTCTTTTCCATAAGGGCTATCGTAATAGACCAATGCAATTTTTTTGCCCTTTAAATTGTTATTTTCTTTTTTAGTAATATATTGCATAATAATGTCAGCACCAGACCAAGAAGTTCCCATCAAAGGAAAATTCCATTTAAAAAGATTTCCATCACTTGACTCTGGACGACCATATCCCATAGTGATTAACGGGTTCTTATCATTTGGTGCTTTTTCAGTTAGAGCAAATGTAATACCTGGTGGATTAAAAATCATACCTTGTGCATTAGGTTTAAGTCTTTCATAACATTCTACTCCTATATCAATTGCATAACCGGTTTCACATTCTTCAAAAGTTAGTTGAACCCCATTTATACCACCGTCGCGTGCATTAATTAATTTTAAATAATCAGTATAACCATTTGCTAATGGTATGCCGTAAGATGAATAAGGACCAGTTCTGTATGATAGAATTGGAAAAAATTGGTTTTTTGCTTGGAAATTTTCACGAATAGTAAAATTTTTATATATATAAAATAATACAATCGTTAATAATAATATAATTAATATTATTTGATAGTAATATTTATGTAATTTTTTATTAAACATATATATTATTACTTTAGAAAAATATTTATAAATTTTTATAAATCATCCAATAAATGTAAATCGTCTAATGATTCAATTCCCTCCAATTTACCATATTCAATAAATTTTTTTATAATTTCCGGATATTCCCAATATGTATCTTCTTTATAAATTTTATGCCATTTAAATTTTTCTTCTAAATTACCATTTACATGACATTCATATTTTTTTATTATTTCTTCTAATGACAAATTTTTATCAACATTTTCTCGATACCATTTTACAGTATGATGATACTCATCCGCATATTCTTCTATAGTACCTTGATAGTCGGAATCATGCCATGGTGTAAACATTTCTCTCAAGAATATTCGTCGAAAGTTCTTTATTTTTGCATCAAATTTAAAAGGATTGTTTCGCTCTCCAGTATTATAAATTTTGTGATATGACATACATGGAGTCTTTCGCAAGCTCCAGACTCCAGCGGCTCCGCATCCGGGACAAGCCCTACTGGGAGCCGCTGGATTATATGAAGGCATATCACCTTCATTCGGCCAAAATATATCAGCTGTATTTTTAAAGAAAAAAGGATGTGGTGTTAACCATATTTGCTTTTCATCCTTAGGTGTATGTATTAAATCTTTTTCTAAAAATACAATCGACGTGAATCCAAATGTATATCCTTCATGAATTAAGTATAGTATGTTAGTAACATGATTACTAGTCTCTTCTGACCCGCTAAAGAATATTTCATCACCATCTTGTAATAAATAATAATCAGCATATGACTTTGATATTTCAATTGCATATTTCTTTCGTTCCCGTAATTTTAATTCCGATTCTATAATAATCATATTTAAATTCCATTTATCGCGACAATATTCGACTACTTCTCGTGTTTTATCAATTCCTTTTTGTATCAAAACAATATATTGATATACAATAGATTTAGTACTTGCAATGGATAATCCAATCATATTTTGTTCATCCCATACAGGCATTATTGAAACTATTTTGGGAAGAGCCATTTAAATATGATAAATATTATATATTAAAAATAGTTTTAAAAAATTTTTCCAATATACGCGTAATCTTTTAATTTTATTCGTAATTTATTTAGTAGATTCATTGAATTATCTGTAACATATTGACATGATAAGATTACTCTTTTTTGATTTTTACATAATTTTGTAGCTCTATGATATAAATAATTACCTTCAAAACAAAGACCTTTATTTATTAAATCAATATTTGTTATTTTATTCGTATCATCCATAAATTGAAATTTTGTACATGTTTCAATATGTGTAATTGGAATAAGTACTGTAAAAAATCGTCCATTATAATAATTATAATCATAATGCCAGTTTATCCAATCATTTTCCTCATTGTAAATTAATAGAGCACATGATGTTGGATATGATAAATCTGTTGGATATAATTTTAGATTAGTTAATTTAGATATTATTTTACATAAATCATTTTGATAAAAATTGATTATAGTACTCGGAGTCTTTCGCAAGCTCCCACTACCTTCGGTAAGTCCAGCGTCTCCGCATCCGGGATGCTCGATATCGAAAGACCGGAGGGATGGAGATATCCAAGCCCTACTGGGAGCCGCTGAATTATTAACTATACTTGATATTGAAATTGTTATACCACTTTTATTTGGCAATGCACAATTGAAAATATTTTCAGGATATGTTTTTATTACAACTTTTTTAGACAAGTCTTTATTTGCTAATATTTTATCAATATCATTTTTAATATTTTTTTCTAAAATAATATCGAACTCTTTATATAAACAAAAATTATTATTACATATATATTTTTTATTTATCTTACATGAACCTGAATAATAACCATAAACAAATAAACATATTGTAACTATAAAAATAAATGTTAAAATTAATATTAAAATTTTTATATTTTTATTTTTCTGGAGGAGTCTGGATCCTGCAAAATACTCCATATATTTATATACATAGATAAATATTTATTTTATTGTATATATTTATTTTTTAATAGACATCGAGTCAGGTAATGCTTTCTGGTTCTTGCGAAAATCTCCAAAATCATCATTAACCATTTTTATCAATAACTCTTTCATTTTATTTTTAATAATATTTTTATAAAAGATAAGATGTTCAGTAGTATATATATACCATCTTCTATTTTTATATGTATCAAATAATTCTAATATAGTTGGGTCAATTATTTGCTTTAATAATCCACCTTTTTTTCTGAAATTTTTTTTTGAAATATATACTACATAGCAACCATTTGATAAATGTTTAATATCTTTCTCAGTAACATATGTGTAATCTTTTAATTCATCTTTATATTTTATAAAAACTTCGTTTAATAAATCAATATCCATTTAATATAGATTAATATTTATTTTAGTTTATGTTTTCCGATATATTTCATATTTTTATCAAACATTGAATTTGTCAATGTACAATAAAAAGATGCTTTATCACTCGGGTCTTTAACATTTTTCAAAACAGTATAATGTTCATCATTGTAAAAAACTGTTGCATATTTTTCTTTAATAGGAGTTAAAATACCAATCTCTTCTCCTCCATCATTTCCTTCCGGTTCATAAACAAAATTAGTTTCTGTGTTTAACCAAAGAAGTTTATCTTTTGTAGTATAAATAGGAACGCATGATACCTCCTCTTCATCATCAGATTCTTCTGCTACATCTTTTGCATCTTCTGCGTCTTCTGCATCTTTTGCGTCTTCATCGGATTCTTCTTTTGCATCTTCTGCGTCTTCATCAGATTCTTCTTTTGCATCTTCTTCCACTTCTGCTTCAGATTCTTCATCAGAACTTACTGAAGCTTTATATGTCTCTTTTGCAATAGGCTTAGAGATTTCACTTTGTAATTCAGGAATCATTCTAATTAAATTTTTCAAATTATTTATATTGTCTTCTTTATTTTGAAAAGTAGAAGTTTCTTGAAGTTTATTAAATTCTTCGGATGATACAGTTTTTTTCAATAACTGTGATGCATAAAGCGTCAAATGAGTCATCAATTTTGGATTTTTATGATTCAAAATAAGTAAAATAGGGTGATTTTCAGTAGGAAATTGATAATTATTATCACCATTCTTCTTTTTAGCACCTCTTTTCCCCATATTTTCAAAAAAATCATCATTCACATTTGCAATGTATCGAGATTTATCAGATTGATTCTTAGGAAGAATGTCTCTTTCATAAATTTTTAATCCATCTGGATTACTAGCAATCATGCGATTATGAAGATGACAATATTGATTTCCTTCTTGAGATGTCTTAGAACATCTCGAGAAAGCATTTGTTTTCATTGCTCCATTTTTTTCTTCTTTTACTAAATATACATCAAGACCCTTAATATGATCCTTGTAAGCTTCGCCAATAGTATTATATTTTACTGCGGCAATGCAACAATTTTTTAGGGTTTCTGGCTTCTTTTTAATTTTCATTGATGATTTAGAATCATCTTTTAGATTACTAACTAATTGATTAATTGCTTCTTTTTCAATTTGTGACATTTTTATTTTAGGTTATATATGTGGTATTTCTTATATTTAATAAAAAATATATTTCAATTTTTTTCAAAAAATTATAATTTCTTTAAGAGTTTTAGTGATTATATTGAGTCTTTCGCAAGCTCCCACAACCTTCGGTAAGTCCAGCGGCTCCGCATCCGGGATATTCGATATCAGAAGACCAAAGGGATGGAGACATCCAAGCCCTACTGGGAGCCGCTGTATTAACTATCATATTGTGAAGAAAAAATACTTCTATATGCTTTAAATGCACAAGTTCCTATAATACGTTGTGATTCAGAATTAAAATGATATACATCTAATATATTACTTGTTCCATTCATTATTGCTAATGGCAAATCTGTAGCAACCACATATTTTGTTGTTGGGTCACTATCTTCATTTAATATTTGTAAAACATCATTTACTTTAATATTATTATTTAAATATAATAATCCTGTTGTGGAAACTGCAATAAAACCAAATGTTGTAGAATCATAATATCCTAAATTTCCTAAAGTGCTTTTATAATTATTAATTACTTCATATAATGATGCTTTTAGATAATCTAATTCTGGGTCAGATTCACCTTGGTCCCATAATAAAATATTGACTTTTCTTGCTATTACGGGAAGCTGTTTTAACGCATTATCTATTTGTATAATATGAACATCAAATATATATCCTTGATAAGATACAATCGGAACAGGAAACATGTCTTTATAACCATTATGAAAATCTATAATTTTTGCTTGTGACTGGTTATAATATTTATCACCTTGTTTCCATTTTGTCCAAAAAGCAATCGAAGCTCCTGATACACCTACATTAATAATACCTGGTCTAATATTAGGATAAGCTTCAATTAATCTTCGCGCCAAATGAAATGCAGAACATTGTGACCCTAATACTTTAAATGTATGATAACTCCATCCAAGAGACTCCGTTCTTAAATCAGCTATTTGCCATTGTTGAATAGTTGGATTCCATCCAAATATTCTATTATGTGGTTGATCATTTAGATTATTTGGGTCATATGATGTTTCAAATCCTTCTGCGTTACTTTGTCCCGTTAAAGCTATAATAAAATTAGGTAAATTTATATTATTATGGTCAATAAAAGGAATTTTTATTTGTCCTAATGTTTGTTTAGAATAATTATAAATTAAAGTATCTCCGTTTGCAACTCCTGTTAAATCAATATTAAGGACATTGACCATTTTATAAAATATAAAAATAAAATTATTATTAATTTCTAAAATAAAAAACTATTTTTTTGCAGCTTTTGTAGCTTTATTTAATTTAATCCTAACTTTATTTTTATATTCTGATATATTATTACAATATAATTTACAATCATATTCTACAACTGAATTTGAAAAAGATTTATATATTTTGAGTGCAAATTCGTTACCTATATTTTCGTTACCAACTTTCATTTTCGATATAATATTAATTGATTTCTCAGGGCTATTATTTTTAATAATATTTAAACAATTCTTTGATATATTATTAAATGAATCTTCTTTGTACATTAATATAATATTAATCTAATTAAAACAATATTTAAAATAATATTATTCAATTTTTTATTTACTATTTTCTATTTGAAATAATTTTTCATATACCGAATTAGTATCTATATTTTTTTTATTTTCTACTCCTATTATTGTTTTATTAATCGATTTCGTAATATTTAAACATCTGGAAATTCCAAGTTTTGATATATAGCTTTCAGG
>TBL_comb47_HYPODRAFT_10009015_pt1 | contig 10057 bp, 9 predicted proteins | sample TroBogypolimnion_40_FD_10682 | JGI IMG/M metagenome (IMG submission 10682)
CCCCCAAGGTAAGCCTGGCTGCTCTTGCCCCTTCCATCTTGTTGTCGACGCTCCTCCTCCCGGAGGGGGGAGGTCGGGAGGGGGGACGCCCGGCCCCTCCTCTCCCGAAGGGCGAGGGCTAAGGCGCTGAAAGACTGCGCAGGGGGGGACGCAGCCGTAGGGTGGGCACCCCGTGCCCACGCGGCAGTAGCTGGGAAGCTGAACGAAGCCTCAGACCGTAGGGTGCGCACCCCGTGCCCACGCGGCAGCGGCATCCGGCTGCGGTCCCGTGGCGCGGGCGCTTCAGAGGGGCGGCTTGGGTGGGTCCTTGGGGCGGGTGGTGACTACCCCGGTCAGGATCCCGACACCCAGCAGTATCAGGCAGGTAATGGAGATGTAGAGGGCAGCCACGCCGGCGACGACCAGCGCCCATGCCACGCCGGCGATGATCAGCAGAAAACCGATTAGGTAGAGCAGAAACGACATGAGGGCCTCCGCGACGCTTGGATTCTACCGGCCTCGCTCGGGGGAAGCTAGGCCCGAATCCGGGTTGACTGGTTTGCTTTTCGCGTCTATGTTATAGGCTCAACTCCCGGAAAACCGGGAGGCGAAGAACTTTCAGGAGACCATGTGCAGATTATTCTTTTCTACAAGCCGTTCAACGTCCTTTGCCAGTTCACCGAGCCGGGGAAACGTCTGAACCTGGCCGACTGCCTCAGCATCCCCGGCATCTACGCCGCCGGCCGATTGGAATACCAGGACGAAGGGTTGCTGGTTCTTACCGATACCGCCGGCCTGCAAAAGCGGATCTGCGCCACGAACCCTCCGCTGGACAAGACCTACTGGGTCCAGGTCGAAGGGTTCCCCACCGAGCAGTCACTCCAGCTCCTGGCCGACGGAGTCCTGGTGGACGGCGTCGAGACGCCGGCAGCGGTCGTCAGCCGGCTCAGCTCACCCACGGTTTGGCCGGCCCACAGCTCCCTGCGCGAGCGGCTGCGGGTCCCCACCAACTGGCTCTCCATAACCCTCCCGGAGGGGCCCAACCTCCTGGTGCGGCGCATGACCGCCGCCATCGGCCACCCTGCGCTGCGGCTGATCCGGCGCGCCGTGGGGCCCTGGGATCTGGACCAGCTTTACTCCGGAGACTGGCGCTCCGCCGAAATCCCCCCCGAGTGGCTGGAAAAGTAGGCACGGCAAGCTCGTCTCGCCTTAAGATGGCGCCAAGGTCTTCAGGTACTGAATGATGGAAGCCATGTCGGCCGAGTCGGCAGGGAGTGGATTGCCTCTGAGCATCTTCACGATGCACAGGTTGACGATCTTCACCAGTCGCTTGTCAGCGTAGGAGGCGGCCCTTTGCAGTTTGCTGCCATTGGGGTGGCAGGTGGCGCAACTTTTATTGTTGCTGCCGAGACTGCGACTGTTAAAGAGCTCCTTGCCGTGTTCGACTGATGCCTGGCTCTCCGCCCAGGCGGGTGCCGCCAGTGCGGCGGCTGTCATGATGGTCAATGCGATTCTTTTCATGCAGATTCTCCTTTGCTCAAGCCATCCCACAAAGCTGTATGTGCAAGCAAGGCAGTTCAAAGCAGTTCAAAGCAGTTCAAAGGCTTGCACGCGGATTTGGCGGATGGAACGGATAACATCAGATAAAGCAAAGCTCTTGGGGGACACCTAAGACTTACGTTTAATCTGCCTTTATCCGCCTAATCCGTGTCATCCGTGTGCGAGCCTTTGTTCCTGGTTGCTATTCGGGTACGGCTACCTGGCTATTCTCCCTGCGCGCCGTCTGATCCCACCCCGATCCGTTTGCGTGCTTCCTGATCATGGCGTCGATGTATCTCGACCCCAACTGGCTGTTGGCGAGGGACTGCTTCACCGACGGCAATCTCAATATGACACCGACGACCGCCGCCAGCGCCCGGTGACTGAAGAGCGCGCGGTTATCCCAGATGAGGTGCTGCAGTTTGCCGCGCTCAATTGCCATCTGGACGATCCTGTGAGCGCTGTCGACCGGTGTGATCACGCGCTCTTGCCTGGGAATGAGCGATAGCGCGCCGCTTTTGCAGACTCGGACGCAGACGCCGCATCCCAGGCAGCGCCCGGGGGCCAACACCGCTTTGCGCAGCCACGCGTGCTGGGGGTCGTTGGCGGACACCAGGCCGACGGCCTCTACCGGGCAGGCGTCCAAACATCGGCCGCAACCGCTGCAAAGCTCCCGCTTGATCCGGGCGATGAAGTTGGTGGTGTGCACCGGGTGCAGGCTGCAGAATTTGCGCGCGGCGATCAGCGCCTCGCAGCAGCAGCCGCAGCAGTTGCAGATAAAGCTCACCCCGCCCCGCACGTTTTCCCCGAACTGCAAAAGGTTCTGCTCCCGGGACATTTGCAAAAGGTCCAGGCACTCCACGGCGTCGATCTCCCGGGCATGGCCGTGCCTGATCAGCGGATCAGCGACGCTGTCAAAGCTCATGCATACCTCGAGGGGGGCGGAGCAGGCCCGGCCGAGATGGTGCATCTTGTGACGGCAGTAGCAGCTCCCCACCCCGATCTTGCGTGCTCCGCGGAGCACCGCGCTGGCGCGCTCATAATCCAGCACGCGGGTGGCATGTGCCGGCGGGACCTCCCCCTCGCCCACGAAGACCCGGCCCAGCTGGGTCTTCCCTTCGGTGAAAAGCGCCCTGATGAACCCCTCTTCCACATTGAGGTACTGGTGTAGCAGTTCGCTGAGCGCCTTCTGGTCGATGTCCTCCCTGACCCGCATCAGGGAGAACTCGAAAAATCCGGCCATCGGCGGCGGGAGGACGTAGAGCTTTTCGCCATTTTCCTGTTCCGTGTCGAGCAGCAGCGCGCGTTCCGCGAGCCCCTCGAGCATGCGGAAGGCCACCACCTCACGCACCCCCCAAAGGTACGCCGCCCGGGCCGCCGAGAAGGGGCGGACCGGAAGCTGGCTGAGCAGGGCCGCCTCCTGCTCGCTGAAGAGCAGGGAAAGGATTTTGGTGAGCAGTTCCGAAGGCGGTGCTCCCTGGGGGAACCTGTTCAACCGCTCTATCAGGGCGCTGTACCCGGTTTGGGCCGTCAGGTGCGACATGGGGGATCTCCGAAGCTCTTGCTGGGCGGTGGCGCGGGAGGGAGGCGCCAAGCGCCCGCGGGGCCCGGCCGCCAGAGCCAAAAGAAGCGGAAGTGGGGGCTTTTTTCGCTGTCATAGCCCTGCGCGCACTTCCGCCCCAGTGAATGATAGAAATTTTTAACAGTATAGCGTCCTTTCTCTCGCCTGCAATGAGTGCCTGTGATAGAGTAGTCGCTATTTTTTGCCGGGAGACAACAAATGGTACTCTTCCTCCTTTGCTACCTGGCGATCTATGGCGGAGCCCACGCCTACCTGCTGTCGCGCCTGGTCCGGGTGTTCCAGCTCTCCGCTCCCTGGCCCGGATGCTTCCTCGGGGTCGCGGTCTTCATGGTGCTCGCCCCGATCCTGGTCCGGGTGCTGGAGCGCTACGGGAAGGAAACGCCGGCCCGGGTCATCGCTTACCTCGGCTACCTCTGGATGGGGTATTTCTTCCTGCTGCTGAGTGCTTCGCTCGCCCTGGACCTGCTGCGTGCCCTTCTCGCGGCGGCGGGGTGGCTCTGGCATCGCGACCTGGCGCCGCCTGAGGGCGTGCTCCTCAGCGTCGCCCTGCTTGCCGCGCTGGGAGCCTCACTGTACGGCCTATTCGAGGCGCGCCAGATCCGGGTGGAACGGGTGACCCTGAGAAGCCCGAAGCTCCCGGAGGGAGCGGGGGGGGTGCGGCTGATGCTGATCTCCGACGTCCACTTGGGCATCATGGTCGGCAGGGAGGGGCTCGGGAGAATCCTGGATCAGGTGGCGGCCCTGAAACCGGACCTGCTGCTTTGCACCGGCGACCTGGTGGACGGCCAGATGGACGGCCTGGCCGGGCGAGACGAGGAGCTGGGCCGGATACACCCGCCGCTTGGCAAGTTCGCCGTGCTGGGAAACCACGAGGTGCTTGCCGGACTGGCCCCTTCGGTCGCCTTCACGAAGCGCTCCGGCTTCCGGTTGCTGCGCGGCGACGCCGTGGCGGTTGGCGAGCATCTCACCCTGGCCGGCGTGGACGACCCGGCGCTCCAGGGCGCGGCCGGGGGGGCGGCCGAGCTGGCGCTCCTGGCCTCGCTGCCGCCGGACCGGTACACAGTCCTCCTCAAGCACCGCCCCAAGGTGGAGCCGGAGTCCCGGGGGCTCTTCGACCTGCAGCTCTCGGGGCACGTCCACAAGGGGCAGATCTTTCCCTTCAACCTGATTACCCACCTGGTCTATCCCGTGAAAATGGGGCTCTCCCCGGCAGGTTCCGGATCCCAGCTTTACGTGAGCCGCGGCAGCGGCACCTGGGGCCCACCCATCCGCGTCCTCGCCCCCCCGGAAGTGACGGTGATCGACGTCATCCCCCACTCCTGACGTTTGTCAACCAAGTTGCGCCTCGCTGGTTGACGAACCTTTGTGCGCTGTGGTATGTGTGGAGGCCTGCAGGCTAAGCAAATCCCAGAGTGGAGGAAAAGGTGACCACATTCGCTGATGAGCTTGACGCGCTGCGCGCGGCAGGGCTGTACCGCAGCATGCGGGTGATCCAGGGCGCGCAGGGCAGCCGGGTGGAGCTGGAGGGCAGGCAGGTGCTGCTGCTTTGTTCCAACAACTACCTGGGCCTAGCCGACCACCCCGAGCTGCAGCGGGCCTCCGTGGAGGCCGTCGCCCTGGGAACCAGCTCCGGAGCGTCGCGCCTGGTTTCGGGCACCATGGAACTGCACGACAGGCTGGAAAAGCGCATCGCCTGCTTCAAGGGGACCGAGAGGGCGCTGCTCTTCAACTCCGGATACGCCGCCAATACCGGGATCATCTCCGCCCTGGTGGGGCGCGGGGACGCCATCTTCTCGGACCGGCTGAACCACGCCTCCATCGTGGACGGCGCCCTGCTCTCCAGGGCGAACGTACACCGCTACCCGCACCGGGACACCGATGCGCTGGAGAGGCTGCTTGAAGAAAAAGGCGGCAAGGGGAGGCGCCTGATCGTCACGGACGGCGTCTTCAGCATGGACGGCGACATCGCCCCCCTGGCCAGGCTGGTTCAGCTCGCCAGGAACCACGGTGCGCTCCTGATGGTGGACGACGCGCACGGCTGCGGCGTGCTCGGCGCGACGGGGCGCGGCTCCGCCGAGCTGTGCGGGGTGCTGGACGGGATCGACGTCCAGATGGGAACGCTCGGCAAGGGGTTTGGGAGCTTCGGAGCCTACGTGGCGGCCTCCGCCGAGATCTGCGACTACCTGGTCAACAAGTCGCGCAGCTTCATCTTTTCCACCTCGCTCCCCCCCGCGGTGCTGGCGGCGTCCCTCGCCGCCGTGAACCTGGTCGACTCCCCGGAAGGCGCGCGGCTCAGGAGGCGGTTGGCGGAGAACCTGGAGCTCTTCACCCGGAGGCTGACGGCATCCGGTTTCCAGACCATGGGAAGCGAGACCCAGATCGTGCCGATCTTTGTCGGGCCCGCCCAGGAAACCATGGAGTTCAGCCGGCAGCTCCTGGAAGAGGGGCTTTTCGTGCAGGGAATCAGGCCGCCGACCGTGCCGGCCGGCAGCTGCCGCTTGCGCTGCACCATCATGGCAAGCCACGAGCTAGAGGATCTGGAACTGGCTGCCGAGCGCATAGCTGCGGTGGGACGGCGGCTTTCGGTGATTTAAAAGGGCTGTGTTTTGTCCCCCCTGTGAAATGGCTCTGGTAGGTGCAGTTGTTTCCCAACTTCTAGCACACTTATCACAAGCTCTCCCTCGCCCTCCGGGAGAGGGCCGGGGTGAGGGATTTGCCCTGGCGTGATAGCTGCTCCGTAGAGAACGGACCCAAGGGACCGTAAGTACACAAAGGAAAACGATGGCTTTTGTCGAAACTAGCGGCGGCGCAAGGCTGCATTATGATGAGATCGGGAGCGGGCGGCCCGTGGTCTTCCTGCATGGCTGGGCCATGTCGGCCCGGGTCTGGCGCTTCCAGCAGCAGCTGGATCCCGCGTGCCGGCTCATCTTCCTGGACCAGCGCGGCCACGGCCAGTCGAGCCCTGCCGAGGGGTACACGGTGCAGGACTTCGCCGGCGACCTGGTGGCTTTCTTCGAGAAGATGGAGCTAACCGATGCGGTCCTGATCGGCTGGTCCCTGGGGGTGCAGGTGTCACTTCAGGCCTTCCCCGAGTTGATGTCCCGCCTGGCCGCGCTGGTGCTGGTCGGCGGATCGCCGAGATTCACCTCGAGCGACGACTACCCGCACGGCCAGGCGCCGCTCGAGGTGAAGGGGATGGGGCTGCGCCTCAGACGCGATTACCAGAAAACCATGGGCGAGTTCTTCAAGGGTATGTTCGCCGAGGGGGAGATGGACGCAGCGCAGTACCAAAGGATCGTGCACGAGATCGTCATGGGCGGCCGTTCCGCCGATCCCGACGCGGTCCGGCAAGCCCTGCAGATTCTTTCCACGGTGGACCTGCGTGAAGGGCTCCCCGCGGTGGACCGGCCGGTCCTGCTGGTGCACGGGGAACTCGACAGCATCTGCCCCGCGGCGGCCTCGGCGTACATGGCGGAGCAGCTTCCCCGCGCGACGCTCAGGATCATGGCCGGGTGCGGTCACGCGCCGTTCATGACCCGGCCGGAAGAGTTCAACCCGCTTGTCCGTGAGTTTCTGGTGTCCCTGCCGGTCTATGGATAGGGGCGAACGGCTACCGCCTTAAGTTAAGGAATCGGTTGAGGCAGTATCCCCCCTGCGTAGTAGGGGGGAAGGCTCGCGCAGAGAGACAGGGGGGTTCTTCCCCCGGGCAAAAATCGCGGCATACTGGATGGTACAAGGATGGTTTCTAATATAGACAGGCTCAAGGTGCAGGGCTCCTTTCACCGGCAGGCTGAGGATTACGACGCCCATGCGGTGGTGCAACGCAGGGTGGTGGAGCGCTTGACCGGCATGCTGCAGTCAGAGGGAGTCCAGCCGTCGAGGCTCCTCGACATCGGCGCCGGGACTGGTAGGCTGCTCGCTTCGCTGCGCCAGGTCTATCCCTCGGCGCTCGCAGTGGGCGCGGACCTCGCCCTCGGGATGTGCCGCACCGCCTCGGCCAACCTTGCGGGCGCCGATGTGCAGCTGGTCAATGCGGATGCCGAGAGGCTCCCCTTTGCCACCGGCTCCTTCGACCTGGTCCTTTCGACTTCGACCTACCAGTGGCTCACCTCGCTTGATATCGCCTTTGGGGAGGCGAAACGGGTGCTCGTGCCGGGAGCCCCGTTCTGCTTCGCGCTCTTTGGCGAAAAGACACTCTTCGAGTTGCGCGATTCGTACAAAAAAGTGCTCAGCGGCGCGCCCGACCGCACGCACAGCTTCTTCTCGCGCGAGGAGGTGCTGCAGGCCCTCCGGCGCTCTGGCTTCCTGGAGCCCGAGGTCGTCAGCGAGATGGAGGTGGAATACCATCCCGATGTCCCGGAACTGCTCCGATCGCTGAAGCGGATCGGTGCCGGGAGTACCGCTCCAGTTTCCGCCCGGGGCCTGTCCCAGAGGCGGGTCATGATGGACATGATGGAAGCCTATCGGAATGTCTACGCCCGCGACGGCCGGATTCCCGCCAGTTACGAGGTGGTGTACGGCTGGGCCGTGGCTTGAGGTTCAATCTCATAACCTATTCAGTAGGCAAAGCGGACCAAAACCAACTGAATAAGTGTTGGAATTGGTTGGGAATAACATGCTGATCTAAAGCACTTAATTGCGAGCACCGCGGATGCTTGACCAATAAATGAGGGGCCTGATCCTTAACCGGTTTAGGCCCTTTTGTTTGTCCGCAGTAGCAAAATCGTCGGGGAGGTCCCCGGGCGGTCTTGGTCTCGAGAATGATCGCTTGCAATCACCAGATGCTATGATAAGTTAGGTTAACGTGGTTTAACAATTGGGTGCCCATTGAATCGAGTGGCGGGCACAGGCCAACAAATCCAACAAGGAGGTCATATGGGGAGCAAGTTAAAAAGCAGTACGGCAGGGATGAGCCATCAGCAACGGTCCGCGATGCTGCGGAGTGTGATCTTCCACATGACCAACAATCCCAATTACCCGGAACCTTGGGCTGCAGGACTGTCGCTCGCCATCTGTATCGCCTTGGCGGACAAGTACGACTCCTGGATCATCGCGGCTGGCAGGGGAGATCGGGATAACATCGCCACCAGAAACGAGGTTGCGATCGAAGTGCAGAATCTTTTGGACAAACTCGCCCATTATGTGGAAATGACGGCAGGCGACAACCTAGCGGCGCTGCGAAGTTCGGGATTTGAGCTGCGGCAAAGACATGGTAAAGCCAACAGTTCGCATACAGAGAGCGCCTTTTCCTTTAGCGGAGTGGATCACCAGCAGGAGACTAGGGCGGAAAACCTGTCCGATGCAAGGAAAGTCCTCTTGCATGCGCCCTGGGGTCCGGGCATCATAAGCCGCCAGGTGGAAACGACCACCGGCAATCCTGCTGATGAAGTGAATTGGAAGGAAAAGGCGGTTTTCGCACCCAATACGGACATGGAAATGGAGTGTGACGCCGGGGTGAACACCTATTTCCGGTACCGGGACGTGACCGATAAGGGAATCGGCGATTGGTCCAAGCCCATCTCCGCATTTGTAACCTGAAAAGTATCCCCTGTACCCGTGACGGCCAACCCATGCCGGCGTCGAGTAACTCTTGACGCCGGCATTCTTTCCTGCGAGGCAGGAAAACCTCAAGCAATGCCCCTTTCTCAAGTGCTGCAGTTCCTTCCCGTTTAACCCTCACTGGTCATCACCATACGAAAATCCCATCCGCAGATAAGCTACGCCTCTTCCGCGAAGGCTTGAGCGTCCGCTCACTAAATATTGAAGCGTTACCGTTACAGCGGAATCGCGCCCGCAAGTAAGGTATGTCTCCTCCTCTAATTCTTGAGAGTTCGCTCGTCAAATGTAGACGTGATACCATTACAGAGGAATCGCGCCAGCAAGTAAGGTACGCCTCCTCCTCAAAGACTTGAGCGTCCACACGTCAAATGTTGCAGCGATACCATTATAGAAGAATTTCAAAAGCAAGTGAGGTATGCCTCCTTCCCGAAGACTTCAGCGCCCGCACGTCGAATGTTGACGCGTTACCATTATAGAAGAATCACGCCAGCAAGTTAGGTATGCCTCCTCCTACAAGACTTAGCGTCATCCGGTTAAATGTTGACGCGTTACCGTTAGAAAAGACGACGATTGGAAAAGTCCCGGCACCGCCTTTCCTCGCACTGTGGTTGAGGGACAGGGAGGGGGAACCCCAACTACGCTGTCTGTTCCTACATCCGCTGCCGCAGTTGGTGGGGGCGAGGACTAATCAGCCGCAGTCAACAGCCAGTCGCTTGGGGTTGCCCCTGCTGCAATGGAGCAATGGTAGTGGTCGGCTGGCTACCGCGCCGGGCAAGAAGCCCCCCAAAGGCGATCCAGTAACTGATTGAGGAGAGATCGGCGCGTGTGGAGCACAGGTTGCACACTACCTGTCTACCCATTGGTCCGGAAGAGTCTCTCATTCGGCGAACACTACGCGTCAGCGTGACGGCACAAGAGGACAGAAATTACTCCTCGAGCCACATCGCTATTGAAATCCTTTCATAAAGCCCGTAGTATCATTCCCACCTCAAAGATAAAAACCGGGATAAAATTCCAGATCACCTAGGAGGCCGAAGTGGCTTGGTTCAACAACAGTTTATGCGGCGGCTTCGCGCCGCATAAACTCTGACTCGTTGGCGGGAAATAATCCAGATTCTTGATCTTTAGAACGTTAGGAGATGTATGGAGGAACTAAAGGAAGAGCAAAATTTGGCCCGTTCTTTACGTACTAAATTGCGTGAGCGTTGCGCTGTCGCACGACAGGATGCAATAGTTTTCGCGGTGTTGACAGTGTTGCTGACTCCGGTGGCCATCTGTTACGTCCCACGCTAAATGCGGAGAGTTTTCCCGCGCTATGTTAGGTGAGACGAGAGGGTTTGTCCCGAGCTGTTAGAGGAGAATCACTCCCCTCGAACAGCCCGGGATGTTTTAGTCAGA
>TBL_comb47_HYPODRAFT_10009018_pt1 | contig 10054 bp, 8 predicted proteins | sample TroBogypolimnion_40_FD_10682 | JGI IMG/M metagenome (IMG submission 10682)
CAAACGCTCCGAACAGATTGTGTGAAATCAAAATGATGAAAGGGTAAAAAAATGGCCTGGTAATCGAATGACCTGTTTCTGAAAATCTAAAGAATTCATTACTTGTGGCAAGATATTCTTTGGAATCAGGAGTTGAAAACATGGTGGCATCACTGACATTAATTTTCAGATTCCAGAAAACAAGAAAATATATAACCAGAAAAAAGATGTTTAACCAGACCAGGCGCCGGAAGTTGTTATTCATGAACCCTGTTACTTAATACAATTAAAATTGAATGAAATTAAATTTAAATCCAATAATAAGCAGATTAAAAATAGTATTCAGCCCAGTTTCTGTTCTGTCAGAGGGCCTCTCTTGGTGAACATAGCCATAAATGGAATAAGCATTGTAGTAAATTTGAAATTTTACACCTTGGCCAATATAAAATTGTATAGGTGCTTTCCTAAAGTTTTTATATAAGATAATTTTTAAACTAATTTCATTTACTTGCTGAGAATAGACATCATATTTGCTATCCTCTCCAGCAAATTGTCCTGGATCATAAATCACTTTTGGGGCAAACAGATTTGCATAACCAAGCATTGGGTTCAATTTCCATTTTTGGCTAAGTTTGAACTCAGGGCCGAGTCCGACATTGAAGCCTTGATAGCCGAGGTTTCTGAACCACATATCAAAAGCCCCTGGAGCTCCGGTATAATGGATTTCATTTAGCAGACAGAACTGATAGCCAGCTTCAAATGATAATCCCCAAACGGAATTAAGTTTATGAGTATAACCTATGTTTGGCTGGTTGATAATGGTTCTGACATAGAAGCAATTTCTATTCTCGGAAGTTAACTCATGAGTCGACTGTGCGTTTATCTCAATTGTGAAAAGAAATAGTGAAACGCAAATCAAAAATATTCTCAATGCTGAAGAACTGATCATTATTTAAATTTTAAGAGTTCGAAATTTATCATTAACCTACGGCTATTCTATGTATTGCGCCTGACGCCCAAATAACCCCATCACGGTTACCCGGTTCAAATCCAATAGTTCAAAAAGCCCTTCAGCTATTCATTTGCATTCCCCAAACATACAAATATTCCTGGTTATACACAAGGAAGACAAATCCGAAATCTGAGATGCGAGATCAGAGAAAAACGTAACACGTGNCGCGGAACGCGNAACAAGAAAAAATACCGAATTTTATTTGTCGTAGTGGAAACGACAGCTATAGATTAATAGATCTTCTCCGCTTACCTGATAAACTAAGCGATGCTCACGATCTATTCTACGTGACCACAAACCTGTTAAATCATATTTAAGAGGTTCCGGTTTGCCTAATCCTTCATGCGGTGATCTCTGAATATCTTTAATAAGGTTATTGATTTTTTTTAACATTTTCTTATCTTCTGCCTGCCAGGAAATATAATCTTCCCAGGAATTCTTCGAAAATATAAGCCTCATCAGTCTTCAATTATTTTTTTGACCAATTTTTTCCCTGATTTCATTTGTTTGATAGATTCGTACAATCTATCAGCATTATTTTTGGAACTCAGGAGATGGACGGTTTCAAGAATTGAGTTGAATTCATCCAGTGAAATCAATACGGCACCATTACCTGATCCTCTTTTAATTATGAGAGTTTCGTTATTATTCTCTACTTCATCAAGATATTGTTTGAGTTTTGTTCTAAACTCTGTGAAGTTAGCTGCTTTCATTTTAGCACTTTTATAAGTTATTAATACAGTACAAATATAAGTACTTATATGATGACTTGCGTAAGTTTCTTCACTTTTCTATCAACATCCGGCCTGACGCCCGAATAACTTCATGGCTGGTACCCGGTCCAATTCCAACAGTCTAATAATCCTTCAAGCATTCAACTGCGTACCCCGCACATCCAATATTCCTGGTTATACACAAGAGAAGACAAATCCGAAATCCGAGATGCGGGATCTGAAATTAAAAAAGGTCTGTGCGACCCTTCTTATGAGGTATGTGCAGGATTATAATATTCTGACCGTGCTTTGTTAATCATGGTAATCAAGGCTTTGATTATTCTTTTTGAGCCGGCGAAAGCTTTCCTGATCACCATTTTACCATTCTTTTTTAAGTAGTCTGAAACATACAATAATCCAGTGATGAGAAGAAGGAATCCGACTAATACGAGTGATGCTTCGAGTCCGTCAGATGCATTTCCGGTGGCAGCAAACGCATTATAAAATTGTGCATTCAGCAACACTAAAACAATCAATGTTTTCTTTTTCATATCAGAACAGGTTAATTTCTGTCATTATTAATGGGGGCTAACGCGCGGGTATTCCAATGTGGTTACATCTACCAAATCCTATTAAGCGATAATCCTTATTCTCTCCACTTATTACAAACATCAAACATACAAAAATTCCTGGTTATACACAAGGAAGACAAATCCGAAATCTGAGAGCCGAGATCTGAAAATAAAAAATGTTACACAGAGAGGCACGAAGAAGGCACGAAGTTAAACAGAGAAAAATGTTCAATCACTCTGTGGAACTCTGTGAAACCTCTGTGGCGCTCTGTGTAATTCTTTTCAAGGGTATGCGGGAGCCTTATTTGTAAGAATTTCTCGATTGTTTCCGGGCGGCATTAAAAATTCTTCTCAATGCAGTTTTATTACACGAAGTTACACCGTTATTTGTCTTTCGTAAATAAAAAACTTCTTCCTGCTTGTTTAAGGGTCAATTCGTTTTTGTCTGTATTAAACTCCATTATTATACCAGCTTGGTCAAATTTAAACTTATCCTTTTCTGTCACTTCAAGTGGGAAAGATGATTGTCCGGTTGCTTGCGCAATTAAGGTGGAATCGTTTTTAGTAATAGTAATTTTTAAAGGAAGTTGCTGGCTCGAATATACACCTAAATATTTATCAAGGTCCACTGGTGTATATTTAGTGAATGAAGGTAATGAATAGTCTTTGTGAAAATATTTGCTATAAAGTCTCTGTAGTTTCTCAATCCCGTCTTGGTTGTAAGGATTTATTTTAATTGATTTCTCATAGTTTTCGATGGCAAGTGCAGTATCGCCATTCACCGCGCATGCTTCACCATAACTGTCGAAGACATTCCCGGAGGCAGGATATTCTTCTGAATTAAGTTTAAGTATGGCAACTGCTTCTTTTATTTTTATTTCATTAAGTTCACTATAACCGAGCGTGTTTAATTGTGCTTCATCAAATAAAAAACGTGAATTCTTTTCCTCTTTCAATGAATGATATAATTTAATGGCAGCGTCAATTCCTTTTTCGTTAATGGTTACTGCAATCGTGTCCTTTAAATACCATTGATAATGATATGGCTTTAGTTTAAACTTACTCTCAAGAATATGTAAAGCGATATCATCAATATCGATAGCCGAATTTGACAGAACAGCAACACTCATCTTTTTCTTGTTATCAAAACCAAAAAAAGTTCTATATCCACCAGTACCACCATTATGCCATATAATTTCCGTCCCATATTTTTTCCAGATATGCCACGCTAAACCGATCTCCAGATTTGGGAAACCAGTACTGTCCCTGGATATATGAGTTTGTTCCATTGCTGATGATAAAGCGGTTTTGGTAAAACCAAGATTGGCAGAAAGAAACAGGAGAAGGTCATTTACATTTGAGCGCAAAGCGCCTGCACCTGCAAGCGTAGGGAAATCCCAGTTTCCCACAGGATTACCGAATTCGTCATGTCCTGTTGCAAGAATAGATTTCAGTTCGGGTGTAAGCGTAACAAAGGTTTTGTTCATCTTCAAGGGTATGCAAATCCGCTCACGCACTAATGTTTCATAATCTTTACCTGCTTTCAGGGTAAGAATATGCCCTAATAATCCAACACCTAAATTTGAATATTCATATTTTGAGCCAATATCCCTTGTGAGTGTATATTTGGAAACAAAATCATACATCTGTCCGACTGTATAATCAGCATAAGGATTGTTTGGGTCTTTAGGATTAAAATTATCCGGCATTCTGGGGAGACCTGATGTTTGAGTTGACAAGTCCAGAAGCGTAATTTCTTTTCCGTTCCGGGTAGGCGTTTTAACTGTTTTTGGAAGAAACTCTGAAATGGGGTCATCAAGTTTTAATTCACCCTTCTGTACCATGTCGGCAAGGATAAGTGAAGTAAACACTTTTGTCATAGAGCCAATCTCATATATTGTATTACCATCGGGTTGTTGGTTGCTATCATCTTTTACTTTTCCATAGCCAAAAACTTGTGTACCATTTTCAGTAATAATTCCGACAACAATTCCTTTACTTCGCTTATTGTCAACTTCTGTCTTAACTATTCTTTTAATACTATCCATGGGGAGCTGAGCTACACTGATAGTTGAATATGCTGTCGACAGAAACAGCAGATAAAATAATTTATAAGATTTTTTCATAATTCTCTTTGTTTTGATATTAGTATTCTGTTTTAAATTTATCTCCCATATCGTTTAAGTATTGTTTTCCGTGGCGGATTTGTCCCTCGTTGCATTGTCTCTCCTGATAAATTTCCTAAAACAAAATTTCACATAATGCATTTATTCAGCAGAGTCAAGATTAGCAATAGTTGCTTCTACATTTTTTATTAATGGATCAAATCTTTTTTTCACAATCCGCTTAGCACCCAAGAATACTAGGACAAGAACGCTTGTGTATAAAAGAATGTTAATAATCAGATCTGTGCCAGATAAACTCTCTCCCAAAATAAAAAGTGTAAATATTAGGATGAAAGGAGGAATATTCCAATATAAAATAGTATCAACAAGCTTTCGTTCTTTAATCAGATATTGCTGGCGTTTCAATAAAAATTCTCTTAACGGAAGAGAATAGTCATCTACTCTATATCTTTTCACCTTTCTAATTAAATACAATTGCAAAATAGCCAATGGAATAGAGCTCAAACAAGCGATTTTTGTGAGTAGTTCGGGTTCCAAAAAAAATACGATTGTAAAGCTTATTATCACAAATATTATGGAACCAAACTGCACCCCCCTGTTTCTTATTTTTATTTTTTTGTCAAAGACTTCCAATTTGGAGTCAATGTCTAATATAAGGTTATACTTATTAACTTTTACTAATTCTTCCCTGGAGGAATTTTTCCATATATTTTTTAATTCATTTTCTAACATGATTTCAGAAATTTATACAGATTAATAATTTGTTTTTTATTCTTTTGATCTTTACTGCGACATGATTTTCAGTCATCCCAATTATTGAGGCAATTTCTTTATAGGGTAAATCTTCCAGATAGAGCAGAATAATTGATTTTTCAGCTCCTTCAAGTTTTTCGATACACTTCATTAATTTGAAAAGCTTATCCTCGTTTTCCTTTGAATTAATTGTCTCTACAATGTTTTCGTAGCTAATGCTGTCAAATTTTACAAAATGTTTTTGCTTTTTATCAGAAAACTGTTTTGCTCTTAAACAAACATTAATGGTAATTCGAAATACCCAAGTATCTATATTTGATTGGTTGTTGAATGATGGTAATGATTTCCAAATATTAAAAAGTACTTCCTGAAAAAGATCATTGGCATCGTCTGCATCTGTAGAGTAGGAGCGGCAAATTCTAAATATTTTGTCTTTATTTGACTCCAATGTTTGTAAAAAAATATTTTCAATGACCTTTTCCATTTCCCGTTTTTGTTTGTTTCTACTTATATTAGTTACCATAATCCCAAAAATATGACAGATAAATTTGAAAAAATTTAATTTTCATTTCACAAAAAAATATGGTATGATTAAGAATATGCCAGAAAAACAATCTAATACAGATTTATAAACCAAAATAATTCTTACTCTATTATGGCTGTATGGTTATTGTTTATATGAGCCAGGTTGTAAGGTTTTAACTGGCACCTAACGCCTGCTAACCATATTACTGTTACCCGGCCAAGATCCAATACCTCAATAATCCATCATTATTCACTTGCATATACTAAACATCCAAATATTCCTGGTTATACACAAGGAAGACAAATCCGAAATCTGAGAGCCGAGATCTGAAAATAAAAAATGTTACACAGAGAGGCACGAAGAAGGCACGAAGTTAAACAGAGAAAAATGTTCAATCACTCTGTGGAACTCTGTGAAACCTCTGTGGCGCTCTGTGTAATTCTTTTCAAGGGTATGCGGGAGCCTTATTTGTAAGAATTTCTCGATTGTTTCCGGGCGGCATTAAAAATTCTTCTCAATGCAGTTTTATTACACGAAGTTACACCGTTATTTGTCTTTCGTAAATAAAAAACTTCTTCCTGCTTGTTTAAGGGTCAATTCGTTTTTGTCTGTATTAAACTCCATTATTATACCAGCTTGGTCAAATTTAAACTTATCCTTTTCTGTCACTTCAAGTGGGAAAGATGATTGTCCGGTTGCTTGCGCAATTAAGGTGGAATCGTTTTTAGTAATAGTAATTTTTAAAGGAAGTTGCTGGCTCGAATATACACCTAAATATTTATCAAGGTCCACTGGTGTATATTTAGTGAATGAAGGTAATGAATAGTCTTTGTGAAAATATTTGCTATAAAGTCTCTGTAGTTTCTCAATCCCGTCTTGGTTGTAAGGATTTATTTTAATTGATTTCTCATAGTTTTCGATGGCAAGTGCAGTATCGCCATTCACCGCGCATGCTTCACCATAACTGTCGAAGACATTCCCGGAGGCAGGATATTCTTCTGAATTAAGTTTAAGTATGGCAACTGCTTCTTTTATTTTTATTTCATTAAGTTCACTATAACCGAGCGTGTTTAATTGTGCTTCATCAAATAAAAAACGTGAATTCTTTTCCTCTTTCAATGAATGATATAATTTAATGGCAGCGTCAATTCCTTTTTCGTTAATGGTTACTGCAATCGTGTCCTTTAAATACCATTGATAATGATATGGCTTTAGTTTAAACTTACTCTCAAGAATATGTAAAGCGATATCATCAATATCGATAGCCGAATTTGACAGAACAGCAACACTCATCTTTTTCTTGTTATCAAAACCAAAAAAAGTTCTATATCCACCAGTACCACCATTATGCCATATAATTTCCGTCCCATATTTTTTCCAGATATGCCACGCTAAACCGATCTCCAGATTTGGGAAACCAGTACTGTCCCTGGATATATGAGTTTGTTCCATTGCTGATGATAAAGCGGTTTTGGTAAAACCAAGATTGGCAGAAAGAAACAGGAGAAGGTCATTTACATTTGAGCGCAAAGCGCCTGCACCTGCAAGCGTAGGGAAATCCCAGTTTCCCACAGGATTACCGAATTCGTCATGTCCTGTTGCAAGAATAGATTTCAGTTCGGGTGTAAGCGTAACAAAGGTTTTGTTCATCTTCAAGGGTATGCAAATCCGCTCACGCACTAATGTTTCATAATCTTTACCTGCTTTCAGGGTAAGAATATGCCCTAATAATCCAACACCTAAATTTGAATATTCATATTTTGAGCCAATATCCCTTGTGAGTGTATATTTGGAAACAAAATCATACATCTGTCCGACTGTATAATCAGCATAAGGATTGTTTGGGTCTTTAGGATTAAAATTATCCGGCATTCTGGGGAGACCTGATGTTTGAGTTGACAAGTCCAGAAGCGTAATTTCTTTTCCGTTCCGGGTAGGCGTTTTAACTGTTTTTGGAAGAAACTCTGAAATGGGGTCATCAAGTTTTAATTCACCCTTCTGTACCATGTCGGCAAGGATAAGTGAAGTAAACACTTTTGTCATAGAGCCAATCTCATATATTGTATTACCATCGGGTTGTTGGTTGCTATCATCTTTTACTTTTCCATAGCCAAAAACTTGTGTACCATTTTCAGTAATAATTCCGACAACAATTCCTTTACTTCGCTTATTGTCAACTTCTGTCTTAACTATTCTTTTAATACTATCCATGGGGAGCTGAGCTACACTGATAGTTGAATATGCTGTCGACAGAAACAGCAGATAAAATAATTTATAAGATTTTTTCATAATTCTCTTTGTTTTGATATTAGTATTCTGTTTTAAATTTATCTCCCATATCGTTTAAGTATTGTTTTCCGTGGCGGATTTGTCCCTCGTTGCATTGTCTCTCCTGATAAATTTCCTAAAACAAAATTTCACATAATGCATTTATTCAGCAGAGTCAAGATTAGCAATAGTTGCTTCTACATTTTTTATTAATGGATCAAATCTTTTTTTCACAATCCGCTTAGCACCCAAGAATACTAGGACAAGAACGCTTGTGTATAAAAGAATGTTAATAATCAGATCTGTGCCAGATAAACTCTCTCCCAAAATAAAAAGTGTAAATATTAGGATGAAAGGAGGAATATTCCAATATAAAATAGTATCAACAAGCTTTCGTTCTTTAATCAGATATTGCTGGCGTTTCAATAAAAATTCTCTTAACGGAAGAGAATAGTCATCTACTCTATATCTTTTCACCTTTCTAATTAAATACAATTGCAAAATAGCCAATGGAATAGAGCTCAAACAAGCGATTTTTGTGAGTAGTTCGGGTTCCAAAAAAAATACGATTGTAAAGCTTATTATCACAAATATTATGGAACCAAACTGCACCCCCCTGTTTCTTATTTTTATTTTTTTGTCAAAGACTTCCAATTTGGAGTCAATGTCTAATATAAGGTTATACTTATTAACTTTTACTAATTCTTCCCTGGAGGAATTTTTCCATATATTTTTTAATTCATTTTCTAACATGATTTCAGAAATTTATACAGATTAATAATTTGTTTTTTATTCTTTTGATCTTTACTGCGACATGATTTTCAGTCATCCCAATTATTGAGGCAATTTCTTTATAGGGTAAATCTTCCAGATAGAGCAGAATAATTGATTTTTCAGCTCCTTCAAGTTTTTCGATACACTTCATTAATTTGAAAAGCTTATCCTCGTTTTCCTTTGAATTAATTGTCTCTACAATGTTTTCGTAGCTAATGCTGTCAAATTTTACAAAATGTTTTTGCTTTTTATCAGAAAACTGTTTTGCTCTTAAACAAACATTAATGGTAATTCGAAATACCCAAGTATCTATATTTGATTGGTTGTTGAATGATGGTAATGATTTCCAAATATTAAAAAGTACTTCCTGAAAAAGATCATTGGCATCGTCTGCATCTGTAGAGTAGGAGCGGCAAATTCTAAATATTTTGTCTTTATTTGACTCCAATGTTTGTAAAAAAATATTTTCAATGACCTTTTCCATTTCCCGTTTTTGTTTGTTTCTACTTATATTAGTTACCATAATCCCAAAAATATGACAGATAAATTTGAAAAAATTTAATTTTCATTTCACAAAAAAATATGGTATGATTAAGAATATGCCAGAAAAACAATCTAATACAGATTTATAAACCAAAATAATTCTTACTCTATTATGGCTGTATGGTTATTGTTTATATGAGCCAGGTTGTAAGGTTTTAACTGGCACCTAACGCCTGCTAACCATATTACTGTTACCCGGCCAAGATCCAATACCTCAATAATCCATCATTATTCACTTGCATATACTAAACATCCAAATATTCCTGGTTATACACAAGGAAGACAAATCCGAAATCTGAGAGCCGAGATCTGAAAATAAAAAATGTTACACAGAGAGGCACGAAGAAGGCACGAAGTTAAACAGAGAAAAATGTTCAATCACTCTGTGGAACTCTGTGAAACCTCTGTGGAACTATGTGTAATTCTTTTCAAGATATTACGGAACCTAAGTGAATACACGCTGATTAAATCCGAGAGCCGAAATGACAAATCTCAAATCCGAGAGCCGAGATCTGAAAATAAAAAAGGTTACACAGAGGACCACCGAGAAGACCCAGAACTACACTGAGAGGAGAATAGCTTCTTGTAAAAGCGAAGGCACGCGTTTAAAACGCGCACCTGTTAAGAGTTTCAACAAGTTCTTAATTCAGATCGAAAATCAAAAACCCAGACTGTCGGCAGGCAGGAGGTTAAAAAGCCCGAATAGCCCGCACATGGTAAGTGTAGTCCTTAGGGTAGTAGAACTGACTGCCATCGTCGAAGTACTGGACCCACGCACTGGTTTGACT
>TBL_comb47_HYPODRAFT_10009020_pt1 | contig 10052 bp, 5 predicted proteins | sample TroBogypolimnion_40_FD_10682 | JGI IMG/M metagenome (IMG submission 10682)
GGATATGCAAAACGCCCTCCAGGTCAACAAAAAAGAAAATGGGGTCAGATTGCGAAAGTGCTCAGCGCCCTGAAACCATTGGGGCAGATGGCGTTTTTCAGAAACTCATACGAAACCGCTGGGCTCGCCCGTGCCGGCTCGCCTGTGGGCGAAGGGGATCGAGTCCGGGGGGCAAGGCATCCCAACCCTATCCGAACCCCGACGGGTGAGGGAGGCCCCGGTGAGCGCTCCGGAGATCGGCGGCTGAATCCAGGGGCTCCTTCCGCCGGTTGGTGCGCTTCAAAGCGCGGCTCGGGTCAATCGCGCCAGGTGGCGGCGATCAGATCTTCCTCCTGGTCGGCGAAGACCCGACTGCGACGCCATTGCATTTGTTGGGCGTTCATGCACGCGACGAACTTGCAGACGGCGATCTGGTTCAGGTTGAAAAGACGGACGAGGTCGACCATCCAGCGGGGCGGGCGGGTGTCGTATTTGAGTTCGAGGATAATGCCATCCTTGGGCCAGGGGGAAAGGTAGGGCGGGAGGAAGGGACGCCAGCCCTTTTTGGGCACGTGGAGTTCGCCGCTGCCATCGTAAGAGCTGCCGTGGATTTCGCGGTCCAAGGTGACGCGCAACTCGTCGTCATCGGGGGCTTCCCAGATTTCGCGGATGTAGGAGATGTAGATGGCGCCGTTGGCGTTGGCGATGTTGGCGAAGCCCCAGAAATCGTCGCTGACATCCTGGCGCCGGCGGCCATGAATGAGCTGGCTGATCTCGGGCCAGAAGGGCTGGCTGCTGAGCTTGCCGTTGAGGATCTGGCGCACGCCTTCGCGAGTCACCAGCGCCCGGTCTTTGCAAATAACGTCATGCACCCGCCGCTTGACTTCGAGGAAGGCGGGCCGCTTCCACTCGTTGTCATAGAAGCGGATGCGGAGTTTCATCCGGTTCAAATGGCCGGTGTAGGCTTGGCGGAAGAAGAAGAAATCCGGGGTATCCAGGTACAGGCTGATCACGGGGTGGCCCCGCACCGGACCGCTGTTATTGTGGACCGAGGGTCGAAGGTAGGCGCTGAGGTAATCAGCGATGGCCAACGCTCGTGGCTCCTGGATGATGTACTTTCTTTCGTAACGCGCGCTATGGCCCATAAAACTGGTTTTACCGCAAACAACTCCGCGGAGCTTAGGCTTTGGAGGCCGGCTGACAAGCGAGAAAACCGTGGCAGAGGTAGTTAGGGTCCTGGGGTCGCCTGGTGTCTCAAGGCCCGGCCCGCCTTGGCGCCGGTGTGTTCTCCCTTGTCGATGACGACGACACCATTAACGATGACGAAAGGGATGCCGGTTGGATAATGATGCGGGTCGGCGTAGGTGGCGTGGTCCTGGACCTGATCGGGGTCGAGCACGACGAGATCGGCCCAGTAGCCTTCCCGGAGTTCACCCCGCTCTTTGAAGTGGAAGGTGCTGGCGGGGAGGGAGGTCATTTTGCGGATGGCCTCCTCGAGGTGTAGGACCTTGAGCTCACGGACGTAATGGGCCAGAACGCGGGCGTTATTGCCATAGCCGCGCGGGTGCGGCACACCCTCTCCGAATTGGCGGATGCCGCTATCGCACGCGATCAGGGTGTTGGGGTGGCGCATGAAGACCTTCAGGTCCTCCTCGTCCATGCCGTGGAAGACGCCGGAGGCCCCTCCGTTTTTCTGGATTTCCAAGATCATCTCGATTTGGTCCTGGAGCGTGGCCGCGCCGCGTTTGGCTTGGGCGGCCTGGACCAGATTCAGGCCGTTCAAGGAAGGATCCTGCTGGCAGGAGGCGATGACGGCATAGGCATAGTCCTGGCGGCCTTTGCCCACCAGGCTGCGTTTCATCTCCACCACGATCTCGGCCTTGCGGGCGGGGTCGGCCAGACGTTCCAGGAACCGCGGGTGGCCCCCTTCGAGGGCGGCATCCGGGATGAGTTGGCTCAGGCCGGTGCTGGAGGCGGTGTAAGCGTATTGGTCTTGGGTGATGTCCAAACCGCTGGCGCGCGCCTTTTCGATGGCATCGAGCACCCGCTCCGCCTGGCCCCAGGCGCTGGGTCCCGCTAGTTTGAGGTGGGACACCTCCGCGCGCACGCCGGCCTCGCGCGCGACCCGGAAGACCTCGTCCAGCGCTTGGTAGATCGGTTGTCCTCGTGGCGCATGTGGCTGGCATAAAGGCCGTCGTAGGGGGCAATGACTTTGGCCAGTTCGACGATCTCGTCCGTTTTGGAAAACGCGCCGGGGAGGTAGATGAGCCCGGTGGAAAGCCCCACGGCGCCCTCGCGCATGGCCCGGTCGACGAGGGCCTTCATGGCGCTCAGTTCTTTGGGGGTGGGCGGTCGGTCGAAGCTGCCGCCCATGGCGTGCCGCCGCACATCATTATGCCCGATGAGGCTGGCGACATTGATCGCCAGGTTGGTCCGCTCGACGTCGCGGAAAAAGCGGCCCACCTCCAAGGTCGAGCCGCCGCAATTGCCCACCACGATGGTGGTGACGCCCATGCGGACAAAATTCTCGGCCCGGGGGAAATCGGCCAGGTCGTCGGCGTGGGTGTGAACATCAATGAACCCGGGAGCCACGATCCAGCCGCGCGCCTCGATTTCAGTTTTCGCCGTGCCGTTGACCTTGCCGATGGCGGCAATGCGGCCGGCTTTCACGGCGAGGTCGGCGAAGAACGCCGGGTTGCCAGCCCCATCTACCAATCGGCCATGGCGGAGGATGAGATCATAATCCTGGGCGCTTGCCGAAAGGCAAAGCCACGCGATCCACAGGCCGGTCCACCAACCGGTTCTTAGCCCCCCGGCCGCCCCGGCATTCACGGTGGATGTTCCTTCGGGGCGGGCGGAAGTTCGAAGGAGTTCCGCCGGGGCTCGAGTACTCAGCCCACAGGGTGTTGCTGAGGTGTTGAGAGGCATCGAAGGCTGGCTCACCGGTTTTCCGTTCGTGGGAGGGAAAAGGATCAACTCTGGACCGGGACCAAGCGGGCCAGAGCTTCAAGCAATGGTGGTACCGGCCGGGTGACCTCGTTGGTGAACTCGCGCACCAGCGGGAGGGCCTCGCGCCAGGACGAAGAGAGGGGTGGGAGCAGCAGGGCGTCGAGCGCGTCCGGTTCGGGCATTCGTTGTTCGAGCGCCAGCGCGCAGCCGAGGGGGAGCAAACCCTGAAGGAGTGCGGCACGGGCTTCCTCGGCCAGACCGGCACCGTCGAGGACTCGGGCCATCTTGAACTTGCGGGCGGCCAACTCTCGATGGGCGTTGATCTTTGCCAGTTCCTCGGCCGAAAGGGCCGGCGCGGCCGCGTCGGTTTCAGCCGGCCAGAGTTGACGGGTGGCGCGAACGGTTCGCGTGATGAGGCCGGCGTCCGCCAGGCGCTGTAGCGCATCGTCGGTGGCGCGGTCGATCACTTCGAGCCGGACCGGAGCCAGGGGGTCCCATCGGCCCGGGCCGAAGAGTTCGTCGTGCAAAGCGCCGAGTTGATCACGGAATCGGGGTGCGTCGCGTTCGACGACGACGTAGAGCACCGAATGGGGTCCTTCGCTGGGGTAGCGTTCCTCGCAACGGACCAAGGCGCCGTTGATGCGTTGACGCGCGACCTCGGCAAATCCGCGCGCCCGGTCGGCGGGTAGGGCTGGTTTGGCTTCCGGCGTTTTGGGGGGGGCGCCGGGGGTCACCAATTGTTCCAACCGGGCGGCGAAGGCCTGCCGGCCGCTGGTCATGCGGATTTCTTTGAGATCGCCTTTGCGTTCGAGCACTCCCTCGGCCAGGCCTTGCTTGAAGTTGAGCGTTAGGAGCATTCGCTGCTCGATGGTATTCTCCGTGATGAGGTTGATGACGGTGACCGAGCGAGTCTGGTGTTTGCGCCAGGCACGGGCGATGCGCTGTTCGAGCTTCGCGGGGTTCCAGGGAAGGTCGCAATTAATCACGACACTCGCATTCTGGAGATTGAGGCCGGCGGCGCCGGAATCGGTGCTCAGAAACACCCGGCAGTCGGGATCGGACTTGAAGGCGTTGATTTCCGCGCGGCGGCGGCGCTGGGGCACGCTTCCGGTGTGCCAGGCAAAGCCGATCTTCAAGCGTTCGCACAACTCGCGCACCAATTCGAGCATCCGCTCCCATTCCGAAAACACCAGGACTTTGACTTCCGGGTTGTCGCGGCATTCCTCGAGAATCTTCTCCAGCTCGGCCAGTTTAGGGCAGGCCCGATGGTCGGGATTCAGGATGAAATTCGTGTCGCAGACCATTCGCATCATGGCGAGATGGCGCATAAGTTTGTCCTGTTCCTGTTGGGTGAGCGGGCGTCGTTTGGCGGCCATCGCCAGCCGGGCCACGACCGCCTCGTGCGCCTCATATTCCCCCTTCTGTTCGGGGCTCAAGGGGACGAAGAACTGGCGGTCCGTGCGGGCCGGCAACTCCGTCTCGACCTCCGCCTTGCGCCGGCGCAGCATGTAGGGCCGGATGCGTTCGTGGAGTTGATCGAGATTCTTGTATCCTGCCGGACGACCGCGTTCGTCCAGGAGGTAATATTCGCGATTGAATCGGAACAAGGGCCCGAGCGCCGCCGGGTCCAGGAAGTCCATCAGCGAATGGATCTCGTCGATGCGGTTTTCAATGGGGGTGCCGCTCAGCACGAAGGCGTAGCGGCTGCGGAGTCGTTTGACGGCCTGGGACGTCTTCGTGCTCCAATTCTTGATCCGTTGCGCTTCATCGAGCACGACGATATCCGGACGCAGGTGTTCGTTGACATCGAGGGCGTCGGCGATCATCTGCTCATAATTGACGATGGTGAAGAAGGGCGGGGCCGGGGAGCCGTCGGTGGGCTCGGCCCCCGCGGTGTGATAGCAGCGCAACCGCGGTCCGCGTCCACCAAAAACCAGTTGCAGTGGGAGATCGGTAAAGCGTTGGATTTGCTCCTCCCATTCGGTTTTCAGCGAGGCGGGTGTGACCACCAAGACGCGCGAGGCCAGTCCGAGCCGCCGGAGCAGGGAGCAGGCCGCGATGGCCTGGATGGTCTTGCCCAGACCCATCTCATCGGCCAATAAGGCCCGCTCGGTGAAGGCCAGGTGCAGCATGCCCTCCCGCTGGTAGGGGAACAAGGGCACCTTGGTTTCCTGCGCGGGCCACTCGTCGTTTTGGACCTTGAGTTCATACTCGCGCCGGAGTTGGCGGCGTTGCTCGAGGCGTTGGCGTAACTCCAGCCAGGGACTGAGCTCTTGCGATAAGCGAAGGTTGGGGAATCTCCCAGGTTCGAGCCGGTTCAAGGCCTCGATGGCCTCCTCCGGCGACCCGGCGTGAAGCGCGCCCGCAGCATCGAACCACTCGCGCAGGACCGTCGGCCTGGTGCTCCCGCCCTTGAGCAGGCGGATCGAGTGGCCGACCCGGTCGGGAACCACATCCCAACGGGTGGATGGGGTCGCGGCTGCGGCGCGAAACAGGCGCTTGAACCGTCCCTCCAGGTGGAGCAGCACGGCTTCGACGTGTTTGCAGGTCCCCAGCCCATTGATGCGAAAGTCGACGCAGTCACAGGCGAAGAGCCGTTCGACCAGACTCCGGACCTCGACCGAGTAGGTGAGCCCGCTGCCCGACTTGACCCGGAAGTTAGAAAACACGGGGTGGATTGGATTTACGTTCGAAATCTCAAACTGCTCCGACTGGGCCCGGGCGCGGCGGCGGTTAATCTCTTCCTCGTCCGTGGTTCGCCAATCGTGTTGGGATGGCACGGCTAGTGGTGGGTGCTTTCGCTTTTGCATTTGCTTCATAATCACCCGCTGAGGCCGGGAGTCAAAGGAGAACTTTGGGCCGAACGGTGGCGGCCGGTAATTCCGATTGCCAAGCGCCGGTTGGGATCCGATTATCGGTCATGCCTTCTCGCATTAGGACATCGGAGATAAGAAATGGTCTTGCGCCACGCCTAATGGGTACGTGGCACCTGGCCGGCGGCCAGTATGTGGCTGGCGTTGTACTGTTCAACCTGGCGTTGATGCTGGCGGCCGCTCCCGTGGGCGGGGCGCCAGCGAGCTTGGAGCGGGACTGGGCGAACCCGCCCATCAACGCGCGGCTGCGCGCCTACTGGTGGTGGCTCAACGGCAACGTGACCAAGGCCTCGATCACGCGGGATCTCGAAGAGATGAAGGCCAAAGGCTTCGGCGGGGCGCTGATTTGTGACGCCGGCGGCGCGGACCAGGACGGCAACGACAAGGTTCCCCATGGCCCCACGTTCCTTTCACCCGAGTGGCGGGGACTTTACCAGCACACGCTGCGCGAGGCGGATCGGCTTGGCTTGGAGATGAGCCTCAACATCCTCAGCGGCTGGAACCTCGGCGGGCCGATGGTGAAGCCGGAGGATGCCGCCAAGAAATTGGTGTGGTCGGAACTGGTCGTGCACGGACCGGCCCGGTTCGAACAGGCGCTGCCGGTGCCCAATTCGCGCGATCATTATTACCAGGATCTGTTTGTGAGCGCCTACCGGACCAAAGCCCTCAGTGCCACGAACCATGATCTCACCCGTCTGACTGCTAGTTCGGAACAAGCCGAGCATCCGGCCCAGGCTGCGGCCGACGGCAACCCCGCTACCTTTTGGGTCTCCGGCAGCGCCCAATCCGGCGAGGGACCGAGCTCCGCGAAACCCCAATGGCTCCAGTTTAACTTCGTCCGGCCAATCTCGGTGGATCACCTGGCGCTCCAGGGCCGCGTGGGCTACGGCCCACGCCAAGGCCAAGTGATGGCCTCCGAGGACGCGAAGGCATTTCGGGTGATCCAGTCCTTCGAGGTTCCCGTGGCGGGCGGAGCGACGGTGGCGTTTGCCCCCACCCGCGCCCGGGTCTTCCGGGTCGTTTTCACCGGCGCCTATGATCCTCAGTTTCCCGATCGGCCGCGAAATGTCCAGGTAGCCGAGATCAGCCTCTCGGGCCAGGATGGACATTGGCCCGAAACGGGCCAAGTCCGCCGGCCGATCCAGAATTGGCAGGAAAAGGCCGTCCACCACACCTTGAGTTTTTCGGCGCCCGACACCACGCCGCTGCTCCAGGATTTTCCGGCCCAAGCGGGAGAAGAGGATACGGCGGCGGGCGTGGTCTTGGACCTGACCGCCAAGCTGGGAACCAACGGCGTACTCGAGTGGGAGGTTCCCGCGGGGGATTGGCAGGTGCTCCGGTTTGGTTGTACGGTCGGGGACCACGCCTATGTGTCGACGTCGAGCGAAGGCTGGGGGGGACGGGCGGTGGATGCGTTGGATCGGCCCGCGTTCCAGCGTTATTGGGATGCCGTGGTCGAACCGCTCATCGCGGATGCCGGTCCGCTGGCGGGCCGGACGCTGAAATACCTGCACACCGACAGTTGGGAAGTCGAGGCCATCAACTGGACGCCGAGTCTGCCCGAGGAGTTTCGCAAACACCGGGGCTACGATCTCCGGCCTTACCTGCCGGTGCTCGCCGGGCGCATCGTCGAGAGCCGGCCGGTGAGCAACCGATTTCTCAATGACTTCCGCCGCACCATTGGTGATTTGGTCGCGGATAATCACTATGGACTCTTTGTCGCTGGGGCTCACCGTCACGGTCTTCAGATCCACCCGGAATCAGGCGGGCCGCACGCCGTCCCCATCGACGCCCAGCAATGCCTGGGGGCCGCCGATGCGCCCATGTCCGAGTTTTGGGCGTGGTCCTGGCGTCACCGCATCGGTGACACCAATCGGTTTTTTATGAAACAGCCCGCCTCGGCCGCGCACACCTATGGCCATCCGCTCGCGCTCGGCGAGGGCTTCACCAGTATCGGTCCCCATTGGCAGGAGCGGATCTGGGACAACCTCAAGCCCTCGTTTGACAAGGCGCTCTGCGAGGGGTTGAACCTGCTGGTTTGGCACGCCTTCGTGTGTTCCCCCGATGCCATGGGCATACCGGGTCAGCAGTACTTCGCCGGCACTCACTTCAATCCCAACACAACCTGGTGGGAGAAATCCGGCGCGTTCCTGGGCTACATTGACCGCTGCCAGGTCCTGCTCCAGCGCGGGCTTTTTGCTGCCGATGTCTGCTACTACTACGGGGATCAGGTCCCGAATTTCGCGCAACTCAAGAGCTCCGATCCCACGCACATCCTGCCCGGTTACGACTACGACGTGATCAGTGCCGATGCGCTGATTTCGCGGCTCGAGTTCAAAGCCGGACGGCTGTCGCTTCCGGACGGGGTGACCTACCGGGTGTTGGTCTTGCCGAATCGTCCGGCGATTTCTCTGCCGGTGTTGCGAAAGGTCCGCCAGTTGGCCTTGGCTGGGGCGATCGTTGTCGGCCAGAAACCGGTCGAGGCCACGAGCCTCCAGGACTATCCGGGCTGCGATGCCGAGGTGCGAAAGATAGCCGACGAACTCTGGGACACGGGCCGAGTGCTCAGTGGGAAGGGTGTGCGGGAGGTCTTGCTTGCCGGCGGGGTCAAGCCGGACTTCGAGGTGGCGCCCTTGGAGGCCGCCGCGAAACCGGTCGAGATGGACTACCTCCATCGCTCCGCGCCCGGGGAGGAAATCTACTTCGTTGCCAACCGCTCGCCGCAATCGGCCAGGATGGTTTGCACCTTCCGAGTGACCGGCCGGGCTCCTGAGATCTGGGACGCCGTTACCGGGCGCCATCGGTTCGCTGCCGCCTACCGGGAGATCGATGGGCGCGTCCAGATGCCCTTGGATTTCGCCCCATGCGGTTCCTGGTTTGTGGTTTTCCGCGAACCGGCGACAGCTCATCGGCCACGCGCGCAGGCCAACGATCCCGTATTCGAGCCGCGCGCCGACCTGGCCGGGGAATGGACCGTAAAGTTCGACCCCAAATGGGGTGGCCCGGTGAGCGCGAGGTTTGAGCGACTGACCAGTTGGACGGAGCGCGCGGAGCCGGGCATCAAATACTATTCCGGGACGGCGACCTATACCCAGGCGTTCGATCTGCCCGGCACCGCGGCCCAGGCCGGCGAGCGAACCTGGATCGACCTGGGTGACGTTCGGGAATTGGCCCAGGTGCGGCTCAACGGGAAAGACCTCGGCATCGTCTGGACCCCGCCGTTCCGCGTGGATATCACCGACGCGGTCAAACCGGCCGGCAACGTCCTCGAAATCGAGGTGGTCAACTTCTGGCCCAATCGCATCATCGGCGATCAGTCGCTCCCGCCAGACCAACGGCTGACGCGCACCAACATTCGCAAACTCACCAAAGACACGGCCCTGATGGAATCGGGATTACTCGGGCCGGTGCGTGTGCTTCGCGCAGTGGAGTGAACGACCCAGATCAGGCGGGCTTGAAGAGGGTTAGCAGCATCGAAAACTGCTCCGTGGCCTTGACTGCATGGGGCGCATTCGGTGGCATGTAGAGCAGGTCACCCGTTTTCAGTGGGTGCGGCTTGCCATAGAGAAAAAACTCGCACGCGCCGGAGAGCACTTGGACGAGCGCGTGCTGGGTGGAGGTGTGTTCGGTCAATTCCTGGCCTTGGGCAAAGCCGAAAAGCACCACCCGGCCCGTCGCGGTCTTCAGTAACGTGCGGCTTACAATACCGTTGGGCGCAAATTGAGTTTCTTCGGCCAGGGAGGTCAGTTTTTCCTGGCTGACGTCAATCAAAGGTTGTTCGTTCATGCTCCCAACCTAGAGCACAATCGCCCGCCGCGCCTTGATGTAAGTCAAGGCTGAGGGGATTTGATGAATCAACCCGCCACATGCTAGCGGTTAAATTCCAGTGAAACTCACTTGCGGTTGGGCTGTGCTGTACTATAGTGAAATGACATTCCTACATAAGTTGCGCAAGGTTATGACATCTCGAATGAAACCCCTACCATTCTGCAGAGCTATCTTGTCCATCGCGTTACTCGAGGCCGCACTTGTTTCCTCCGCGCCCGCCGCCACGATGTCGTGGACCAATGTCAACGGCGGGAACTGGACCGTGGCAGCGAATTGGAGCCCGAACCAGGTCCCTGGTGGAGGCGACCAGGCCATCATCGCCGTCGCCGGCGCTTACACGGTGACGCTTAACGCCAGTGTGGGGGTTGGCAGCCTGACCTTGGGTGGCAGCAGTGGCCAGCAGACGCTGGCGACGGCTGGCAA
>TBL_comb47_HYPODRAFT_10009022_pt1 | contig 10050 bp, 7 predicted proteins | sample TroBogypolimnion_40_FD_10682 | JGI IMG/M metagenome (IMG submission 10682)
AGGTGAATTAGACCGACTCGCTCTTTAGAGATAGTTCGATGACTTGTGAGATGTCCATCACGGTCACCTCTTCACCCTGAGTCTTCACCGCGTCATCCAACATGATGATGCAGTAAGGACAAGCGGTAGCGACCACATTGGCGCCGGTCGCAATGGCTTCATTGGCTCGGTTCAGGTTCACTCGCGTGCCGATGTTCTCCTCCATCCACATGCGCGCGCCACCCGCACCACAGCAGAAGCTCTTTTCCTTGCTGCGCTCCATCTCAGTGACCTCGAGCCCAGAAATGCCCGAAATTGCACTGCGGGGCTCTTCGAATACTCGGTTGTGGCGACCCAAATAACAGGGGTCGTGGTAGGTGACCTTGCCCGAGAGATTGTCACCGGTAACGAGTTTTCCGCTGCTTACGAGGTGCGACAAGAGTTCGGAGTGGTGGATCATTTCGAAGTTCCCACCTAAGTCGGGGTACTCATTCTTCATCGTGTTAAAGCAGTGAGCACAGGAGGCGATGATCTTCTTCGCTCCCACTTCATTCAAAGTCGCAATGGTGTTCTTCGCTAGTTCCTGGAAGAGGTACTCGTTACCCATGCGACGAGCGGGGTCACCGGTGCATGATTCGCGTTTACCCAACATCGCAAACTTCACCCCCGCACGGTGTAGCAGTCGGGCCGTGGAGATGGCCTGGCCCTTGCCGCGCTCGTCGAGCGATCCCGCACAACCAATCCAGTAGAGGTACTCAACATCTTCGGGGATTGATCCCTCAACCAGCGGTACTTCAAAGTCCAGTGCGCTCATCCACTCTTCACGCTTGGTTGAACCCAGTCCCCACGGATCGCCCTGGTTCTCTAAGTTGCGCAAGAGCAACTGTGCTTCACTCGGGAAGCGAGACTCCATCAGAACTTCGTAGCGACGCATGTCGATAATCGCGTCTACGTGTTCAATGTCAACCGGACACTCCTCCACGCACGCACCACAGGTCGTGCAACTCCACAACACGTCGGGGTCAATCGTTGTGGGCACGAGTGTCGGGCTATCGGTCTTCTCGCCACTTAAGAGTCGGTCGGCCGATGCGAACATGTTCTCGCGAAGGCCCATGATGAGAAGCTTCGGGCTCAGGGGCTTGCCGGTATTCCACGCGGGACACACCGACTGGCAACGACCACATTCGGTACAGGTCGAAAAGTCCAGCATCTGTTTCCAGGTGAAGTCCTCCATGTGACCAACACCAAAGACGGTGTCTTCGGTGACCTGCTCCATGTCCATCAAGGGGGTTTTGTCCAGTCCACCGAGGGCGCGGGGTCGGCGAGAGGTGCCGATATTGATGGGGGCCAAGAAGATGTGCTGGTGCTTGGAGTAGGCCAAAAAGACCATGAATCCAGCGATAACGGCCACGTTGGCGAGCAAGAAGACCGCTTCAAGAACAGAGTTCACGCCCGTTCCCAATGGGGCGAGCAAGGAGGCAACGAACTTGGTCGCGAAGGCCCACGATGAGCGGTGGAAGGGGAAGTGACCGGTGTTGTACTGCGCTGCGCGGTACACGAGGAGGGTGACGATAACCAACTTGATCATCACCAGCACCGCCCAGGCGGCGCCTAGGTGTGAGCCGTAGAACCGAGAGTTGCGGTCTTTCCTCGATGGGGCGTTCTTGATTCGGATAGCCCCAAAGACCACCAGTGAAATCAAAACGGCGACGGAGAAGAAGTCTTCGACGAAGGCGAGCCAGTTGCTCTGGCCAATCAGTGGGATGTGGAAGTCACGTGCGAAGAGTGCGCCGTAGGCCTCGATGATTGTTGTGAGTAGAACGGTAAAGCCCCACATGGTGAAGAAGTGCGCGACACCCGGCACCGTCCACTTAAGAAGCTTGGCCTGACCGGCGACTTCGACAACTTCAACTTCGCTGACCATGCGCAATCCCTGCCAACGGCGAGGGGCGGGTTGACCAGAGCGAATGAGTTTCGCGGTCCAAATAAAGCGACGAGTAGCGGTGACCCCACACAGCAGTGTGATGAATAATCCAACAAGAATGCGAGTGAGCATGCTGCCTTATTTTTTAAAGTTCTCCGAGTAGCGACTCGGGGTGGGGCCACGTTGCCCCCGGTACTTCGAACCAAGTCCACTGGCCCCGTAGGGACGATCGGCTTCGGTAGTCATCTGGAAAGAAACTGATTTGACCGATCTTCATGCCGGTGTAAAGAGTGATGGGCAGGTTCGCCATGTTCGACAACTCCAAGGTGATGTGCCCATCCCAGCCAGCGTCAATGAATCCGGCGGTCGAGTGAATCACGAGTCCCAAGCGTCCCAACGAACTCTTGCCGTCAAGGCGGCCAACGAGGTCATTGCCAATAGCGACGCGCTCGAGGGTCGATCCGAGCATGAATTCGCCGGGGTGCAAGATCATCGGCTTGTCCAGTCCCACGTCGATGAGTTCAGTCAGGTCCTCTTGGGCCTCTTTGACGTCGATGACTCGCTCGGAGTGGTTTCGGAAAACACGGTAAAACTGGTCAATGTGCAGGTCCACCGAGCTCGGTTGGATGCAATCTTCACCTAGCGGGTCGATTTCTATCCGGCCTGAGGCCAGAGCTTCTTTGATTGAACGATCGGAGAGCACCATTGAAAAGAGAACAATACTCCCAATCTGCACCCACTTCCCTAAAAGCGCAAAAAACTAATTTAGAAAGATGGACGCTGGTCTTAGATTCGTCCAAAAAATAGGGTTTTTAAGAGCCATTTCATTTGTTTTGTGGGCAAGACCGTATTATTCTATGGACATCGTCAGAAACTGGCGTTTTTATCTTTCGGGTAAGTGCTCGAAAGAAAGGGGAATCATGAACAAGAAACACTTTGGCCTTCGTGCCGGGTTCAGCTTGCTCATGGGTATGTCGATCCTTGGCTTGGCCGTGCCAGCAGCAACCGCTGGTGCGACCACTAAGCCAAAGACCGCATTCTCATGGACAGTTAATGAGAGTAATTGTGGCGTTTGTGGCGCAACACCTACTTTCATTTACCCGTACATGGACGGCGCGGACTTCACCAGTACCAACGGCGGATTACAGTACGCAATGTATAAGCCACTTTATTGGTTTGGTACCGCTGCTGGCGTCGTAGCGCCGAACTACCCAGAGTCATTGGCCAAGGCGCCAGTCATGTCAAATGGGGGCCTAACCGCAACTATTACGTTGAACAACTACAACTGGAGCGATGGCGCCCCAGTGCAGGCTAAGGACGTAATTGAGTGGCTAAATATTATGGCCGCGTTCCCAAGCCAATGGGGTAACTACGGTGCACCTGTTAACGGCGCAAATGTGTCTGTTCCTGACATCATCAAGTCAATCAATGTAATTTCACCTAAGAAGTTTGTTCTCAACCTGAACACCAAAGTGAACGCTACGTGGCTTGTGATGAACCCGCTTTCGAACATCACTCCGTTGCCACAGGCTTGGGACATCATTCCTAGCAATTACGACCCCACCACGACTCCTGGCCAAGTAACCTTGCCCATTACCAACACTGCGGCTGGCTGCTGGTCAGACACCTTCATTGGTAACGGCAACCTTCACGGACCAACCGCTGCTTACGTTGACACCAACGGCTACGACACTGTTGCAAATGCGGCTGCTATCTCCAGCAACCAAGCCAACAAGTGTCAAGAAGTTTGGTTTACCATGGCTGCTTACGCAACAGACACCGCGAACTGGGCTGATACCAGCACCACTACTGGCCAGCTGTGGGCCCACACCGATGGTGCTTTCAAGCTCGCAACCTTTGATGAGGCTGCCGGCAACTACTCGTTGGTCCGTTCGGCTACTTACGGTGGTCCTCGCAACGCGAAGTCGCCAACTAAGCTCAACTTCATTGACTGTCACGATGTGACTGGCGACTGCCAGACCCTGTTGCAGACCGGACAGGTTGATATCGGTGGTATTCCTTCATCAGCTATGGCCAAGATCACTCGTCTTTCTCAAGCTCCAACCGCGCACGTCAACATCACGTTGCCCGCTGGATATAAGAAGACGGTGGCTTACTCATGGGCTGTTGGTTACTCTTGGATGAACGAGACTTCAGTAAACACTGGTGCTCACGACGATTCGGGACTTGCTCCAAATGACACGACTACTCGTGGAGCACTTTTCGCTCAAAACTACATCCGTGTTGTGCTCAACGATACATATCCAGCGCAGCAGATATCGAACCAGCAGTATCGTGGTTACGCATACCCAACCTTCGGGCCTATTCCCCCATACCCCGCTAACACCTATACTTCGGTTACCAAGGACCCCTACACCGCCTCAGCAATTGCTGGGATTATGAAGGCCCACGGTTGGAAGCTGCAGAACTTCATCTGGACTTGCGTCAAAGGTGGTGCGGGAACGGGTCACTGTGGATTGCACATTGCCGCTGGCGCTAAGATGGTCTTTAAAGTCGATGGTACTGGAGCTGGTTCATCCATCGCGACTTCTGCTGACTTGACTTGGAAGGGCTCTGCTGCTGCTAACGGCGTTGACCTCCAGATCACTGAGGCTGGCTTCGGCGCTGTTGTCCACAACGACAACCCCCACCACACCGGATGGGACATGTACACAGGTTCAGGCTGGATTTACGCCCCTGGTTTCGAGCCAACTGGAGAGCCCTTGTTCCTCACTGGTGCATCCTCCAACGCTGGTACTTACTCAGTTCCACTGATTGACAAGGACATCGTTGGAACGATTCAGGGAACTGTGACGCTCGACAAGTACGAGCGCGACTATCTAGCTAACCCACCAGCGGTTGGCAACGTTTGGACAGTCGGCGTTGTTGCTTACAGCCCTCACCTGGGTGGTTACGTGCCTCAAGCCTCAGGAATGGGTACGCCAGAACTCTGGCACTACGTCTCCTAAGTTTCACTGAGCAATACAGAAGAAAGGCTCCGGCTCTTGCCGGAGCCTTTCTTCGTCTTTTGCTAGCCTCTTCTCATGCTGTTATATCTGACTAAGCGGTCACTCCAAGGCATCATCGTGCTTGTTTTGGTCATCTTGTTTACCTTCTTGCTCGAACACATGGTGCCTGGTGGGCCGGCGGTAGTTGCCCTAGGAAATCGTGCCAACGCTAGGACGATCTATATCTATAACAAGACCCACGGACTGTTGGCCCCGATTCTTGTCCAGTTCTTCAATTACCTGAAGCATGTCCTGACTTTTCATTTAGGGACTTCAATTGTTTATCACGCTCCAGTCTGGACTCTAATCCGTAGTGCTCTCAGTCACACAATAGTTTTGGTTACGGTCGCGCTCGTTCTTCAGTTCATCCTGGCCATTCCCTTGGGTGCCCTTCAAGCCCAGCGCCGGAACACTCGCTTTGACTACATCGCTACGGGGATGACCTTTGTTCTTTACGCAATTCCGGTCTTCCTCATCGGTGAATTTATGGTGACGCTTTTCGCTATTCAGTTGCATTGGTTACCAGGCTTAGTATCACAAACGGCTGGGCCTTGGGCGGTGTTCACCTCCCCACTACAATTCATCATGCCAATCTTCACACTGACATTCCTCGGCATCGGTGGCTTGAGCCGTTTCCAACGATCCTCAATGGTGGAAGTGCTTGCACAGGACTATATCCGTACTGCCCGGGCCAAAGGACTTTCTGAGAAATTGGTTATGCGGCGTCACGCTTTCCGGAATGCTGTGCTGCCGATTGTCACGATTATCGGATTAAGCTTGCCCGCCCTGGTGGGTGGTGCATTGATTACCGAATACATTTTTGACATCCCCGGCATGGGCTCCCTGACCCTCCAGGCAGCTAATACCCAGGACATGCCCGTGGTGGTGGGCACGACCATTGCGGCCACTGCTTTTACGATTGTTGGTTCAATTCTGGCGGACCTGTTATACGCCGTGGCCGACCCTCGCATTAGGACACAGAGCCGCTAAGGAGAAACCATGGCTGATTCAACAACCCCTTCCGTAGCCCCAATTGGAGGATCTGACGCCGGTGAGACTACCCAAGAAGGTAGCGTTTACGCGTTGGTATGGCGAACCTTTAGGGAAAACCGTCCTGCGGTAATAAGCCTCTGCGTGCGTCTTCGTCTTCTTTCTGATCTTTAGCTACGTAGGTCCCTACCTCTACGTGACCAACCAAACCAACGGGTTCATTGCAGGATCGGCGACAATAAATGGAGTATCGACAGTTGACTACCCCTGGTTCCACTCCTGGCACATGATCTTGGGTGGTGACAACTCAGGCTTTGATATCATTGGACGCCTAATGATTGGTGGGCGCACAGCGCTTACCGTTGGAATTCTTTCAGGTCTCATTTCGACCTTCGTTGGTGCCGCCTGGGGTGCAATTGCTGGCTACCGCGGGAAGTCCCTCGACTCACTCATGATGCGTGTGGTGGACATTGGACTCTCTGTCCCGGGAATTTTCCTGCTCATCGTTATCGTGGTGCTCTTCCACAGCTCATCGACGACAATTACCCTAACCTTGGGCNTGACTTCGTGGTTTGGCTCCGCTCGTCTTATTCGTGGTGAGACCCTGAGTCTCAAGTCACGTGAGTTTGTTTCGGCCGTGCGCGTGCTTGGGGGAACCGATCGTCGCATCATCTTCCGCCACATTCTGCCGAACACCGTGGGAACGATGGTTGTTATCGGCACCTTCGCGGTGGCTGACTCCATCTTGGCGCTCGCGGGACTCGGATTTATCGGACTTGGTATTCCTCTTCCCAACACCGACTGGGGCTCAATGCTCCAAAACGCCGTTCAATACGCTCCGGACGGCTACTGGTGGGACATCGTTCCCGCCGCCGTTTGCATAATTCTCGTGGTGATGTCACTCAACTACATGGGTGACGCGTTACGCGATGGCTTCGAAGTTCGCCTGCAAAAGAGGTAATTACACCAAGGGTTCCCATGAACCTCTTCGCCTCTAAGCGCGGATGCTGACTGGTTGACGCAGTGGGAAATGACAGGCTGCACGGTGGCCGACGCCGTAGTCCTGCATCTCCGGCTCTTCGGTTGTGCACACTTCCTGAGCTTTCGGGCAACGGGTACGAAAACGACATCCCGACGGCGGGTCCATTGGCGAAGGTAACTCCCCGCTTATCACTGCACGGCCGCTCCGCTCCTCACCCGGCACCGCATCAAGCAGGCCGCGTGTGTAGGGGTGAACGGGATTCTTGTAGATCTCACTTGACGGCCCAACTTCAACCAACTTGCCCAGATACATAACCCCAACGTTGTCGGCCATGTACCGGATTACACCGAGGTCGTGGCTAATCATGATCAGTGACAAGTTCAAATCTTCCTGCAGGTCCTTGATCAAGTTAAGAATCTGAGCCTGAATCGAAACGTCGAGTGCGCTAACTGGCTCATCGGCGATCAAGAGTTTAGGCTTTAGGGCTAAAGCACGAGCGAGACCGATGCGCTGGCGTTGCCCGCCCGAAAACTCGTGAGGGTAGCGCAAACTCGCTGATGGCGAAATACCAACTTGCTCCAGCAGCGCGGCAACTTTGGCCTTACGTTCCGCGGAGGTTCCTTCACCTTGAATCTTGAAGGGTTCAGTCAAGATCGAGCCAACCGTCTGACGGGGGTCGAGACTTGAGTACGGATCTTGGAACATCATCTGGATGTTGCGACGAGCCTTGCGACGTTCTGCCCCCTTCAAGGTGAAAATCTCCTGACCTTCATACTTTAAGGAACCGCTGGTGGGGGTCTCGAGTCCAGTAATCATCTTTCCGGTCGTGGTCTTCCCACAACCAGACTCACCCACTAGACCAAAGGACTCACCCTCGGCAATGGTGAAGGAAATCTGGCTAACCGCATTGACTTTATTAACTACACGGCGCCCTAAACCGTTCGAACGAACTGGGTACAACATTTCAAGCTTGTCAACCTCGAGCAGCACTTTGGCTGAACCAAGATCACGCTTCTTGTTCTCGATTCGTACCGTGGTGGCCTGGCCACGACCTTGAACAGGGAAGAAGCAGGCAAACTCATGCCCATCTTGAGCTTCAGTATTGATCGTCGGCTCTTCAGCCCGGCACTTGTCTTGAACCGATTGGCACCGACTGGCGAAGCGGCACCCCTGGATTTCTTTGGAAAGGTCTGGCGGCAGACCCAAGATTGACTTCAGGCGGTAGCCCGCTTCGTCCATCTTGGGTACGGCATTCAATAGCGCCTGCGTATACGGGTGACGCATCTCCTCAAAGATGGTCTTGGTCTTGGCCGACTCGGCCTTCTTACCGGCGTACATGACCACAACTCGGTCAGTGCGTCCAGCGATAACGCCCATGTCGTGGGTGATGAGCAGGACCGCCATTCTGAGTTCTTTGCGCAATCGGTCGATCAGGTCCAAGATTTGGGCTTGGATTGTGACGTCAAGGGCGGTCGTTGGTTCGTCGGCGATCAAAACCTTTGGTTCACACACCAAAGCCATTGCGATGATGACCCGCTGGCGCAACCCACCAGACAATTCATGAGGGTACTGTTTGATTCGCTCTTCGGGTCGTGGCATCTCGACTAGCTTGAGCATTTCGACCGCACGACGCATACCCTCTTCTTTCGAAACACCTTTGTGCAGAACGTATCCTTCTGCAATTTGACGTCCAATGGTCATCGTAGGGTTTAACGAGGTCATAGGGTCCTGAGGAATGAAAGCAATGCGGTTTCCTCGGACCTTTTGCATCTCTTCTTCAGGCAGCGAAGCCAGGTCCTCCCCCTCAAGTTCAACACTGCCACCAATAATGTGACCCGTGTTGGGAAGTAGGCGCATGATCGATGTGCCAATGGTGGTCTTACCGCAACCGGACTCTCCCACCAGGCCGACGCACTCTCCGGCGGCGATATCGAAACTCACACCGTCGACGGCGACCACATTCGCGGTCCGCATACGGAATTCAGTACGTAAATTCTTGACTGACAAGACAGTAGACATAGGGAAAATCCTACTACCCCTTGAGGTTTCGACTGTCCTTAGGGAAAATCGGGGTTCTGGCCCGATGGTTCAGGTCTAGCGGGCTCGGCGACGGGCGCGTGAAACCTCACCCATCAAGAACAGGCCCGAGGTGACAAACAGCGCTGAAGCGACGAGCAGCGTCCCCGAGCTAAAGCCGGTGTGAGCGAGGGTCCTCGAGTCAATCGTGGTTGGCACCGGGCTCGAAGTCGTGGTGTCCGGTGGCAGGGTGGTCGATGGCGTGGTGGACCCGTCGTAGGTCGTCAACTGGAAGATTGACTCCACACTCGCGGTCGCCGAGTCCGTCGCGGCGAGGAAGATCTGAGATCCCACGATAGAGATTCCCTGGGTTCCTCCGTTACCGGTATCGGTCACCGGGTTCAAATAAGTCGTATAGGTGGTAGATTCCGCGGGAACTACAAAAATCCGATTGCCGTAGTCCACAATGAATACGTTGCCACTTGAATCGACCGCAATGTCGACGGGCGCATTCGAAGGGTCATTCGACATGTCTACCCACATTGGCGGTGACGAGTAGGGGCCAGCGGTCGTGTCCAAGTTATAAATGCCCGAAGCTGGGTAGTTATCATCGGCAACCAAGAGGTTGTTGCCCGAAGCCGTCATCCCTTGCACGCCGGGGGCCGCCAGACCAGTGGCGAAGGTGCTGAGGTTGGTGGCTGGTAATCCAGAACTCAAGCTGGTTGACACGGTGTAGATGGTGCCGGTGTCATAGCGAGCGGCGTACAAATTGTCACCGACTACCGCCAAAGTGGTCGCTGCACCCGGTGATGGCAACGAGGCGTAATCGACGGCATTGGTATTCGCGGCTTGACCCGAGGTGAACTCATAGATCTCGTTATCGCTGGCGTAAACGAAGATATTGTCCGAGCTATCGATAGCAATCGTCTCGGGAGTTGCGCCATTGAAATTGGCCGCGGTCGCGTACACGATAGGAGCCGAAGATCCATCAATTGCCGTCTGAACAATCTCTCCCGTGCCATTTGAAGAGCCCACAACGTACAAATTGCCTTGACTGTCCGAAGCCATGACGTTGGTGTAACCAGCCTGAAAGCCCCCGGGCACCGTTGAGCCGTCTAAGAAAAGGGAGACGTTGGGGCTCGCCATTGCTG
>TBL_comb47_HYPODRAFT_10009023_pt1 | contig 10046 bp, 7 predicted proteins | sample TroBogypolimnion_40_FD_10682 | JGI IMG/M metagenome (IMG submission 10682)
CCATGGGCATGGAAACCTGTGTCACTTTAGGTATGTTGACCGATGCGCAAACGCTACGCTTAAAAGAAGGTGGCTTAGATTATTACAATCATAATCTGGATACCTCTGAAGATTATTATTCTGAAGTCATTACTACCCGTACTTATCAAGATAGGTTAGATACTTTAGAGCGAGTCAGAGATGCCGGTATTAATGTCTGCTGTGGCGGGATTGTTGGCATGGGTGAAACCGATGTCGATCGTGCTCAATTGCTCATACAGTTAGCGAATATGCCCAAGCATCCAGAAAGTGTGCCGGTCAATATGTTGGTGCAAGTTGAAGGTACGCCCTTAATGGGTACTGAACAATTAGATCCGATTATCTTTATACGCACTCTAGCCGTCGCAAGAATCATGATGCCTAAATCGCGCGTGCGCTTGTCGGCGGGTCGTAGCAAAATGAGTGATGAAATGCAGGCTTTGTGTTTCCTGGCCGGTGCTAACTCAATATTTTATGGTGATAAGTTATTGACGACTGACAATCCTATGACTAATCATGATCTAGCGTTATTTGCACGCTTAGGTGTTTATTCTGGCGGTTCAAGTTACGCTTAATGACATTGGCTTTTTCACAGTTAACTAATGATCTAGAAAGCATTGCTAGCAAAGGGCTGTATCGTACTCGGCGGGTCATAAACTCGCCGCAAGGTATTTATCTGCAAGTTGACGGCAGAACAGTACTTAACTTTTGCAGCAATGATTATCTGGGTTTGGCTAATCATCCCTCGGTGCTGAGTGCTTTTAAAAACGCAGTCGATCAATATGGTGTCGGCAGTGGTTCTGCACATTTAATCTGTGGGCATAGCGCCGCTCATCATGTTTTGGAAGAAGAACTCGCAGAGTTTACCGGTCGTGATCGCGCCTTGTTATTTTCTAACGGTTATATGGCTAATCTTGGCATTATGTCGGCGTTGTTAGGACGTAAAGATGCGGTGTTTGAAGACAGACTCAATCACGCGTCTTTATTAGATGGTGGCTTAATGTCGGGCGCAAGCTTCAAACGTTATCGACATAGCGATGTTGAGCATCTTAATAGTCATTTAGATAAAGCGAATGGCCAGAAACTCATCGTAACCGATGGCGTTTTCAGTATGGATGGTGATTTTGCACCCTTACCCGCCTTATCTATAGCGGCCAAAGCACAGGATGCTTGGTTGATGGTTGATGATGCACATGGACTGGGAGTGCTCGGCGCACAAGGCGGCGGTTTACTGGATTATTACAACCTTAATCAAGCTGATGTACCTATATTAATGGGGACTTTAGGTAAAGGTTTTGGTACTTTTGGGGCTTTTGTCGCGGGTTCTGAGGACTTGATTGAAACTCTGATACAAAAAGCCCGTACTTATATTTATACCACGGCCTTACCAGCAGCGGTGGCTGAAGCGACTAGAGCGAGTTTAAAGTTAGTGATCGCAGAAAACTGGCGCAGAGACAAACTTAAGAAACTGACTGAACGTTTTAGCTTTGGAGCTAAGCAATTGGGCTTGCAATTGATGAGTTCTACCTCAGCTATACAGCCGATAGTCATTGGTGAGAATCAGCAAGTTGTCAAAATCAGTCAAGCGTTGCTACAAGCTGGTTTTTTAGTGAGTGCTATAAGACCGCCTACGGTACCGCAAGGAAGTGCTCGTTTACGAGTCACCTTTTCTGCTTTGCATGAGGAAGTTCATGTGGATAGATTGTTAGATGCCTTGGATAAGGCTGGCGCAGGTCTTAGATAACTGACGTTACGCAGTAACGGTGGAGTCTCTCGTTTGCCGCGCCGAGCACCGCAGGTTTTGTTGGGAATAGCCCGAAGGGGCGCGGCATGGATGCCGCGCGTCGGTAGGAGGGCAGGAAGCCCTCTCTACCGACCCTCGACAAAACCGAGGAGCGCAGGAAGAAGCTGCAATCGAGCCGCCTTTTCTTTGGATACTTTCTTTTGGCGGCGCAAAAGAAAGTATCTCGCCTTCGGGTGCGATAACCCGATTAACACATTGTCGCGATAGCGACCTCATTATTCGTTTTTTAAGCTGCTGAATGGCTGCGTAACATCAGTTAAATAATTCATGATCAAGCTACATCAACAAACTTTTGGTACTGGTAAATCTATCGTGCTAGTGCATGGCTGGGCGATGCACAGCGTTATTTGGCATGATTTTGCTATGCAACTAGCAGAGCATTATCAAGTCACTTGTATTGATTTACCGGGACATGGTCATAGCGAAAACCTAGCTACTTTTACCTTAGAACAAGTCGCAGATGCTCTGGTTGCTGCCGTATCAGATGAGCAGAGTTGTTGGCTAGGTTGGTCATTGGGTGCGACTGTGGTTTTGGACATTGCTCATCGTTATCCAGAACGCGTCAATAGTTTAGTTTTATTGGCAGGCAATCCACACTTTACTGGCACTGAGCAGTGGCCGGGTATGAAGGTCGATTTATTAGAAGCATTTGCTGAGCAGTTGACGCTTGATGCTCCTGCGACCTTATTACGTTTTTTATCCTTGCAAGTTGCTCAGTTGCCCGATTATAAAGTTCTGTTGAAAAACATTAAAACAACCATCATGGCTAGGGCAACGCCGAATCTTGAGACCTTACAAGGAGGCCTTGCGATACTTAAGCAGGCGGATTTGCGATCAACTTTAGGTGAAGCCCAGATGCCTATCTTGGTATTGTTAGGTACGCGAGATACCTTAGTGCCGGTCGCGGTAGGCGAGGCTATAAAGAAGTTAGCACCTGCTATTCAAGTGGCCGTCATTGATAAAGCAGGGCATGTGCCTTTTTTATCGCATCCACAAATCGTTCTGGAAGCTATTGCCGAATTTATGGATGGGGCTCATGCCCTTAACTAAAACAGGCATTAAACGCGCTTTTACTGCCGCTTCATCAACGTATGACGGTGCTGCTGCCTTGCAGCGCAGAGTCGGCTTAGAGCTGCTTAAAACTATTGATGCGAAGTTGTTAACCGGAACCTTATTAGACATAGGTTGTGGTACCGGTTTTTTAACCGCTGAGTTATTAGCACAGTGTAACCATGACACCACCATCGCTTTAGATATTGCTTGGACTATGTTGCAAAGCACGCAACAGAAATTGGCCTTACATAAGCACGTGCATTATGTGTGCGCAGATGCAGAGCAACTGCCTTTTGCTGAGCAGTGCCTAGATGGCGTAGTGTCTAATCTTGCCTTGCAATGGTGTAGCGATCTGGATGCAGTCTTCACTGGTATTAGGTTAGCCTTAAAACCCGGTAAGCCGTTAGTATTTTCGACCTTTGGGCCGCAAACCTTGTATGAGTTGAAAAGCGCTTGGGCAAGCGTAGATGACTATCAGCATGTGAATAGCTTTTATAGTGAGGCAGAGTTAAAGCAGTTCTTAGTTATGGCAGGATTTAAAAACATTCAGCTTAATAGTCATTGTTATAGTTCAAGCTATGTCTCTGTTTTGGCGCTGATGCAAGAATTAAAACACTTAGGTGCTCATCATGTGGTGACGGGCGCTAATAAACAGTTCACCACTAAAACAGCGATGCAGCAGATGATTAGCGCGTATGAAAAACAGTTTGCGGATAATCAGATTGTTGCCACGTTTGAAGTCATTAGCATAACAGCGACGGCATAAGTCATGAACACACAAGGTTATTTTATAACCGGCACAGATACGGATGTGGGTAAAACCTGCGCCACCATAGCGTTGATGCGTTACTTTAAGCGTCAAGGAAAAACAGTGCTGGGCATGAAGCCGGTAGCGTCTGGGTGTACCCTACAAGCAGGTGAATTGAAAAATGCCGATGCATTGCTGATACAAGAACATGCCTCAATAGCCTTAGACTACCAGCTGATTAATCCCTACGCTTACGAGTTACCGGTTTCACCCCATATTGCCGGCATTCATAATCCCGTTAAACTGGCGGTTATTGTAGAACGCTTTAATAGCATAAAAGCATTAGCTGATGTAATCATCGTTGAAGGCGCAGGTGGCTGGTATGCGCCCTTAAATGCTCAAAATGATATTAGTGATTTGGCCAAGGCTTTGGCCTTACCCGTGATACTAGTCGTGGGCTTACGTTTAGGTTGTATTAATCATGCCAAATTAAGCTATCAGGCTATACAGCTTTCAGGCATAGCTTGTGTTGGTTGGATAGCCGTCTGTGTAGATCCCGATTTATTAAATCGGGATGAAAATATACAGACCATTACAGCGGCCTTGCCTGTGCCCTTAATAGGCGTCTTGCCTTATCAGCAACCGCTTGATTTTGAGTTGTTAGCGGATCAGCTAAAACGGCTACCAACTTAACATGAGACAAAGCACTACGATTGTGTCGGGTTACACTGTCGCTAACCCGCCCTACATCCTTATCGCAAAACCCCGGCCGGAGAAGAATAATTATCCAGTACTTGCACATAGTTGGCGCGTTCATAAGCGCTGGGATCTATGGCATGTTGTTGGCTGACACTCCCTTTAAGTTGCTCGATAGATTCATAGTCATGCTCGTCCAACCACTGTTCTAATTCTGAGAGGATTTCACTTAAACGACCCACACCCTGTTTGAGTAAGACACTACATAAATGCACCACATCCGCACCCGCTAACAAGGCTTTGATGACATCTGTGCTTTGGTGAAAGCCGCCAGTAACTGCTAGTGATAATTGAGTTCTGCCATACAGCAAAGCAGCCCAGCGTATGCGTAATAAGGCTTCTGAAGAGCTAGACAGCTCTAAAGTGGGTAGAACTTCTAGGGTTTCTAAATCAATATCCGGTTGATAAAAGCGGTTAAAAAGCACCACGCCGCTAGCTCCCGCAGCTTCTAAACGTTTGGCAAAATGCAAGGGCGAGCTAAATTGCGAAGAAAGCTTCATAGTAATTGGAATGTTTACTTGGGCTTTTAAGGTCTGCAAGATCGTCAGATAACGATTTTCGACGTCTTCGCTACTGTCTTCGGCATTGGCGGCTAAGTGATAGATATTAAGCTCTAAGGCATCGGCGCCGGCTTGTTGTAATTGCAGACCATATTCTAGCCAACCACTTAATGAGGTGCCATTTAAACTGGCGATAACGGGGATGGCCAGTGCCGATTTCAATTTTTGCACCTGTTCCAGATAGTGCTCTTGATAAGTCTTTAGCTGATGAGATCTCGGATGAAAGGAATCGGCTTCGCCATGTCCGATAGCTTGATCAACTAAAAAGCGCTGCATCTGCTGTTGTTCGGCAACTATCTTTTCTTCGAACAAGGAGTACATAACTAGGGCTGAAGCACCAGCATCTTCGAGCCTACGTGCGCTGTCTATATCTTTGCTTAAGGGCGATGCTGATGGCACTAAAGGATGAGCTAGTTTTAAACCCAGATAATGCGTGCTTAAATCAACCATGGTCAATCTCCTGAGTGCTATCATTTTTAAGTTGAGCTTTTATGGCCGATACTGAGGTGGTTGCCGTCCATTCTAGTTCAGAGAGTTGTTTGTAATAAGCGTAGCGATTCTTAACATCTTGCTGCGCTTGGGCTAGAAAGCGCTCGGCGGCTTCTGGATGCGTTTGCCATAGCATACTAAAGCGGGTTTCGGTTTTAACAAAATCACGGTAAGGGATAGACGGTTCGGCTGAATCCAGCTTCATCGGATTCTTGCCCGCTTTGGCTTTGCTAGGATCAAAACGAAATAACGGCCAATGGCCACTCTTAACCGCTAGATTTTGTTGTCGATGATTATTCGATAAATCCACGCCATGAGCGATACAAGGCGCATAGGCAATAATGATAGACGGGCCATCATGAGCTTCGGCTTCTAAAAAGGCGTTCAAGGTTTGAACGTCTTTGCCGGCATAAGCAACATGAGCGACATAGACATTACTGTAATCCATCGCTAACAAAGCCAGATCTTTTTTAGCGGTCGCTTTGCCAGCGGCAGAGAATTTAGCGACCGCGCCTAAGGGTGTGGATTTTGAAGTTTGGCCGCCGGTATTAGAATAAACCTCGGTATCCAAAACCAGAATATTAACATTCCTACCGCTGGCTAAAACATGATCAACACCGCCAAAGCCGATGTCATAAGCCCAACCATCACCCCCTATAATCCAGACGCTTTTTTTACATAAAGTGTCGGCCAGTTCTAATAAGCGTTGTGCGCTAGTGACGTAAGACTTTTCGTTATTAAAGGCGCAAAATTTTGCCTCCCGACTTAGCTGTTCTTTTAGATGAGCGACTCGTTCGCGTTGCTCATAAATACCCACTTCATCAACTTGGTCGGCAGTTAAAATCGCGTCTACCAGTTCACCACCTAAAGGTTCTCTTAAGCTGATAAGCAACTCTTTAGCCGTGTCTTGTTGTTTATCTAAAGCGATGCGCATACCTAAGCCAAACTCGGCATTGTCTTCAAATAAAGAATTACTCCAGGCCGGCCCACGACCGTCACTATTTTTTGTCCAAGGGGTTGTCGGTAAATTGCCACCATAAATAGAAGAACAGCCTGTAGCATTGGCGACGACCATGCGATCACCAAATAATTGCGAGGCTAATTTAATGTAAGGGGTTTCACCACAACCCACGCAAGCTCCAGAAAACTCAAATAAGGGTTGCAGCGCCATCGCACCTTTAATGGTGTTGGTTTTTAACAAGCGTCGATCATAGTCAGGAATCGCTAAAAAGAACTCCCAGTTTTCACGTTCTGCTACACGTAGCGGTGCTTGTGGTCGCATATTTAAGGCTTTGCGACTGGCATTGCTTTTATCACGTATCGGGCAAATATCTACGCATAAAGTACAGCCGGTGCAGTCTTCGGGTGCGACTTGATAGCTGATGGCTAAACCTTCAGCAAAGTCTTTGCCTAGCATGTCTGCGTGTTTAAAAGTTGCAGGACTTGCGGCTAATTCTTCGTTTGCATAAATTTTGCTGCGTATCGCCGTATGCGGGCAAACCATGGCGCATTTACCGCATTGCGTGCATAAGTCGGTTTCCCAAACAGGAATTTCCAAGGCCAAATTTCGTTTTTCATAACTAGCCGTACCCGTAGGAAAAGTACCATCGTTAGGCATGGCGCTGACCGGTAAGGCATTACCACGACCGGCAATGATTTCACCTGTAACGCGTTTAACAAAATCCGGTGCGGTATCGGGCAGAGTCACTTTAAGCTCGAATTGACTGCTGGCATAATCGGGTAAAGCTACACTTTGTAAACTACTCAAGGTTTCATCAATGGCCTTAAAGTTCAGTTCAATCATGCCTTGGCCTTTCTTGCCATAAGTCTTTTCGACCGCGTGTTTAATAGCTGATATCGCATGGTCTTGCGGCAATACTCCAGAGATGGCAAAGAAACAGGTTTGCATAATGGTATTAATGCGTTTACCCATACCGGTTTTTTCAGCAACCCCATAAGCATCGATGATATAGAAACGTAGGCGTTTACTAATCATCTGTTCTTGCATCGTTAAAGTCAGCGACGCCCAAACGTGTTCGGCTGATAAGGGTGTATTAAGTAAAAACACCGCCTGTTCTGCGGCACTGCTCAGTAGATCTGAGCGTTCCAGAAATAGGCTTTGATGACAGCCGATAAAATCAGCATCATTATCGCTAATCAAATAAGTGGAATGTATGGGCTTAGGGCCAAAGCGTAAGTGCGAGACGGTCATAGCGCCCGATTTTTTCGAGTCGTAAACGAAATAACCTTGAGCGTGTAGTTCAGTGGTTTCGCCGATAATTTTAATGGTGTTTTTATTAGCGCTGACCGTACCATCACTACCTAAACCATAAAATAGTGCCTGAAAAGTATCATCCAAGGCGTCGGTACGATAATGGTCGTCCCAGCTTAAACTACTGTGGGTGACATCATCGTTGATGCCAATGGTGAAATTATTTTTGGGCTGCGCTCGCTTTAACTCGTCAAAAATCGCTTTAATCATGCCCGGTGTGAATTCTTTAGAAGATAAACCATAACGGCCACCGATTACTTTAGGAAATACCGAAAACTTGCTAGTGCCTTGGCTATACGCTTGGGCGATAGCGGTGAGTACATCTTTATATAAAGGCTCACCATCCGAGCCAGGTTCTTTGGTGCGATCGAGTACGGCAATCTTTTGACAAGTGCTAGGCAGTGCGGCAAGCAAACGTTGCGCATCAAAAGGTCGATATAAGCGCACTTTAAGCAAACCTACCGCTTCACCTTGCTGATTTAAATAGCTCATCGTTTCTGTGACCGCTTCTGCGCCAGAACCCATAATGACAATTACTCGCTCGGCTAGTTCTGAACCCAGATACTCAAACAATTGATAGGAGCGGCCAGTTAAGTCGGCAAAGCGCTTCATGGCGGCTTGCACGATATTTGGCAGCGCTAGGTAATAAGGATTGACAGATTCTCTAGCTTGAAAATATACATCAGGATTTTGAGCCGTGCCACGCATCACGGGTTTATCTGGGGTTAACGCTCGATGGCGATGAGCGGTTACCCATTCATCATTAATCATGGCGCGTATCACCGTGTCATCTATAGCATTAATCTTGGCAACTTCGTGCGAAGTACGAAAGCCGTCAAAAAAGTGCATCAGCGGAATACGACCTTCCAAACTAGCCGCATGAGCAATCAAAGCAAAGTCCATGACTTCTTGGGGCGAGTTAGAGCAAAGCATACCAAAGCCGGTCATGCGTGCCGACATGACATCGCTATGGTCACCAAAAATAGATAAGCCCTGACAAGCCAACGAGCGCGCCGCGATATGAAAGACGGTCGGTGTCAGTTCACCAGCAATTTTGTACATATTAGGCAGCATTAACAACAAACCTTGAGAAGCGGTAAAGGTTGTTGCCATAGAGCCAACTTGCAAAGCTCCATGAATAGCGCCAGCAGCACCGGCCTCACTTTGCATTTCTGAGACTTGCGGAACAGTACCCCATAAATTGAGCTGTCCAAGCGACGCCCATTCATCAGCCCATTCGCCCATGGTCGATGACGGTGTGATGGGGTATATGGCAATGACTTCATTGAGTTTATAGGCAATCGTAGCAGCTGCTTGATTGCCATCTATCGTAACTGTTTGCTGAGATTGCATGAGACTCTCCTGAAATGAAACCAACAAAAGTGAATAACCTTAATGTGACTGTAGGATTTAAGCTGTGGCCGATTGTACACTGACTAATAAGGTTAGTGTATAAGTTTTAGGATCTATGGGAGTCGTAGTTGTAGGCTGGGATGGAGCGTAGCGTAATCTCAGCATTCGAAGTCCCTAGCGCTGGGATTCGTGCCTCATCCCAGCCTACACAAATATCTATTATTATTCCCAATTAGCATCAATAACTTCAGGCGCTGCTGTAGTCCAATCCAACGGATATAATCCACGCGCCACCCAACGATGAAATGATGAGTATTGCCAATCTTTTACCGTTTGCACATAGTCATGTTTAACTGGATTGTAATGAATATAATCAGCATGGCGATAATAATCGCTTTCATCGCGGATCAGATGTTCCCAATACCGGCGTTGCCACAAGCCTCGTTCACCTTTACGTTGCCGGCTTTTAGATATGAATTCACCGGGCTTAATAGATCGGGAAAAACGTGATTTGATTAAATACCAAGGAGTGGAAAAATCATCATCGCCTGGCAGTAACTGCCAAAGACAATGTAAATGATCCGGCATAATCACAACCGCGTCCATTTTAAATGGGTGGTTGCGTTGAGTTAGGCGAAAAGCCTCGCGTAATTTTTCAACATGTCTGATCAACAAATCGTTTTCTTGTCGATAGTCTAAAGTGAGCGTAAAAAAATAGCATCCACCTTCAATTTTAACGCGTTTATAAGTGCGCATGACTGAATCCTATTAATTGATTTTCTATGTGAACTGGCATGAGAGGTACAAACCTTAGAGTTTTGGGGCTCCGATTGCTGGGATTTCGCTAACGCTACATCCCAGCCTACAAATCACTGCCATTAAGTTAAGCATTTCAAATTTTAAAAGCAATGCTTTTTCAATCGCTTATGGTAATTTAGCAAAACGGTAGCTGATGATTTTTTACGCGGTGGATTTCTGTCTTTCCGTTCTAGG
>TBL_comb47_HYPODRAFT_10009025_pt1 | contig 10044 bp, 7 predicted proteins | sample TroBogypolimnion_40_FD_10682 | JGI IMG/M metagenome (IMG submission 10682)
TTTTTGTAATTGTATATATATCATCCACCAATTTTCCCAAAGGGTTTTTAATAATTCACTACCAACAGCATTATTATCAAGAGGAATAGGTTCTAAACCATTTGTATTAACATTATTAAATTCTTCATCATTGTTTTGTTCATCAACTAAAATAGGCTCAGTATTAGGAATAGATTTCATATTAGTTGTATCTTCATTATCATGTGAATTATCAAGTGAAACGGTTTCGACATTGGGAATGGATGTTGTTTCGGAATTATTTATATTATCAACAACTTCATTATCAAGTGAAACGGTTTCGACATTGGGAATGGATGTTGTTTCGGAATTATTTATATTATCAACAACTTCATTATCAAGTGAAACGGGTTTCTCATCAGGAATAATAGATGTATCTACATTATTGTCTTCTTCAATATTAGGTGCATTATCAAGAGGAATTGGTATTATACCAGATGTGTCATCGGGTTGTTCATATTCTTTATTAATATCCGTTTTTACATTTACATCATTTTCGTCAATAGAGCTCATTAATATAATAAAATATTTTATTATGAATTAATTTCATTTTGAGTAATATCATTTATTAATTTTTCTTCTTGCTTAAGATTGTATTCTCTAACAGATTCATCTAATTTTAATCTCATTTGTTTATACATTTCTTTTTGAATACTTTTAATGGGTTCAGCAGGTTTTTCTAGTATTTTTAAAAAAAATTTAATCGTTTTAATATGATCCATATCAAATTCCTTTAACTTCTCTCCAGCTTCAACTTCAGAACAATCAGTTTGCCTTAAAATTATGGAAATTTTCTCTTTAAATTCTAAATCAGTCATCTTAATTTATATATATATTTAAACGGTTTAAAAAAAACTCACTATACTTAATTAATATAATGGCAAATAATTACGAAAATAAATTAAATGTTGAACCAATGTTAAATCAAATTGGCAATATCATTAAAAATGGTATTACCACCGTTATTAATGATTATATGGTTGAATATTTAACTTGTGAATTAGAAAAAAATGAAAAATTGTGTTTATATTACAGAAATGAATTAGAAAATATTAAAAATAATAAAGAAAAATCGCAACAAAATATTATTGAAAACAATATTATTCAAAATATACCTCCAGTTGAAAATATTTTACTAAATATAACTGAACAAATGGATAATTTACAAAATAATATTGATATTCCATCAAATTTAGAATTAATTAATAAGTTAATATTTTCTAAAAATGTTGTAGTTCAAAGTTTAGAACATAATAATTTAATTAAAAAAATAATATTACAATCATCTAATAAAAATAATACTGAAGATGTTAAAGTGGAAGACCTTGAAAGTTGTGAAGAAGAAGTGGAAGAGATTGAAGAAGAAGTGGAAGAGACTGAAGAAGAAGAAGAGGTTGATATGGAAGAAGAAGAGGTTGATGTGAAAGAAGAAGATGTTGGAGTGGAAGAAGAAGAGGTTGAAGTGGAAGAAGAAGAGGTTGATGTGGAAGAAGAGGTTGAAGTGGAAGAAGAAGAGGTTGAAGAAGAGACTGAAGAAGATGAGAAAGAGACTGAAGAAGATGAGGAAGAGACTGAAGAAGATGTGGAAGAGACTGAAGAAGAGACTGAAGAAATGGAGGAAGAGACTGAAGAAGATGCGGAAGAGACTGAAGAAGTGGAAGAAGAAGAGGAAGAAGTTGAAGAATATGAATATGAAGGTATAACATATTTTGTAACTAATGCTAATAATGGTATAATTTTTGAAAATAATGATGATGAACCAGGAGTTAAAATTGGAGAATTAAAAAATGGAATTCCTAATTTTTATTAAATTATAATAATAAATAATAACGCTCTTTAGCGTTTAATTATTAAGTTATATATATGATGAGTTTTGATTTATATCCTCCAGTATTGATATATATATGTATATCACTAATTCAAATAATATTAGATTTAATGAAAGGGTTATACAATACAAGTTTAATGAAATTGATAGTTGTTGTTATGGTGTCATTTTTATTACATGCTTTATGTATGAATGATTTATGTATTATTAGTTGGATTATTGTATTTATCCCTTTTATATTAATGTCAATAATTACTACAATGCTTTTATATATTTTTGGGTTAAACATTGCATATGGAATATCAAATAATACAACAACAATTTTAAATACACCTACAATTTCAAATACTATTTCTAGTAATATATCACAACCACCATTACACTTTTCAAGTGGTTTTGAGTATAAATCATAATATAAATTATAAAATCAATATAAAGATTATTTTTTATATATAAATATAATAACATCAATGTTATCATATTTTTTTAATTCTTTCAATTCTTTCATATATTTAGTTGGACTTCATTCAATAATATTTACATATATACCATTATTTACAAATAATAACATTGATATTTTGTATAACGGAATTATTTTATATTCAAAAATTCAACATTTTTTTGGAAAAACATATAATAATATTAAAAGTAAATTATGCGTTTTAAATATAATTAATTATAAAAATTATTTTATTGTTAAAAATGACAATATTTTAAATATATTATACGATGATATTACTGGTTTACAGTTTATTAATAATTTTTTATTATATAGAGATACCGTGATAAATAATAATATTTATATAAACAATTATGTATTTTATTTTGATTTTCCCATACATTTTATATACGATTGTTGTAAATTTAAATTTATTTCAATAAATATAACATTGGATGATAATAAAAGTTATAATTTAAAATTAACAGATGATACAAATAATTTTTTTATTGTAAATAATAAATTAAATAAATATTCCTTATCATATTTGTTATTAATACAACATGGAATTTCTATTGGAAATAATTCATATGTTTTAGATATAATTGATCATAATGTAAAATGTTTTACCATTACTGAAAAAGACGAATTGATTTTTAACCATGATACATATACCATTAAACAAATTGATGATAAATGTTCAATTGTAAATAATTTAAATTTTATTAGTAATGATGATAATATATGCGACGATCAAGAAAAAGAAAATGATGATGAAGAAGAAGAAAATGATGGAGATGATGAATATGAAGATGATGGAGATGAATATAACGAAGAATTTATTAATGATGAAACTGTTGTTATGAAAAATGATGAAAATGAAATACAAAATCACAATGTAAAGTGTATTTTGGCATAAATAATATATTATATATTTAAAACAATTTAAAAAAAAATTGTTTTAAATATATACAAATGGTAACATTGCAAAAAGCCACAATGATGATAGATAACTATAACCACGATGAAGTTGAAACTCAATATCATAATCTAGCTGATAGTTGGACGCTTTGGGCTCATTTACCGCATGATACAGATTGGACTATAAAAAGTTATAAGAAAATATTTACCTCAACAACTATGGAATCTTCTATAGCAATTACAGAAACTGTACCTGAAGTATTGGTAAAATGTTGCATGTTATTTCTTATGCGAGATGGTATTACACCTGTGTGGGAAGATCCAAAAAATAGAAATGGTGGATGCTTTTCATATAAAATTCCTAATAAAAATGTATATGATGTTTGGAAGGAATTAAGTTACATTCTTATGGGCGAAACCATTAGTTCTCAATCCACATTTGTTTCTTGTGTTAATGGAATTACTATATCACCTAAAAAAAATTTTTGTATTATTAAAATTTGGATGTGTAATTGTTTAAATCAAAATCCTAATATTATCACAGAACTTAAATTTTTACCCATACAAGGTTGTTTATTTAAAAAACATACACCAGAATATTAAACATATAAAGAAGACAAAGAAGACAAAGAAGACAAAGAAGACAAAAATATAAATATTTATTTGTATAATTATAAATTTTAGAAAAAGTTGACTTGTATTATTCAATACAATTGTCTTGTTATAATATTTTATTATTATAACAAAATATAATGAAAATAAAGCGTAAATTTTAGAATATCCTTTTCTATATCTTGTATATTATGAAAAAAATTAATAATGAAAATTTTAAAGTAAATGATTCTGAATTTGTGAAATTAAAGTGTGAAAAATTTTGTAATTTAAATATTATTACAAATTTAGGATTATATGAGAGAATAATATCACTTATTAAAGAATTGTCAATTGGGTTAAAAATAAAACATGCAATATTTTCAGATAGCACCCATGGAGGTTTTATTCCCATTAAAATCTCATCTATTTTTGATACCGTTAATATTTTAAATTGTGATGAAATACATTTAAAAAATTTCAAAGAAAATGTTATAGAACATGATATTAAAAATATTAATTTTACAGAAATAAATAATATTGACGGTAAATATAAACAATTAAGGTCTATTATCCCATCATTGTTATTTTGCGAAACATTTGAAAAAATAGATGATAATATTATTGATACTTTTAAACCTATTATAATTACAACATTTAATAAAGAGTTAACAAATAAAAATTATACTTCATATCATTTATCAAATACTTTATTTTATATATATATACCTGAAATATATTCTACCCTTTTTTATACTCATTTCCGTCATTATATTATTCCAAAAACTAAAACAGATATGGCTATATTAAAATATGATAATTTAATCCATTTATGTATTATGGTTAAAAATGCCGGAGAACTTTTTGAACAAATGCTAATTGATAATCTTGATATTATTGATAAATGGACCATATTAGATACTGGTAGTACAGATGAAACTATTAAAAGTATTAAAAAAATTTTAGTCGGTAAAAAAAATGGAAATTTATATGAAGAACCTTTTGTTAATTTTAGAGAAAGTAGAAATAGATGTTTTGATTTGGCAGGTAAAGATTGTAAATTTAATGTAATGCTTGATGATACATATGTCGCAAATAATTTACGAGAATTTTTAAATGAAGTTAGAGGTGATCAAAACGCTAATTCGTATAGTATATTTATTAAAAGTGATGATGTTGAATATCTCTCAAACAGAATTACAAAATCTAATGATAATTTAAGATATATTTATACAATGCATGAAATTATTCAAGAAAAAGATAATATAAATGTCGGTATCCCATTAGTGTGTTCTTTTATTGAAGATAGAAATAATCCTTATATGAGAAATAGATCTGATGAGAGAAAAGAATATGATTTGAAATGTCTTAAAGAAATGATTGAAGAAGATCCAAATGATTCTCGTCAATTCTTTTACCTGGCTCAAACATATAAAATGATTGGAGATAAAGAAAAGGCTTCCGAATTTTATTTTAAACGAGCTTTTCATATAAATAATGGATTCGACCAAGAAAAAATGGATGCTTTATTTGAATTTACAAGAATAAATCAAATATATTTAAATATGGATTGGGATGAATGTGAAAAGTATTATAATTTATGTACTGAATGGCAACCAACAAGACCTGAAGGTGATTATATGATTGGAATTCATTATAATGGTATTGGAAATTATGATAAAGCTTATAAATATTTAAAAAAGGCGTTTGAAATTGGATATCCAGGACATCAACAATATAGTCTTAAACCAACCATGTCTTATTTATTTACTCCTTATTTTTTAACAACTCTTTGTTATTTTATGAAAGATTTTAAATTGGGATTGGAAGCAACAACATTATATCTACAAAAAAATAATCAAACTGAAGATTTTTACCCATTAATGAATGATTGGTATCAAATTTATTTAATGTTGAATGCTATGCCAGTTTTACTTGATAACCCAATAATACCTCAAAAACAAATTTTTTGCTTTGTTGCTGATGGGGGATTTACTCAATGGTCTGGTTCAAATATATTAACAATTGGAGTTGGAGGATCTGAAACTTGGATTATTGAAACGGCTAGATATGTTTCACAATTAAAAGGAAATGATGTTGATGTTTATGTATTCTGTAATTGTGAAAAGGATGAATTATTTGAAAATGTTAAATATGTAAATTTATCAAAATATCTAGATTTTATTTCAAAATTTAAAATACAAAATTGTATTATTAGCAGATATTCAGAATATATTCCAGCAACCATTCATTCACATGTTGAAAATATTCATATTATATTACATGATATTCGTTTAACTGGAAATATTATACCGATTGATTCAAAAATAAAAAATGTATTTTGTTTAACTGAATGGCATGTTAATTTATTTTTACAATCATTTCCGCAATTTAAAAATATTACACACTCATCACATTACGGCATCGATTTTGATAAATTTTCAAATTTAACATCAACGGAAACATCAACGGAAACATCAACGGAAACATCAACGGAAACATCAACTGAAACATCAACTGAAACATCAACTGAAACATCAACTGAAACATCAACTGAAACATCAACTGAAACATCAACTGAAACATCAACAAAAAAAATAAAAAATTCATTCGTTTATTCATCTTTTCCAAATCGTGGATTACTTGTATTATTAAAATTATGGGTAAAAATTAAAGAATATTATAATGACGCAATATTAAATATTTTCACAGATGTAAATAATAAATGGGCAAATACAATGTTTCCACAAGAATTAGAAGAAATTCGTTTTTTATTGGATTTATATAAAACTACATATCCAGACAGTGTTATAAATCATGGATGGGTTGATAAAAAAACATTAGCCAATTATTGGAAATCTAGTGAAATATGGTTTTATCCGTGTAAATTTGCCGAAACATTTTGTTTAACAGCTCTTGAAGCGGCAGCAACAAAAACTTTTGTAGTAACCAACGATTTAGGTGCATTAATTGAAACTGTTGGAGATAGAGGAGTTATTGTTCCAGGTAATTCAGAAGATGAAAAATGGCAAAATACATCATTGTCTTTATTATTTCAATATATGGATAAACCTCAATTGAGAGAACCTTTTATTATTAATAATTATAATTGGGCTTTAACGCACACTTGGAAAAAACGAACTGAAGCATTTCTTACTTTTTTTAAAGATATTGGTTCAAATATAAAACAAGATAATATTACCATGACAATTAAAGAAATTCCTGATATTAATGGTAATGATGTATTGGAAAATATTGANAAAATNTATTATATAAATTTGGATAGGAGAGAAGATAGAAAAACTCATTTTTTAAATCAAATTAAAGAACATGATATTTCACAAGATAAAATCCAAAGATTTAATGCTATTGATGGTTCAACATATAATTTTACAGATAAAGAATTAAAACTTTTTGAAAATGTTGATTATTTAAATATGGATACAAAATTAAACATTATGGGAAATCAATTAAGTCATTATAATATTTTCAAAGAAATGGTTGAAAATAAATATAAATATATTATTATTTGTCAAGATGATATTGTTTTTAAACAAGGATTTACTACTTATATTGATAATGTAATGAGAGATATACCCAAAGATGCGGAATTAATTCATTTCGGATTTCATAAATATGGAATTCGTGATGTTTTCATTTCATGGGATTTATCCTCAAATAATTTTATACCATATTCTAAAAATAATAATAATACAATTTGTAATTTACATCCAATACCTAAAGCTTTATATAATTCAAACAACACATTGGGATATATTCTTACATTAAATGGTGCTATTAATTATATTAATTATATTGAAACGGTTGGATTTAAATATGCAACCGATCATGACATAAATACTTATTTATGTAATAAAGATATTTATTATGGAACAAAATTAGTTCTTGCGACATCCAATTCAACATTTGGATCTGATGTATTTGAAAATATAGAAAATGAAAATACACACCCATATTGTTTAACAAAAAATAANAATTTTTTAAATTATAATGAAATGTATAATTGGACAAATAATTATCCTAAAAANTATAAAATTAAATTTATAACCATTTTGTTAAATTTTCTCTCATATCCATCTTGTAATATCTTGGAAATTGGAGGAAGTGTCGGAACTTCTATTATNGGTATGCTACAATATTTACCAAACTCACAAGCAACCGTTCTNGGAATTGAAAATGATGAAATATTTTATAATAATATAAAAATATCAAATATGGAATCACGTGTTGAAGTATTTAAAGATTATCCTTATTTATATTTATCATCTACTAAAAAAACATTTGAATTTATAAATATTAATGGAAATATTGATGATTTATCTATTCATTTTTTACTCTCATGGAATTTATTAAATATAAATGGAATTTTATGTATTTCTAAATTTGAAAAAGATGGACTTGACATTGAATTTGTTACACAAATAATCAATTTACTTTTTGAAAAAATAAAATCATCATATATATTAGTAGATAACGAATTTAGTTATTTTATAAAAAAAATAAAATAAACAATAACTGATAAATTATAATTATATTTATTTACAAATATAATTATGACATAAATTATGACATATTATAATACTTATTTTACATTACATTATTTACATTACATTATTTTACATTACATTATTTTACATTACATTATTTTTATTTACGCTATCAATCCAAGTATACGGACCATCACCGTTCCAAACAAGCATGGACCAGTAATTTTTCTTCATCCAACGGATGTTGTATAACAAATGATTTTGCTGTATCATAAGCAACTTCAAATGTTGATGTATTATACCATAATATTCCTTTATTGGTTGCTGGATATGTTACCGTTCTTATTGGATTTACGAAAAAACTACTTGATGATGTTGGTGTTAAAGCTGATGTGGAAGCATTTATACAAATACTATTTGATGGTTGATTTGCAGTCCCAGCAGAAAATCCAATAGCAATCGCGTTTTGATCTTGACTATTATAACCAGCATTATTTCCAATAGCAACTGCATATGTACCTTGACTTTTATTTCCTGAATTGGTTCCAATGGCAACTGAATTTCCTCCTTGATAATTTTGTCCTGAAGTTGCTCCAATGGCAACTGAAGATATACCTTGACTGGTTTGTCCTGCGTTTGCTCCAACGGCAACTGAGTTATTGCCTTGATAAACTTGTCCTGCACAATATCCAAAAGCAGCCGAATTACCACCTTGACCATAAACTCCACTATTACATCCAACGGTAGTTGAATTATTACCTTGTCCATTTTGTCCTGATATATATCCAATTGAAATTGAATTCACACCTTGTCCATTTTGTCCTGCCTGATATCCAATGGCAACAGCACTACTATTTTGAGTATTTTGTCCTGCCAGATTTCCAATGGCAACCGAACTATTACCTTGACTAATATTTCCAGCAGATTGTCCAACTGCAACCGAACTATTACCTTGACTAATATTTCCAGCAGTTTGTCCAATAGCAACCGCATATTGTCCTTGTGCATATTGTGTTGCCTGATTTCCAATTCCGACGGCACCCATACCTTGACTATTACATCCTACTTGAGAACCAATACTAATGGCAGCAAAAGCTTGAGAATTTTGTCCTGCCTGATATCCAATGGCAACCGCATATTGACCTTGACTACCATTTCCAGCAAAATTTCCAATAGCAACTGAATTTCCACCTTGAGTTATTTGTCCTGCTTGACATCCAAGAGCAACTGAAAATGTACCTTGACTACTATTTCCAGCAAAATTTCCAATAGCAACTGAATTAACACCTTGAGAAATATTTCCTGCTTTATTTCCTTGAATTATATTAACAGATCCTATATTCCAAGCACTACCAGAATAATATAAATAATCTCCCCAATTAACGCCAAATGTACTTAATGAACCTGTATATCCCGTTGATCCTGTATTTGTAGCATCTCCTGGTATTCCCTGCGGACCCGTTAAACCTGTATATCCAGTCGAACCCGTATTTGTAGCATCTCCTGGTATTCCTTGTGGACCTGTATATCCGGTTGAACTTGTATATGTATTATATTCATCTGAACATGTATATGTATCACATCCATCTGAACATGTTACTTCTAAATTCATTACTATATTATTAAATAATATTATTAATTAATAATATATAATTTATTATATTTTTATAAGAAGTAAATAATTGTTTGAAATGTAAAAAATATATAAATATTTTCATTCCAATATATATATATATATA
>TBL_comb47_HYPODRAFT_10009028_pt1 | contig 10043 bp, 7 predicted proteins | sample TroBogypolimnion_40_FD_10682 | JGI IMG/M metagenome (IMG submission 10682)
GTTCGACGCTGCCCCAATTCTGCCGGGCGGCTTCCTTGAGCAAACCCAGTTGCAGACCATTGATCGGCAAAACGGTGTCGCTGGCGAACAAGCCGCCGTTGAAATGCAGCAATTTTTTGCGCAGCACCACGGAAATGCCTTTGCCGGTGCCGGTGTTCATTTCCCGGAAAAGCTGGCGCATCACATCTTCAAAGCCCTCGCCGCTGGTCGGAAGTGATTTGAGCAATTCCGTGAAACTATCCTTGGGCAAAAGCTCCACGTCCTCGGCAAACATGCAGAACAGGCAGCGGGTGAGAAATTGGGCGACAACATCAGGCTCGTGGCCTGCCTGCTCCAAAGATTTGGCAAGCTCGGCCAGATGAGCGGAAACTTCGCGGGTGACATCAGCGGAGCGTTTTGCCGGATCAAGCGCAGCGGGGTCGGTCCAGATGAGGCGGAGACGTTCGCGGATTTTGTCGTCGGCCAAGTCAGCAAGCCGGACGCGGAACGTGCGCGGGTCGGGAAATGGCAGGTAGGCTTTGCCCGCCTGTGTGAAGTCGGCAAATATCTCAAAGGAGTGGCCCACGTCCACGACGATGATGAACGGCGGGTTGTCATTCGGGATGGCCCGAACGTAACGCTCGGCCTGTCCGCGCGCCTTGATCATCGCTTCATCCCAAGCCCCGGTGCCGCGCACGGGCTGGGAGGATTTCTTGGTCGTGATGACACCGGCCTCGGCAGCGGCAAGTTCAAGCTGGGAGGCGGCGGCCTGGGCTTCCTGAAATTGTTTGGATTCGAGGACGAAATGGGCGCGCTTGTAGAGATCAATGCGGCCAATGCTGGTGGTGCCGTCGGGGTGATGTTCTTCGACGGGAAACTCGAAAAAATATCCGGCGTGAGGTTGGTTGTCCGGTTGGGGAACTTCAAGCAGATCGCACAGCCCAATTAAAAACGCCTGCGAGTTGGCGCGCTCGGACGGGCTGGCGGCAGACCAATGCGCAATGAATTTCTGAACGGCTTGGTTCTGCATCGGGCGAACATTAGCAATGCTTAGTGGCGGCGGAAAGGAGAAAGCGGTTTTTGGCCGTCGGTTATTTGTTGTGCGCTGCCGGATAGGTTCAGCTTCAATGCGGCGATGGGTCTGGCTGGTTATCGAGGCACGCAGACAAGCCGGCCAGTCCAAGCGCCGCCTCTGTAAATTCCATCTGCTAGATACAGAAATTCCCATCTGCATTTTGTGTATCGCATACAACTCGGCGAGACAAAATTCAGGCAACTGTCAGACGAGAATAAAACGGAATTCGGTTTTGATCCCTGTGCCAGGCACACCCGGCAGCCAATGACTTCCAGCACGATGAGCCATTGGAAAATGAAGGCTGAAAGCAAATGAACGATTGTGCCTACAGGGCATAAGGTTTTTTTGGAAAGGCCGATAAATTTACGTTCCATGTTTACTGTGGTCGCGCAAAAAAAACTGGGCAATGCCGAGAGTTACTTTGACGAGCATCTGTCGCAGAACGATTATTACGCCGCCGGCGAAATCCGTCCCGGCCAGTGGATCGGCGCGGGCGCGGAGCGGCTGGGATTAAAAGCTGAAGTCACGCGCGAACAATTTCATGCGCTCTGCGAAAATCAAAATCCAAATGATGGCGACCGGCTGACGCAGCGGAGCCAGAAGGAAGGCCAGCGCCGGGTGTTTTATGATTTCACCTGTTCTGCGCCGAAATCCGTTTCGGTGCTGGCGGTCACGCTGGACGACCAGCGATTGGTTGAAGCGCATGAGGCAGCGGCCAGACTCGCATTTCGCGAACTTGAAACCTTCGCCGCCGCGCGCGTGCGCAAGCAGGGCGCTCGCAAGGATCGGACCACTGGCAATCTCGTGGCCGCGTCGTTCGTGCATGACAGTTCCCGCGCACTTGACCCGCAATTGCACACCCATTTCACGGTGTTCAACGCCACGTTCGACAAGGAGGAGCGTTGCTGGAAGGCGCTGGAAGCGCGCGGCATGTATGACGCGATTCGTTATGGCACGGCGGTCTATCGGAACGAACTGGCCAAACGGGTGCAACAAATTGGCTACCGGATTACCCCGGCCAAACATGGTTTTGACATCGAGGGTGTCAGCGACCTGGTGGTAAAACGGTTTTCCAAACGCGCGCACCAGCGCGACATCGTGGTGCAGGAAATGGAAGCAAAGTTGGGGCGCAAACTTTCCAACGACGAAATTTCCCATGCGGTGCATCAGAGCCGGGCGAAAAAGGTCAAAGGCATCTCAACCGCCGAAGTCCGCGAACGACAGTGGTCGCAACTGTCCTCCGATGAACAGCAATCGTTGCAAACACTCCGCGCGTCGTCTCGCCCATCGCGCCTGCCGCACATTGCGCTGGTGGCAAATCAGGTTTTGAACCATGCCGTCGCCCATGTCTTCGAGCGCAAGTCGGTGGTGCCGGAGCATGAACTCTTGAGCGTGGCGTTGTCGCATCGTCTGGGTGCGGTGGAACTGGACCATTTGAAAGGGGCGATTAAACACCTGCCGGATTTGGTGAAAACCAAACGCGGGATCACGACTCAAAAGATTCTGGCGACGGAACTGGATTTAATCCAGACGGTCAATGCGGGCTGCGATGCCGTCGCGCCGCTGCATCCGGGTTACAAACCTGCGGACTGGCTGGGTGAAGATCAGCGCCGGGCGATTTATCATGTTCTGCGCACCAGTGACCGCATCACCGGTCTGCGCGGTCTGGCCGGCAGCGGTAAAACCACGGCGTTGCGCGAATTGGCCGCCGCCTGCAATGAGGCAAATATCGAACCAATGTTCTGTGCGCCAACGGCGGCAGCCACGGACGTTTTGCGCAAAGAAGGATTCGAGGCGAAGACGCTGCAAAGCCTCCTGCTGACGAAACCGTTGCTGTCTGCCCGTCAGTTGGTGGTGCTGGACGAGGCCGGGGCGGTGGGAATGGATGACATGAAGCGCCTGTTTGATTGGGCGCACGATGCGCGCATCATTTTATCTGGCGACAGCGGGCAGCACGCTTCGGTTGCGCGTGGCGATGCGCTGCGGATTTTGGAGCGGCATTCCAATTTCAAATCCGGCCAGTTGACTGCCATTCGGCGGCAACGCAAGGCTGCCTATCGCAAGGCCGTGGAACTGGCGGCGCTGAAACGCACTGTCGAAGCGTTCGCGCAATTGGAACGCATGGGTGCGGTGGCAGAAATTACAGACGGCAACATTCACGACTCGGCAGCGAAGTCATATTTGCAAGCGTTGGCGAAAAACAAATCTGCGCTGCTGGTCGCGCCCACTTGGGTGGAAATCGAGGCGTTAACGGAAAAAGTCCGGGCGGAATTGAAATTGGCCGGTCGGTTGGCCGGTGAGGAAAAGGAATTTCAGGTCTTTGATTCATTGTCGTGGACGGAAGCACAGAAGCGCGATGCTGGACAATATCGTCCCGGCATGGCCATTCATTTTCATCGTCGGGGACATGGTTTTAATAAAAATGAAACCGTCGCGGTGGTCGCTGTCGAAAACGATTCGCTGAAAGTGCAACGCTCTGATGGCACTGAAGCCTTTTTCCCTTTGGGTCAAGGCTCCGCCTTGTGTGATGTGGGGGAAAAGCGAAAATTGAAAGTCGCCGCCGGGGACAAGCTGTTGCTGCAAGCCAACGCGGTGGCCGTGCGCAAGCACTTCATCAATGGCGAGCTCGTCGAGGTGCAGGCGATTCAAGGTGATTCTATTTTGCTGGCTGATGGCCGGTTGATTCCGGCTGATTATCGCACCTTCACGCATGGCTACGCCGTCACGTCGCACGCCGCCCAGGGCAAGACCGTGGATGAAGTTTTGCTGGTCGCCTCGTCGCATTCGCTGCCCGCCATCAATCAGGAACAATTTTACGTCAGCATCTCGCGCGGGCGCGAACGCTGCCAGATTTTCACCGATGACGCCGAACGACTGCGTTCGCACGTCACCCATTCCAGTGCGCGGCTGGCGGCGGTTGAGGCCATGCCACAATGGGACTTCCTCCAAACCATTTTGCAGTGCGGCCATTGTTTTATGAAACAGTTCCGCCAGCGCATTGCCCAATCACTTGCAATCGAAACCACCGAAAGGAGCAGCCATGAAACCAAACCAGTCGAACAACAAGGACCAGCCAGCCACCGTATCGGTGCCTGGCCCGCAGGATAATCCCTGCCTTGGCAGTGATCCCAACATCGCCGCGTTGGAAATAATTGCCGATGATGGCATCAGCTATCTGCTGCCCTACGCGCAGTTTTTGTCTGCCGAACGAGTTTACAATCCGGCTTTGGAAAAGGTGCCGGACGCACCGCCGGAAAAAATGCGGATTCGTTTTGCCACGGCGGAGGCCGCCGTACTGGGCAGCGGTCTTAATGCCGTCGAGCGCAGACTGCAAAAGTATGAACTGGCATTTGTGAAGTCGGCAGATCGCCGTCTGGCCGCCACGCTGAAAACGCACATTGCCGCTATCACCGTCACTTTAACCAAGGAAAATCTATGACTGCTGATACACCATTGAAAATCCAGGGATTGGCAAAATTCCCCGCCGTCATGACCAAGGAGAAAGTGGCCGAAGCCCTGGGCATTGCTGCCCATAACATCCCACCATTGGTGCAGGTCGGCCTGCTCAAACCGCTCGGCCATCCGGGGCGATATTGCGTGAAGCATTTTTCGCGTGATGCACTCGTGGAGAAATTCGCCAGCCCGGAGTGGCTCGATAAAGTGATGGCAGCCATCCACCGGCACTGGCGCAACAAGAACGCAAGGAAGCGGACACGCCACCCCCCAAACGGCATGAGGACGGGCGAGTCCGCTACGCAGCGGCGACCGGCGGCATGATGAGCTGGAGGCTCGAAACTCTGCGTTGCCGCCCGCCCAACTTGAAATTATCACGCCGCAAAGGATTGGCTGTCATCCTCTGACGCTGGCGTCCGTTTTGACTCACGCGAAATAACCGGATGCACTGGTGGCTGTGGTGATTGTCTCACAATGATAATGCGGAGCGGTGTCGGCCTTCGCCAAAATCCGCCTTTCAATATCCACACGATGAGCAACGGTGCGAGCCAGACGATCACTATGTAGACATATGCACCGTAGTTCTGGGTGACGGCGTCAAAGAAATGAAATAGGGGGTTCAATGTGTCGAGCGGACTCACAATCATATTGCCTCCTTCGATAATATGCGCATGGTCTGCACGGCAATTGCACTTTCCTGTCTTACCGCGTTCGGGTTTATCAGCGGCACGATTTTTTGTTCATATTCCTCCAGTGAGGGCAACAGAACTTTGGCTTTTTTGGCATACGCACGAGTAACGGCATTGCTGCCATGTCCTAAATTCTCCATTGCAAAGCGTTCAGGATAGCCACACGTCTTGGCTCGTTCCGCCCAAGCGTAGCGGTAGCTGTGTAATGATACGCCAGTGACGCCAACTAATGTGCAACGACGTGAGAATGCCTTGGCGCGGTCGGATTCTTTCCAGCAAACGATCTGCGGAAACAAATAGCCAGTGGCCGGTCGTGATTGAAGAATCTCTGCTACAGTCTCTCCGAAATGGATCATGGCCTGACTGCCCGTTTTCATGCGGGCATAGGAAATGGTGCGGCTTGTCCAATCAACGTCCTCGGCGCGCAACGATGCCATGTCGGTTTGTGAACCGCCCAAGTGCCAGAGCATTTCGTAATAGGCGTGCAATTCGGGATTGTGTTCTCGAGCCAGAATCTTCTGATGCTCGTCAAAAGTAATACCGCGCTTTTCCTTGAATTGAATTTTCGGCCAGCGTTTCTTCGGCAACACCGGCCACGGCAGCCATGACATATCGAGGGCAAAGTTTTGCAGCCGCCGCAGAAAAACATTGGTGCAAACCGTTCCATTTTCCAAAACGCGCAGAAAATGTTCCGGGCGCGTTTCCAAGATGGGGACTTGCCGGATGCGGTCAAACGCCTTGTCCTGCATCGCGCGTTTCCATCGGTCTTGAGTCGGGCCATTTTTAAGTTTGGCCGGCTCGTCCATGACGAGTTGCCAGGTGCGAGTGGCAATCTGCGCATCAGAGGCCGCCAAATAAGCGCGGGCGATTTGCAGATTGATGGCCGGCAGTTCACCGGCCTCGTTTTTGGCGTGCAAAAGCCGCGTGGCTTTTGCTCGGTCATTGGTATGCAGACTTTCCTGTTTGCCCGTCAGTTCATTGTGAATGTAATACCGTCCGCCTTTTTTGCGACGGTAGAGTCGGAATCTTTGTTTCATAGCTGTTTTTCACAGCGATGATCTTACGACAGTTGATTTCGACTCCGGTAAGGAGCAGGTGGGAGTTACGAGCAGCAGACCAGAGTTAAATTTTGCTGGCACCTCTGCTGGCACTTTCACCCATCACTTTCATAACTTTCTACCGCATACGCGGTTGGAAGTGGAGCCAATGGCCGGGATTGAACCGGCGACCGACGGTTTACGAAACCGTTGCTCTACCACTGAGCTACATTGGCAAATATCACCCAAAAGACGGAGGCTAAATTCTGAAAGCCTGACCAGCCCGACTATATTTTAGAATCAAACTGGCAAACCGCTTTGCCAAACCTGATTCTTTAAGTTCTGACCCCAGCCATTTTGGAATAGTTAAAGTTTCAGGCAAGTTTATTCGACGCTTCAATCAATCCCTTGTTCTGAAAGTCGGTAAGCTCGTTTGTCGCATGTCCGACAATTTGATGCTGATTCTCGGAAAACAGTTCCGAATTCGTTAAGCATGATTATCGAACATTGTGACGGCTGGAATTGGCGAGGAACCATCAAAACAAACCAGCTGTCAAACTTTGTTTTGGGAAAAAAAGGATTGCAAGCCGAACGATTTGACTGATTGTGCCACGTCAACTTTTGTGCGGTTAACAGTCCCTCAGTTCATCGCTTTCTGGAATCGGATTTGTCAGGTAAATGCGGGAAAACTCGACCACCTTGGTATGGATCTGACCCGTGGTAACCGGCGCCCGAGAAACCTGGCTGTGCAAAAACTGCGCGCCGCATTAAGTCGTTCGAGCAGCAATTGCGCACTCTTGCTTTCAAAAGATGGACTATCGAGGTTATTTGAATTGGTATGCTTATTGCATGGAGAAGATTCACAATTGTCAGGTGGCATGGGGGTGTCGTCTGTCAACATGCCGAAATCAACAACAAATCAACCAGAGGAAAAATAAGATGAAAATGAATCAACTATTAGCTGTGTGCGGAATTACTGCCGCCCTTTTTTTGAGTGCCGGCACTGTCCTGGCGCAAAATGACAATGGCGGAGGTGGAAATGGGGGCAACGGTGGAAATGGCGGCGGCGGCGGCGGACGTCAAGGTCGGGGCAACTGGGATCCGGCCCAGATGCAGCAGCGCATGGTGGAGCGGATCCAGACGGATCTTGGCTTGACCAATGAAACCGACTGGAGCGCCATCCAGCCGCTCGTCCAAAAAGTCCTGGACGCACGCCGCGATGCTGGCGGTGGCGGTATGGGGCGGATGTTCCGTCAACGGGGCAACAACAATGGCGGACAACAGGGCGGCGGGCGCGGTAATTTTGGCCAGCAACCTAACCCGGATGCGGATGCGCTGCAGAAAGCGATTGACGACAACGCCCCCAAGGCTCAGATCAAAGACCTCCTGACGAAATATCAGGCTTCACAGAAGGCCAAACAAGCCAAGCTGGTCGCGGCACAGGCCGATCTCCGCGCAGTTCTGACGGTCAAACAGGAGGCGTCAGCGACGTTGCTCGGATTGCTCGACTAAACAAATTCGCAAACGAGAAGCTGACGTTCCATGAACGAAACCGTTGCCCAGGATTCCACGCATTTGCTTGAACGCATGGTTGCCGCCAAGCAATTGTCGGCGATTGACGCCAAGGCGCTGACGGTCGCGCATCCTCTTCTGAAGACCGAGGAGGATGTGCTTCGCTGGCTCGCGCAGGAATACGGCCTGGCGTTCACCACACTGGACGACCGGGAACCGGACCGTCAGCTTCTCTCCCTTTTTCCCGCGCGCATTTTGCTGAAGGAGGAACTCCTGCCGCTTCAGCGCATCAACGGCACGATTGAAGTCGCCACCAGCCGGCTCTTCGCCACGCAGGGGCTCGATGCGTTGAAGACTATGACCGGCTTGAGTCTCAAGCCGATTCTCGCCACCAGCGAAGTCATTCAGCGCGAAATCAAGAAACGCCTCGGCGTCGGCGCGGACACCATCGGCACCCTCGACGAAGAAAAAGGTCTGCAAGTTCTCGACGAAAACGCCGAGGGCAACGATCTCGACGAGGGCGAAGAGGACGAGGCGTCCATCATTCGTTTCGTCAATCAGGTTTTCAAAGACGCGATTGAATTGCGCGCCTCGGACATCCACCTCGAACCGTTCGAGGACGAATTTCGCATCCGCTATCGCATTGACGGCGAATTGCAGGAAGTTTCTGTGCCCGCCCAATTGAAACGTTTCCAGCCGGCCATCGTTTCGCGCGTCAAAATTTTAAGTCATCTCAACATCGCCGAAAAGCGCCTCCCGCAGGATGGTCGCATCAAGATCAGGCTCGATGACGCCGAGGTGGACATCCGCGTTTCGGTGATTCCAATGTTGCACGGCGAGGCAGTCGTGATGCGTCTGCTCCGGCAGAATTCCAAGCTGCGCGGCCTCGACGACATCGGCATGGACGTGCGCGAGTCGGAATGTTTCCGGCGCGTGCTGAAATTGCCGCATGGAATCATTCTCGTCACCGGGCCGACCGGCTCCGGCAAAACTTCCACGCTTTACACCGCGCTGAACGAGATCAACGACGCCGTCCGCAAAATCATTACGATTGAAGACCCGGTCGAATATCAGCTCAAGGGCGTGAACCAGATTCAGGTCAACGAAAAGTCCGGCCTCACGTTTGCGCGCGGCCTGCGCTCGATTTTGCGCCATGATCCGGATGTGATTCTCATCGGGGAAATCCGCGACGCCGAGACCGCGCAGATTGCTGTTCAATCTTCGCTCACCGGCCACTTGGTTTTTTCCACGCTGCACACGAACGACGCGCCCGGCGCGGTGACGCGGCTGGTGGACATGGGAGTGGAGCCATATCTCGTCGCGTCCTCGCTGGAATCCGTGCTCGCGCAGCGGCTGGTCCGCGTGCTGTGCAAACATTGCAAACAGCCGGACATTTCGCCGACGGCACAGGCGTTCAAAATGAAGCTGGGCATCGCGGCCGACAAGATGATTTACAAATCCGTCGGCTGCCGTGAGTGCCGCAACACGGGGTTTTTCGGACGGCAGGCGATTTTCGAATGGATGGACACGGACGAGGAAATCCGCCAGTTGATTTTGAAAAGCGCCTCGACCGACCAGGTCCGCGCCGCCGCGCGCCGGGCCGGGATGCGTGCGCTTGCCGAAGACGGCTGGCGTCTCGTCGCTGCCGGTGTCACAACGGTCGAAGAAGTGTTGAGTGTGACCACGGCGAAAGAGGTCGAGAGCTCCGCCAAAGTTCAAACCGAGGAATCCACTGCGAGCATCGCGGTGGCACGTTAAGATTTTCCATGCCGACGTTTTCCTACAAAGCCTTGCAGGCCGATGGCAAAATTGCCACGGGACAGCTTGACGCCCCGGGACGGCCCGACGCGCTGCGGCAGATGGAAGCGCTCGGACTGCGCCCGGTGAACCTCACGGAAAAAGCCGGCGCGAAAAACGGATCGGTTTCAAAAAACGGCGCGGGTCAGACGGCCGGACTTGAGGGGCTTGGAAAGATGTCCATCAGCTTCGGGTCGCAAAAAGTTTCGGCCAAGGAATTGGAAAATTTCACGCGGCTGCTTTCCAGTTTACTCGCGGCGGGTGTGCCGCTGAGCCGCGCGCTGGTGATCCTGCACAAGGAGTCCTCGTCACCGGCGGCACAGGCCAAGTGGAAGGAAGTTCACGATTTCGTGGTGGACGGCATGTCGCTGGCCGATGCGATGGCGAAATCGCCGGAAACTTTTCCGCGCGTCTATGTCGCGATGGTCGAGGCGGGCGAGGCGGGCGGATTTCTCGACGTGGTGCTGGCGCAGATCGCCGATTTCCAGACACGCGAAAAGG
>TBL_comb47_HYPODRAFT_10009029_pt1 | contig 10043 bp, 3 predicted proteins | sample TroBogypolimnion_40_FD_10682 | JGI IMG/M metagenome (IMG submission 10682)
GCCCGGTTAGCCGGCTAACTCGGTATAATTGCCCGTTCGGAGAGGTGGCAGAGTGGTCGAATGTACCTGACTCGAAATCAGGCGTACTGCAAAGTACCGTGGGTTCGAATCCCACCCTCTCCGCCAAGACAAGTCCTTCCAACTCGCTCAGCCGGGTTGCAAGGCGCTCAGAGCCCCGCACCACGCGGGGCTTTTTGCTTTGGGCTCCTGACTGCCACCTGCGCCAAGGGGCTAGGAAAGGCGTCTCAAACCCCGTTTGTCTCAAAACCTCATGACTTTTTCGGACTTGGTTCCGAGCCTTGAATTTGCGGATTTCAGCAAAACAGGCTGTGAACCTAGTTGAATGAAATTTCGTTGTTCAGGGCGTCCTGAGCCGCCAATCTTAGAAAAGTTAACTTTTGGAGTCCCCTGGACTCATCCGAACGTAAGTGACATTGAACTCCTTGCATTGCCGGTGCTGTTGCAGCCGGTTTGCAAAGTTGAAGGCGTCGTTCAGTTCGAAGCGTTGGAATACGTCGAGTCCTCGACTCAATGCGATCTTCCAGCCATGGTCAGTCGTGATGTCACGATCATGTTTTGTGCCGGACGTGTCGTAAGCCCAAGTGAACTGAATCCCTACGCTTTGGCAGGCATCAGCAATTTTCTGTAGATTTTCTGATTGACGGTCACCGTTGAATTCGTCTTCTACGGTCACGGCATGAACAGCTACTTCTTCGTCAGGCCCTTTGAACTTACTGATCGTTTCCATGAGGTCCATCAAATTACGCAATTGATGAAACAAGCGCATGTATGGATCAGTGACGATGATCCGTTTGGCACCTGCCAAATATGGACCAAAAATCACGTCAAAACTCACTCCGCGCTGGTTTTCTTGGAAAACTAGGTGCTGCTCCTTCAAGACTGCTTCGGGGGCAACCAGAGCCTTTGGAGTGGCCAGCAAAGGACTGGATGCGGCTTTAGTTTCTGGTGCAGCGGAAGTTGTATCCGTTGGCGGAACTTCTGCTGGCTGGTTTTGTCCTTCAATCGGCAAGCGACGGTGGTACTGATTTGGGTACTCGTCTTCCTCTAAGGTATGAACCAGCTTTTCCTGTCCGTCCTTGCCTTCGTAAGCAAAGCGCACTTCAGGGTAGGTTGAGTCGATGCGAAGCAGTTGATCCTTCACACGCTTTCGTCCCTCAATGGCTGTGCGGAGCACGTCTTCAACTTCTGCCTCAGTCGCCTCACCCTGTGGGTAAAGAATTTTCATCAAGCCTGAAAACGTCTTGTTAATGCCGTCACGGTCGCGGGTCGAGATTTCTTCCGACAAGCTGAAATGCTTTTTGTAGCGATCAGAAAAGTCATGGCTTCGCAATGACTTGAGAATCTCGGCCAAATAGTCCACGACAAAGCCGTAGCCGGTGGAGAACATCTCGCCGCGAATCACGTCCACTTCCCAGCCTGGGATGTAGCTGTGAACCCGGTCGAGGAAAGCCGAGTCATGAAACTTCTCTGGCAGCGGGTCAAACAAGTCAGAGTGCTTGAGCATGTACGGCACGGTGTGGTCTGTGTTGCCCACGAACACCATACTGGCCTCTGCTCCCAGGGTTTCAACACCCCTTGAGAAGGACTTGTTGGCCATATAGTTCTTCATGATGTCGACAAGTGCTTTGTCAACTTTCTTTTGCTTGCCTGCAAATTCGTCAAAAGCGACCACATCCCAATAGCCGACCAGGCCCAGCTTGCCGGAGGAATTGCTGACGAACAGCTTCGGTACAGTGACCTCGCCACCTGAAATCAGGATTCCGTGCGGTGAGAACTCGGAGTACACATGCGACTTACCAGTGCCCTTCGGACCCAATTCAATCAGGTTGTAGTTGCGCTCACAAAATGGGATCAAGCGGATCAGTTGCAAAAGCTTGTTGCGCTTGCCAAACATCTGCGGATTAAAGCCGATGCTCTGTATCAGCAGGTCGATCCACTCTTCCGTGCTGAATTGTTTGCGTGCCTCAACGTAGCCATCAAATTCAAAGCGTGAAATCTGAATCGGCTTAAGAGATGCAAGTATCCAAGGTGTCGCGGCTTTCTCTTCTGTATGTTCGTATTCCAAGTCAGCAATGCACCAAACGCCACCAACCAACAACTTCTGATGTGCTTTGACCGTACCTGAGTCAATCAAAACTTTCTTGATACCAAGGTTAGAGAACTCTGCCTCGTAAACATCGTCTTTGTCGTTCAATGAAACGCTGATTCGATCAATGACCTTGTGACGACCTTTTTCCTTGATGGTTGAACGGACAAGGCCTGCTTCATTGCGATGAACGTAATGCTTGCGCAAAATTTCTTTGACGGTGTCGATGCCTGTTTGTATGGTCGCTTCGTCGTTGGTGGCGCAATACTGGCCAAGCAAGTATTCGAGCACATAGGTTGGCACGATTGCATTACCTTTGACGGCCTTCACAAGGTCTTTGCGCACCACCAAGCCAGAAAAGTGCTGATTTATTTTGTCGTCAAGTTCGCTCATCGCCTACTCCTTGTACTTATTCTTAAAAATCGTTGCCAAACGCCAAGTCAATTTGAACTGGCTGACGGAGCACTTCAACTTTGGTCACCGCATCTCGCATTACCAAGTCGTAGCGCTTGTGTGATTCGTAGTTGCCGCTCAGAATTGTTAAAAAGACAGATCTCTTTCTTTCATCAAGCAGCTGTGAAGTGCTGTCAAATGTCAGGGTTTGCTGATCGCTGATCAGCGTCTCACCGTCTCGTAGAGATACAACTACGGATCGGGCAAGAACGCGTTCCGTGACAGCGTCCGTCTGAATAAATTCAAACCGTTGAGTGTTGGTCACTACTTTGTTTGTAGAACCCAGTAGACTGATGCTGACTGAGCGTGTTTTTGAGTCTTCTGAGTAGCTTTCCCGAACAGTCACCAGTGGCACCACAACCTCTTGGGGCATCGCACTGCCGTGAACGAAACGAGCTCCACCTGCAAAATGGAAACGGCTTGCACCCTTAGGGACCCAATAGTCCAAGCTGCCATCAGGTGTCGTACCTGCTGAAATTGCGGTGTTACCACTCCAGGCTTTTGCTGTCTCGCCTAGGTCAATTCCAATCAAGTAGCGTTTTTTGGCAATCAGTGTTCCGCTTGGCTTTTCATCTAATGCGGACTTGTCGGCCACATCCAAAGCTGACTCTTGGTACATGAAGCCGTGATCGGCAGTAAGAAGGACAGTTGATCCATTGAGGCCGTTAATGATGAAGCCCAACACGCTAGACAGTTCTTGGACCGTTTGGTCTGCTGCTTCAAACGTCTTGGTTTCAGAAGCCTGCTTATCGCCAATCATGTCAATCCGGTCGTGGTACACGTAAATCAGCCGGTGGTCTCGCACCAACTCACGACCTTTGTCTTTACCTAAAGACATCAAATCTTCTGCCTTGATGGCCATGCCGCCAAAGCTTTTCAGGTGTTCATTGCGCTGATCCAAGGTTGCGACAGTTTGGCCATCAACCTGGACCTCAACAGCGTTACCCACCTTGTAAGCCAGCGTCTTGTGGGGAAGCAGCGCAGCCATGCCTAAGGCTGTGTAGCTGGGCAACACGCCCAGCATGCCGTCTAGGGAAGCCTTGAACCGACTCTTGCTGTTGGTTTGTTGAACGAGTTCGTGGGCAACTTCAAATCGAAGCGCATCTGAGATCACCACAAAAACACGTTTTACGCTTCCCTCAAAAAGAGGCTCTACCTTTTGTTTGAAAAAGTTCTGCTGGGGAGTTACGCCTGGTAACGACCAGCTGGAAAGCAAACCCTTCGGCCCTTCCATGATCTTGGCCCATGCGCTACTCAATTGAGGTATGAACCAACCCGAGTACAGACTTTCAATAGTTACGCGCAATTCGTGCAGGACCGCCCAGCCCGTCGGCTCCACAGCGTCAGCCGCTGTGTGAAAGTGCCTGTAGAGCTGGTCGAACTGAAAGAGTTCATCACGGTATTGAGTGAAAGCTGCTGATGCATCCGTAAAACTAAAACCGCCTGCGTGGATGGCTTTGAGGGTAAAGAAGTCTGCTGCCGCAGTGAGTGCGTCATAGCAAGCGGCCAACGCCTTTGTACGGTCATTGGCACTTGCAAGAAGAGGGTTGGCCCAATGGCCGTCTCGCCGACGCGCAATGTGGCCTCGTACCACATCCATATTGGCACCGCCTCCATCCACAATTCGCTTTTTGAGATCCTGAACAATCCGCAGCTCAATTTCTTCAAAAGTCATGCATTCGATCAAATGCTCAGCAGACAAACTTCCGAGCAACGGTGTCAAATCAAGCTCACTCGCAACAGCCTGAGCCAAGGCGTTGTAACTGCTGAATTGAGCAATGTCTGACCGCCAACGCGAAACAAATACAGAAGCATTGGCTGCAAGAGAGCGCTCTGGCAAAACGAAATGTGCCAACTGTCTAGGTGCATCACCCAGTAGGCTTCGGCATAAGTCCGTGACCAAGATGCGGATTAGCAAATCACGCAAGGTCGGTTTGGTATCAGAGTATCCAAGTTGCTGTCGAACAAGTTCCCAAAACACGGGCTCGAGATCGTTGCTACAGATGTCCGACCACACCTTGGGTTGGGCAGATAAGTCTGCTGATTCATTCGCTACGAAAGCGCCATAAACCCGTTGCAAGATAGCAAAGAGTTCTGGTAAATCAGCGCGTGTAATCACCGCCAACATCTTGCGATCAAGATCTTCGGCTGAGTCTGTTGGTAATACAAGTCGTTTAAGCCGGTCCACACGGTCTTTGGCCCGCAAGAACTTGGCGCGCTCTTTCAGATGATTCCGCAACGAAATCGTCGTCAGTCCCAAGTCCTCCAGCAAGATGGAGGTGGAATCCGCTCGGAAGATTTTGGCGCGTAAACGCACATCCAAAAGCCAGTCTTTTGACGGTTCAGGCTCAGGCTGATTGCTGTACAAGAGCCAATGTTGGTCAAGAGTGCCTTCAATTTGCAACTTGATTCGAAGGTTTGATTGCTCATCCATTCGAATAAGCTGAACGCCTTCAATAGCCAAGGTGTCGATGAAACCTGAAAACTCAGCCTCCACGTCATGCCAAAAAACGATGGGGTGGTTGGCAAACAATGCACTTAAGCTGTCTGAAATTCTTGCGTTGCTCATGATTTACTGCCCACACACGATTTGGCATTGCCTAGGCTTAGCTTTTTAATCATCACTAGCCCCTCCAGTGATTGCTTTTACCTCTGCCAGTAAATCCCCAAACTTGCCATAGTTCACCTTCACTCCATCATCTAGGTCCAAGGTGATGCGCATGTCGGCGTAGTGGCGCAGTTGTTCGTCGTAGGCCAGTAGCTCCGCGTGCTTCTTTTTTAGCTTTTCTACTTCTTTAGCCAGCTTGTTTCGGGCTACGGTGCTGCTGGCAGCGGCGGCGTCTTTTTGCAGCATGTCGACGCGGCTTTGGATCTTGCCGGTGAGGGGCACAACGTATTCGGCTCGCAGTCGGGCGAGTGTGCCCTCAGAGTAGCGATGCAGATAGACCAAGGCCTGGAAGGCACCTTGTTTGCCGCTGCTGAAGAGCCAGTAGATGGGGCGCTTTTTGTAGGTTTGCAGGTGGTCTTTGAAGAACTTGTCAGCGATGTAGCGGCGGATGGTCTCGTCCGGGGTCTCAGATGCTTTGGTGCCAAGGCTTTCGGCCAGCCAGGTCATGTTTTCTTCAAGAGAATCTGGCCCCCAGACGGCACGCAGGAATTCGCGGATGCGACTGGGTGCGTCGTCGGCAAACCAGAGTTCATCCGTGATGGGGAGGATGCCATCGGCATCTGCGGAGAAGGTGACGTAACGACCAGGCTCGAAGCCGACGTTGCCCGAGTGGGCATAGATCAGGCTGGGCTCGTCGAGGCTGTAGCGGCCCATCATGCAGCCGATGGCGTAGGAGATAAGGCGCTGGCAGTCTTTTTCGCGGTCGGCGTGGGCCAGGGTGATTTGGGATTCGGGGACTTCGGGTGAGAGTTCGTCTTGGAGGCCGTAAGCGTTGATAAAGATACGATTGTTCTCCTCCTCCAACGCTTTCATTTCAGCTAACTTAAGCGAAGAACTATCTTGCCATTTTGCCCACGATTCCTTTAGGTTTTGCTTCGTGCCAAACATGGTCAATGGCGGCGACTTAAAGTCCCAAGAAGTCTCGAATGCATCCCAGTCTGACCTAGCTAAATCAACCAATCGGCTGACAGTTTCAACCAACTCCTTGGATTGCAATAGGTTCGCGGGAACAGGGAGGCTGGATATGTTGCCAGGCAAGAAATTCAGCGTTGGGTTCAGTGCCTTCAAGAACTCACCTGGAAGTTTTGTACCCAAAAATCCCAAAATTGCCAGCCTTGCGTCGTCTTGTTCAACAAAGGCATTGGCGGAAGCATCATTGAATAGAAATCCCCGAGGCTGCAATCGGACGGAAAAATCTCCCGAAGAAATTTTTGTCCAAGTGATAGCTGGTTCAAAAATCTTATCTAAATTAAAATTGTGAGCCAACACACGCTCGCCAGACGAGTGGAGCCGTGTTTGAAGTTCGTTGCCGTCATCTTTCCAGTCGACAACAGTTTCATTGTTTCCGTACCACCGACGGAAATCCCCGCCCTTTGATTGCGGAAACCATCGCCTGCCAGATTGTTTCGCACCGTCGCGATTAAAACCGAATCCAATATTGATAATGCTCACTTCATGCCAAAACCTGATGTATTTTTGATTCTCACCTGTGATCAATCCAATACGGGTTTCAGAATGGTCAGACACTTTTCCAAAATCAGAAAATGCGGACCGACTTTTATCTGAAATCCAATACGCAATTGGACTCCCAGGAACTTTTTTGAAATTGTCGGGTTTAGCGGTATAGAACCAACCACAACTTCTGTTTTGAATGGCTTCCAACGTTCTTGGGCCTTGCTGATCAGCGCCACGGAAATCAGAAAGGCGTACGTAAGTGCCGATTGAGTCAGGGAAATGAGCCTTAGCCAACGTAAATGTGCAAATTGGGACTGTCGCTCCATCAAATCCGGAATATTCAAGTTGTACCAAACTCGTCAAGGTCGCGGAATCTATAAAGTATCGTCGCAACTCTTCGTAGGATGAAAGAAACATCCAGACAAAAGGCGACATAAACCCAAGCTGACCGGACGCGTTGGTCAATGCCAAGTCTCGAACCATGAAAGCAGAAAACAGGTCCTTTTCAAAGCCGTTGTAGTTGTCTTTCAAAAAAGTCTTCAATGCAGGGGCAAGGTACTTGCTACCCATATATGGCGGATTCGCCACCACCGCGTCAAACTGCATCGCCAGCATCTGCGCCTGCTGCACCAGCGGCAGCAAATCATTCGCAGCCGCACTGGCATACATATCCCCACTTTGCTTCACCAAGGCCAGCACCTCCGGAAACACCGTCAGATGCATCTTTAGGGCATAAGGAATCTGGATCAGCGAGCCAAAAGTTTTGGCGTGTTCAAAGGTTTCCACCAGCGCGGTGATGGTGGCGCGCTGCACCTGGAACGGGGCCAGGTGGGTGGCGAGTTCGTCCACGCTCAGGCCTTTGCTCTCTTGCAAGCTCAGCACATTGAGCTTGGGCGGCTGCAGGTTGCCAGCATCATCCGTGGCGGTGAACAGGCGGCGGTCGTCGGCTCGGGCTTTCATCAGCAGCGCAAAGCCGGCCATTTGGGCAGCGCGGTCGTCAATGTCCAGACCGTAGAGGTTCTTTTCCAGTATCAGGCGCGGGATGGCTCTTGGTTGGTAGCCGCGTTCCAGGTAAATGGCTTTAAGCGCGTCATAGGCCACCACCAAGATGTGGCCGCTGCCACAGGCCGGATCCAGCACGGTGATGGATTCGGGGTTAAGTGTGTCGCCATCCTCCCGCACGCGGGTCTGGATCAGGGCGTCGAGTTGGGATTGTACATCTGGCGTTTGCTCAGCGGGGGTAATGTAGTAAGGCCATTCTTTGGCCAGCGTGCTTTGCGGGTTGGCCATGAGCCAGAGACGGCCCACGCTGTTTTGCACCAGGTATTGCACGATCCAATTGGGTGTGAAGAGCTGGGTGGCAGCCGGGATGTCTTCGCTTTTGACGACCTTGCCAATGACCTGGTCCTTCTTCTCGCTGATATAGAACTGGTACAGCCAGCCGATGATTTCGACCTCGGCCCAGTCTTCATCCGGGATTTCCTCCACCAACTTGGCAATGACGGAGTCGCTGCGCAGCAGGTTGTCTGGCAGCAGCAGCTCGGAGTCGTCGTCAATGCGCTCAAACAGGAAGGGCATGGCGCGGGACAAGGCGTTGCACTGGGCTACCAGCAGCATGCGGTACAGCTCGCCATCGCGGTTGCCTGCGAGTTTGAGTTCGGTGACTTTCGCTGCATTCAGGCCAGGTAAATCATTCGATAAATCCGTTGCATGGGTCAGGATGTCTGGCAAACCGCCTGCCGTGCTGGAAAGCGCTCGATGACCGTGGCCTAGGTAGTCATGCAGTTCCATGTAGCGCAGTGCGGCAAAGCGGTTGAACCAGGTGTACGCCACTGCATCCATGGTGTGTTCAAAACCATCTTTGCGGATTCGCTCAATCAGCTGGTCACGCTGGCCATTAACTTTGGATGGCCAGGCTTGGCCAGCAATGACAGTGACATCGCCCTGCGTTTGGGCGGGGGCAACTTCCAGTGAACCAGCCTTGAAGGACAAGCCCAGCTGGTTAGCGCGCGCCGTAACAGCCGCAATGAAGTCTTTGCGGGCCTGAGGAGCGTAGGACTTGAGGTGAGCTTTATTCATTTTCTTTATTGGATACGAGCGATTTGTCCCGAGCGAACTGCAGCAAGCAACTCTTCTTTGAGCTTGCTGATATAGGCATCCACATCGGCCTCGGTCTCTAGGTATGTTTTGCTGGAAAACTCGGATGCCTTAACGACCTTGGTCGTTTTCGCTGGCGCTTGCGGCACATTGGTCGTACCAGTTTGCGAGGGCTTTGTGGTGCTGCCGGGTTCTGCCACATGCGGTGGTTTGACGGCAACTGCGGCTTCAATCAGGGTGATGGCCTCATCCATGGCATCTCCGCCTTGACCTTGCAGGTACAAGATTTGGGCAATGCTGGTTTGAATAGCGATGCGGGCTTTGAGGTCTTGCAGCAGACGCAATGCCTTGTTGCTGACATCTGAGTTTGCAGAAACTGCAGACAGCTTGGCTTGGACTTCAACGAGCTTCTCGTCGATCGAAATCAATGCGCGATCGCGCTTCTCTTGGGCAAGCTGTTCGTTGACGGACGTGACCATGGCCAGCAATGGTTCAATGCGATTTACCATGCCGTATGGCTTGGCGTTGTCTCGGATTTGAGTCAGCTCGGTCAAAGCAGCCGCAGCTTGGGGAACTTTATCGAGTACCTCGCGGTTGTCGGCAAATGAACGCAGCCCATCAAGAAGCTTGCGCCAAGCTGCAATCTGGGTTTTGTAGAAGTTCACCAGGTCATGAATGTCTTCTGATGCATCAAGCCAGTCGTCCTTGGCACCGAGCAGTGCCTCAATAAACGCAAAGCTATCACGTACAGCCAACTGCTGAGCAATACGACTCAGGGCTGCATCGATGTCAGCTTTGCCTGGATGATGGGCTGTGCTGGCTGTCAGTGTGAACGCATTGAGGTCCGTTTGCCACTCGCCTAAGCGAGCACGGAAGTCAGCCACCAAGCTGTCTTCCTCATCTCGGCCCAGTTTATGAAACAACTCTTTGTAGAGATCCCGAGCGCGCTTGAGACTGCTCGCGTCAGCTACTTTGCGTTTGAGGATCGAAACCTGTTTGAAGCGCGCAGCCTTAGTGAGTACCTCCACCGCTGCTGCAGGATCCAAATCTGCGCCTTCAAGCAGCAACTTGATTTCACCGGCCATGAAAAGCCGAGCAACCAAAAGCGCAGTCTCCCATTCAGGCTTCCAACCCCATGGGATACCAGAGAACCGGTCCACAACATCCGACAAGAGCACTCGCGTCTGGCTGGCAGCAAGATGCAAGTAGTCCCGCATTTCCTTGATAGCTAGTGCATTACCTTCTTCACCATCCAAACCCAGT
>TBL_comb47_HYPODRAFT_10009031_pt1 | contig 10040 bp, 8 predicted proteins | sample TroBogypolimnion_40_FD_10682 | JGI IMG/M metagenome (IMG submission 10682)
CTGGCAGCACCCCCCTTCCTGAAAAACTACGGCATCTACCTGCTGAGCTACTGGATGGTGTTCATCATCGCCACCATGGGCCTCAACCTGACCGTGGGCTATGCCGGACAAAAGTCCCTGGGCCACGCCGCCTTCTTCGGCATCGGCGCCTATGTAGTGGCGCTGATGATGAAGGCAGGATTGAGCTTCTGGCTGGGCCTGCCAGCGGCTGCCCTGATCTGCTTTGTGGTCGGCATCATCCTGGGCTTTCCGGCCCTGCGCGTGCAGACCATTTACCTGGCCTTTGCGACGCTCGGCTTTAACACCGCCATCTGGCTGGTGATGCGCAACGAAGAGTGGCTGACCGGCGGCACCTATGGCATCAACAACATTGCCCGCCCCTCGTTCTTCGGCNNNTCGCTGGAAGGCAACCTGGCCTATTACTACCTGGTGCTGGCCGCTACGGTGGTCATGGGTCTGCTGCTGCTGGGCCTGCTGCGCAGCCCCTGGGGCAAGGCCTTTACCGCCCTGCGCGACAACCCGATTCGGGCCGAGAGTCTGGGCATCAACACCCGCAGCTACACGCTGCTGAGCTTTGCCATTGGTGCGGCCTATGCCGGCATTGCCGGTGGGCTTCTGGCATCGCTGGTGCAATTTATTGAGCCGGCGCCATTTGCGGTGGGCTCGTCCATCATGATGTACCTGATGGTGGTGGTTGGCGGCCCCGGCTACTTCCTGGGGCCGGTACTGGGTGCGGCGGTGGGCGTGATCCTGCCGGAGTGGCTGCGCTTTGCGCAGGCCTGGTACCTGTTTGTGTTCGGCAGCGCTGTGGTGCTGCTGATGATCTGGCTGCCCGACGGCCTCTTGAGCATTCCGGACCGCATACGCGCCAAGAGACTAGCAAGGGAAGCGTCCGCCGCACGTGCCGCATCCGCCATGGGAGCCAAGGCATGAGCAATACCCACCACCATGAGCGCGCTGCCGGTCAGCCCGTACTCCAAGTCACCGGCCTGAAAAAAGCCTATGGCGCCATCCAGGCCGTGGGCGGCGTGAGCTTCCAGGTGCAGCCCGGAGAAATCTTCGGCGTCATTGGACCCAACGGCTCGGGCAAGACCACGCTGTTCAACAGCATGCTGGGCCAGATCACCCCCGACGAGGGCAAGATCGAACTCAATGGCGAAGACGTGACCACGCTCGGGCCGCTGGAGTTGAATCGCCGCGGTGTCGGCCGCACCTTCCAGACGCTGCAGGTGTTTGGCAAGATGACGGTGCGCGACAACCTGATCGTGGCCGCGCAAGAGCACAAGGGCACCATGTTCAGCCGCATGTTCGCGCCCGGCGATTCGGGTCTGGGCGACAAGGCAGATGCGCTGATCGACCAGTTCCGCATCCGCCACGTGGCCGACAAAAAGGCCGGCGAACTTTCCTACGGCCAGCAAAAGCTGGTGGACATTGCCATGGCCTTCATGAGTCAGCCCGATCTGGTGCTGCTCGACGAGCCCTGTGCCGGCGTCAACCCCAGCCTGGTGGGCGGAATCTCCACGCTGCTCAAGCAACTCAACCAGAACCCGCAGATCGGCAAACACAGCTCGTTTGTGGTGATCGAGCACAACATGGACTTTGTGATGGACCTGTGCCACCGCATCATGGTGATGGTCGAAGGCAAGGTGATGGCCATTGGCACACCGGCCGAGATCCGTGCGAATAAAGAGGTCCTCGACGCCTACTTAGGGAGCTAAACCATGAGCCACGATACCTGCATTGAATTCAACGACGTGGTGGCCGGTTACAAGGATTTCATGATCCTCAACAACCTGTCCTTCAAGGCCAAAAAAGGCACCATCACCCTGCTGCTCGGCCCCAACGGCGCCGGCAAGTCCACCGTGTTGAAAACGCTGTTCGGCCTGCTCAAACCGCGCCAGGGCAAGATTCTGCTGGACGGCGTGGAAATCGGCGGCGCCACGCAAAAGCAGCTGTTGGCACAAGGCATTGCCTTTGTGCCGCAGGGCCGCAATCTGTTTGGCCAGCTCACGGTATTTGAAAACCTGGAGCTGGGCGGCATCACCCTGGGCATGAAGACCACGCACGAGCGCATCCCCGAGGTACTGGAGTTTTTCCCGCGCGTCAAGGAACGCATGAACTCGGCCGCCTCGGCCCTGTCGGGCGGTGAGCAAAAGCAGCTGGAAATCGGCCGCGCCCTGCTCTTGCGCCCCAAGGTGATCCTGATTGACGAGCCCTCGATCGGCCTGTCTCCGCTGGTGGTGCAGGACGTGTTTCGCCTGCTGCGCCGTCTGGCCGACCAGGGCACCACGGTGCTGATGGTGGAGCAGAATGTCAAAAGTGCGCTAAAGATTTCCGACGAGGCGATTGCGTTGGAGTCCGGGCGCCTGGTGCTGCAAAAACCGGCATCCGATTTGCTCGCAGACCCGAACATCGAGCGCCTGTTCCTGGGCGGTGCGCACGGCGCAGCCACCTCGGACCTGACCGCCGTGGTCTAGAGCCGCCATCCGTTCCGTTCACAAAATACATAGCGAAAGAACACCATGTCCCAGAACCCACGCCACAGTGGCACCGACCGCGAAGCCATTTTCGAAGGCCCCAACCCNNTGGGNCTGGTGGGCGTGGAGTTCATTGAATACATCACCTCCAAGCCGCAGTCNCTGGGCAATGTGCTGGAGACCATGGGCTTTCGCCCNATNGCACGCCACCGCTCGCGCGAGGTNCTGCTNTACCGCCAGGGCGACCTCAACATCATCGTCAACGCCCANGGCAATGGCGGTGTGGTGACCGAGCGNCCGCAGATTGCCGCCATCGCCCTGCGCGTGCAGGACGCCGCCACCGCCTACAAGCGCGCGCTGGACCGCGGCGCCTGGGCCGTGCCGGTGCGGGTCGANGTGATGGAACTCAANATCCCGGCCATNCACGGNGTGGGCACCAGCCGCATCTACTTTGTGGACCGNCATGGNGACTTCTCGATTTACGATGTGGACTTCATCCCNATCCCCACCGTCGACCAGCATCCTCCGGCCATCACGGGCCTGCATCTGTTTGGCGTGGTGCAGTACATNGGNAACGAGCGCACCGAGGACTGGACCGAGTTTTACAGCTCGCTGTTTGGCTTTACCGCGCTGGAAGACAGCACGCGCTTTGGCATCCTGCCCAAGGGCCGGATTCTGCAAAGCCCGTGCAACACTTTTTACCTGCAGCTGATCGAGCCCGAGCCCGGCATTCTGGATGTGGAGGACGACGAGTGCCTGCAACGCATTGGCCTGGGCACACCGGACGTGCAAGCCACCGTGGCCGCGCTGCGCAAACTGGGCATGGACTTTGTGCCGCCCAAGGACGAGGCTCAGGCGCAACGCGGTGCGCTGACCCGCACGCCGGTAGCAGGTGCCATGTTCGAATTGGTGGGTGTGGCCCCCACGCTTGCGACTTCGTCTGCTGCGCTGCCCCCCGAGGGGGCGCTGCCCGCCTTGGGGCGGCCCGGCGGCGGGCAGATGGCCCCCACGCTTGCGACTTCGTCTGCTGCGCTGCCCGGCGGCGGGCAGAACCGAGCTTGACGCCATGCCACAGTTCCAAGGCAATATCGACAACTTCGGGATGGACACCATCTCGCTGGCCGGCCCGCTCAAGGCCAAACTCAAGGCCATCAAGGCGGCGGGCTTTACGCAGGTGATGCTGCAGGCGCGCGACCTGGTCGGCCACGCCGACGGTTGGCGCGCAGCGGTGCAGGAAGTGCGCGACAGCGGCCTGCGCGTCACCGGCTTTCAGGTGCTGCGCGACTTTGAGGGCCTGTCCGGCCATCTGCATGACTACAAGGTGGACATCGCCAAGAGCATGCTGGAGATGTGCCACGCACTCGACTGCCATGTGATGCTGGCCTGCTCCAGCACCTCCACGCACGCCACCGGCGAGAGTAAAAAACTGGTGAAGGATCTGCGCAAGCTGGCCATGCTGGCGATTCCGATGGACATCAAGATTGCGTTTGAGGCGCTGTCCTGGGGCCGCACTATCAACGAATTCCCGCAGGCCTGGGGCATCATTTCCGAAGCCGACATGCCCAACCTCGGTCTGGGCTTTGACTCCTTCCACATGTTCGCCACCAAGACGCCCATGGACGACCTGGAACTGCTGGACCCGGAAAAGATTTTTCTGGTGCAGCTGGCCGACTTCATGTGGAATGAAATCAAGACCGTGGAAGAGCGCATCAGCACGGCGCGCACCTTCCGCGTGTTCCCCGGCGAAGGCGTGCACAACGAGGACCTGGCCACCCTGGTGCGCAAGCTGCACCAGCTGGGCTACCGTGGCGACTACAGCTTTGAAGTCTTCAACGACGACTACCAGCAAATGCCGCTGGACGTGGTGGCCGAGCGCGCCCGCAAAGCCGCCCTGTGGCTGGGCGAAGATGTGCTGCGCCGTTCGGTGCCGCTGCCCAACGCGCTGCGCCTGAAGCGCCACGCTTAAGCGCGCCCGCACAGCCACGCCATGAGCAACGTCTTCGAAGGTTTTCTCTCCACACCCGAGGTGATGGAAGCCTTTGGCGACCGCGCCTTTGTGGCCGCCATGCTGCGCTTTGAGGCGGCCCTGGCCAATGCCCAGGCGGCTAGCGGCGTGATCCCGGAAGCCGCAGCCCAGTCAATCGTGGACACCTGCAAGGTCGACCTGTTTGATGCCGCAAAAATCGTGCGCGAAAGTGCGCGCGCCGGCAGCTTGTCGGTACCGCTGGTCAAGAGCCTGAAGGAAACCGTGGGCCTTTTCAACCGCGAGGCCGTGACCTATGTGCATTTCGGCAGCGTCAGCCAGGACGTCATCGACACCGCCATGGCGCTGATCACCCGCGACGTGCTGGAGATGGTGGAAACCGATCTGCGCACCTGCATCGACGCCATCTTTGCCCTGGCACAAAAGCATCTGGATGCACCCATGCTGGCGCGCACGTTGATGCAGCCGGCTTCCGTTACCAGCTTCGGCCTCAAATGCGTCAACTGGGCCGCGCCGCTGGTGCGCAGCCTCAAGCGCCTGCAGGCCGTGAAGATCGGCGCGCTGAAGGTGCAATTGGGTGGCGGCATCGGCACGCTGGCCCGCATGGGCGACAAGGGCCCGCAAATCACCGCCCACATGGCGCAAGCCCTGGGCCTGGGCCTGCCCTGCGCGCCCTGGCACACGCAGCGCGACGAGTGGATTGCACTGGGCTGCGAACTCGGTCTGATGGCCGGCAGCCTGGGCAAGATCGCCAAAGACCTGTCGCTGCTCGGCCAGTTTGAGGTGGGCGAGGTGTGGGAGCGCCACGAGCCCGGACGCGGCGCCTCCAGTGACATGCCGCACAAAAACAACCCGGTGGCCAGCATGGCCGCCCTGGCCGCCGCGCAACGCGTACCCCAGCGCCTGGCCGCCCTCTTGGCCAGCATGCCGCACGAACACGAACGCGCGCTAGGCGGTTGGCAGGCAGAACTAGCCGAGTGGTCCCAGTTGCTGATGTCGGCCCACGCCAGTTCCCAAGCCATGGCCTCGGCCCTGCCCTACTTGGTGGTGGACACCGAACGCATGCGCAGCCACATCGACGCGGCCGCACGCTCGGTGGACAAGGACAGCGCCAAAACCTGGTTCGACCCGGCGCTTTCCGTGGGTGCCGGGCAGCTGGCGCGCAACACCCTCAAGGATCTGCGGGCAGATTTGCCGCTGATTGAAAAGCGCTTGGCGGCGTAAGCCGAACCGCCTCAGCGCAACACCCACAGCAAGCCACTGATGGTAAAAAACGACGCCACCGTGGCAAGCAGCGTGGCCGCTGCGGCAAAGTCTTCCTGGCCGTAGGCCTGCGCCAGCGTGGCGTAAATGCCCATCATCGGCATGGCCGCCATCAACACGGCCGCCGAACGCAAATCGGGCGACAAGGGTGCCACGCCCAACATGGGCAGGGCCAGAATACACAATCCCACCAACAGCGGGTGCAGCAGCAGCTTGCCCAACACGATGGGCCAGACCCTTTGTCCCATGCCGGCCAGCGGCAAGCCGACCAACGCACCGCCAATCACAAACAAGGACAGCGCACCGCTGGCGGCAGAAAACATGCTGATGGTCTGCGCCACCGGTGCCGGCAACTTCAAGCCGGACAGCGACACCGCCATGCCCGCAGCCAGCGCAATAAACAGCGGGTTCTGGGCCAGCTTGATGAGCGACTGCGCCAGCGCATGCCAGGGATTGCTGCTACCCCTTCCGCGCTCGGCCAGCACCAGCAGCAGCGGAATGACGACCAGGTTTTCCACCAGCATATTCAAAGCCAACACCACTCCGGCCACCGGTGCCAGTGTCAACAACAGAATCGGGTAACCGACAAAACCGCTGTTGGAGCAGGCCATGCCCATGGCGCAAAAGGTGCTCGTCGTGGGGGACAGCCCACGCACCCGGCTGGACCAAAAGTAGCCCAGACCCAGCACCGTCAGGCTGCCTACCAGATAAGCCAGCAAATAGCCGCCGTTGAATATCTCGCCAAACTGCCGCTGCGACAGCGCCTTGAACACCAGCGCAGGCAGCGCCAGGTTGATGACAAACTTGCCGAACACGCGCATATCAACTTTGGCAAACAGTCCGCCGCGGGTGAGGCCGAAACCCAAGGCAATGATGAGGTAAATCGGACTGGTGACGGCGAGAATATCGAGCATGGGGACAATCGGACCGGTGCCGACTTTGAATAAACGAAGCGGGTAAGCTTACCTGCCCCAAGCGCATGATTTCCGAGGACACCGATTTGATTTACCCCTACCGACTGGAGCGCCTGAGTGCAGCGCTGCTTGCAGGCCTGCTCGCCACAGGCTGCGCCATGGTGCCGGGCCAGCCCGTTGCACAGAGTGCAGTCGCTGCGCTTGCACCTTCCGCCTGGAGCGCACCCCTGCCCCACGGTGGCAACAGTGTCGACCTGGCGCACTGGTGGCAAAGCCTGGGCGACCCCTTGCTGGTGGAGCTGATCGCATCTACCGAATCGGTCAGCCCGACCTTGGCCAGCGCCACCTCGCGCCTGCTGCAGTCGCGTGCGGCGCTGGGCAATGCCAATGCCGCCAACCGCCCCACACTGAACGCCTCGCTGGCCGCCCAACGCGGCGTCAACGCCACCAGCCCCGTCGTGGCTACGGCCCTGCAAAGCAGCCTGGATGCCTCCTGGGAAATCGATCTGTTCGGCGCCAACCGCACTGCAGCCAACGCCGCCGAAGCCCGGTTGCAGGGCAGCGGCGCGCTGTGGCATGAGGCCCGTGTCTCGGTGGCGGCCGAAACGGCCAGCGCTTATTTCAGCTGGCGCAACTGCCGCAAGCTGCTGGCCGTGGTGCAGCTTGACGCCACATCGCGCAGCGAGACCGCGCGCCTGAGCGAACTGAGCGCCCAGGCCGGCTTCACGGCGGCGGCCGTAGCCGCCCTGGCACAGGCCAGCGCCGCCGAGGGCCACGCCCGCATCACCCAACAAAGCAACCAATGCGACAGCACGCTCAAGGCCCTGGTGACCCTGACCGCCGTACCGGAAGCCGAACTGCGCCAGCGCCTGGAAGCGCCCGCAGCCGAAGGCGTAGCGCTGGACCTGCCTGCCGTAACCGCTCTGCCGGCCGACCTGCTGTCGCAACGTCCCGACCTGATGGCGGCCGAGCGTGACGTGGCCGCCGCCAGCGCCGACCTGGGCTCGGCCCAGGCGCAGCGTTACCCGCGCCTGATGCTCAACGGCCAGATTGGCACGCTGAACTTCAGCAGCCAGGGCACAAGCACCGACCTGAGCACCTGGTCCATAGGCCCGGTGTCCGTTAGTCTGCCGATTTTCGACGGCGGGCGCCGCGCCGCCAATGTGCAGGCGGCAGAGGCCCGCTATGACGAGGCCGCGTCCCTGTACCGGGCCAAGGCCCGCCAGGCGGTGCGTGAAGTGGAAGACGCACTGCTGTCGCTGGCCAGCACCGGCTCGCAAAAAGAAGACGCCACAACAGCCGTGACCGGCTACGAGGCATCCTTCAACGCCACCCAGGCCCGCTACCAGGCCGGCTCCGCCAGCCTGCCCGAGCTGGAAGATGCCAGACGCATCACCCTGGCAGCACAGACCACGTTGCTGCAGTTGGACTTGCAGCGCACGCAAGCCTGGATTGCGCTGTACCGCGCCCTGGGCGGCGGCTGGCAGGTCCATGCCACGCTGCCGCATGCGCTCAAGCCATAACACCTGAACAAGCAACGATCATATGAATAAGCTGCAACTCTCACCAAACACCCTGGCCCTGGCAATCGCCGCCCTGGGGCTGCTGTCTGGCCATCCCAGCCATGCGCAGGACACCCCCAAGACCAGCGCCGCGCCCAAGGCCGCGATGACCATCACCACCGCCAAGCCCAGCCAAAGTACCCTGCCCTTGCGGCTGGCGGCCAACGGCAATATCGCCGCCTGGCAGGAGGCCAGCGTGGGTTCAGAATCCGGTGGCCTCAAGCTGCAGGAGGTGCGCGCCAATGTCGGCGACCGGGTCCAACGCGACCAGGTGTTGGCGGTGTTTGCTTCTGAATCCGTGCAGGCCGATCTGGCACTGGCCCGCGCCAATCTGGCCGAGGCCCAAGCACAGGCGGTCGATGCAGCCGCCAACGCCGAGCGCGCCCGCAGCCTGCAGGCCAGCGGCGCCCTGAGCGCGCAGCAAATCAGCCAGTACACCACCGGCGAGCTCACCGCCAAGGCCCGCGTGCAAAGCGCCCAGGCGGCGCTGCAACAGCAGGAGCTTCGCCTCAAACACACCCAGGTGCTGGCGCCCGATGCCGGTGTGATTTCGGCGCGCAGCGCCACGGTCGGCGCGGTACTGAGCCCTGGCGTGGAACTGTTCCGTCTGATCCGCCAGGGTCGGCTGGAGTGGCGCGCCGAGGTGACCGCTGCCGAGTTGGGCCGCATCAAGGTGGGCACCGCGGTGCAGGTGGTGAGCGCCAGCGGCAGTGCAGTCACCGGCAAGGTGCGCATGGTGGCACCCACGGTCGATGTGCAGACACGCAATGCCCTGGTCTATGTAGACCTGAACGCAACGTCCGCCAACGGTGCGGTCAAGGCCGGCATGTTTGCGCGTGGCGAATTCGCGCTGGGCAGTTCGGCTGCGCTGACCGTGCCGCAACAGGCGGTGGTGGTGCGCGACGGCTTTAACTACGTCTTCACGGTCGGCAAGGACAACAAGGTGGCGCAGCAAAAGGTCGAGGCGGGACGGCGCGTGGGCGATCAGGTGGAAATCCTCAAGGGCCTGAATGCGGACACCACCATTGCCGTGGCCGGTGCCGGCTTCTTGAACGATGGCGACCAGGTGCGTATGAGCGCCGCGGCCAAGTAAGGACGCCACGCCATGAATGTTTCGGCCTGGTCGATCAAAAACCCGATAGCGGGCGTGATGCTGTTTGTCATGCTCACGTTTGCCGGGATCATCGCCTTCAACAGCATGAAGGTGCAGCAGTTCCCCGATCTGGACCTGCCCACGGTGGTGGTGTCTGCCTCCCTGCCCGGCGCGGCACCGGCGCAGTTGGAAACCGAGGTGGCGCGCAAGATTGAAAACGCCATCGCCAGCCTGCAGGGCCTCAAGCACATCTACACCAAGGTGCAGGACGGTGGCGTCACCATCACCGCCGAGTTCCGCCTGGAAAAGCCCGGCCAGGAAGCCGTGGACGATGTGCGTTCGGCCATCGCCCAGATTCGCGCTGATTTGCCGTCCGACCTGCGCGACCCGGCCGTCAGCAAGATCAACCTGGCCGGATCACCGGTGCTGGCATACACGGTGGCCTCAAACCAGATGGATGACGAGGCCTTGAGCTGGTTTGTAGACAACACCATCACCCGCAAGCTGCTGTCGGTGCGCGGCGTGGGCGCCATCAACCGCGTAGGCGGCGTCAACCGCGAGGTCGATGTGGCCCTGGACCCGGCGCGCCTGCAGGCCCTGGGTGCCACGGCAGCCGAAATTTCGCGCCAGCTTAAAAATATGCAGCAGGAATCTGCCGGCGGTCGCACCGACCTTGGCGGCAGCGAGCAACCGGTGCGCACCCTGGCCACCGTGGCCTCGGCACGTGAACTCGAAGCCATGGAACTG
>TBL_comb47_HYPODRAFT_10009033_pt1 | contig 10039 bp, 12 predicted proteins | sample TroBogypolimnion_40_FD_10682 | JGI IMG/M metagenome (IMG submission 10682)
TTTTTTCTTTGTTTTTTTATTTTTTCTTTGTTTTTTTATTTTTTCTTTGTTTTTTCTTTATTTTTTCTTTTTATTAGTAAAATAGTATTGTAGTAAGTGATAAATGGTAATAATAAGTTAAAGCCACCCCACAAATTTGGGATCAGTCGTCGAATCATCGGTAGCCAGTTCACCGATGACCATTTTATATTTGTTGGCGGGAAAAGGTGTGGATCCAGATGAAGAAGAAGATGAAGACAAAGGACTTTCACAGTAGTCTGTGGGTAAAGGAGATAACGTAATCTCCGTTGATCCGCACATTGTTTCCAACCACTTGATCCGCTCGGCCTGTTCCTGAACCTTTTCCAAAAGATCCGCGTTCATTTCTTCAATTTGTCTTACATAATCTTCAGATACGAACTGAATTTTATCCAAAAGATCCGCGTTCATTTCTTCAATGTGTTTTACGTAATCTTCTGATACCAAATTCATGGCGACATTATTATTAGCACCCCCCAAAATCTTGTCGAGAACCAATTTCCCCAACAAATTCGTCTTCCCGCCTTCCGTTCGCGCTTGTCTCTGTTTTTCCAAAATACTCATTAACAGAGGACTGCAACTAGCACTGCAACCAGCACTGCAACCAGCACTGCAACTAGCACTGCAACCAGCACTGCAACCAGCACTCTCTTCCTCTTCCTCTTTTACTGCCGTGTTCTCAAGAACAATCCAGTACCATGGTTCATCATAAACGAGCCGAGTCTGGGTTTCAGAATGAAAACACACTTGCTCGCGAAATGCGATTGACTCGTCATTCCAAAACCAGTTGCCATTGAAATGAACATATGCGCTATTATATTTTTTCCCAACTTTATCTACTTTTGCTACAAAATCTACATGGTCGACTTCACCGCAGTTTTTCGCTAGAAATACTTGCTTGATTCGGTCTTCCGTGATATTTGGAAATACCCGCGGAATAAACAAACTCAATTCCCCCAACCTTTTACTTACCTCTGCTGCGCTCATTTCTGCTGTGCTCACCTCTGCATCCGCCTTAATTGTTGACATAATTGCTGACATATTGAATATTGATTTGTACTGGGTTAGGATGCATTATTTTTAAATGTAAAAAAACAAATCAATTTTTTTAGAATACTAATTTTATGAAATGACAACTAAAAAATAGAAATATATCAGATTTTTCTCGCGGAATAAAGCGCGATAAAGATTAAACAAACTTGAGCAGAATATAATATCCTATCCAAGCCATAATAGCAGCTATATATGGAACATATACATTGCTATTAAATGGTAATATATTTTGTTGTATATTCATTATTAAATGATATGTACCTATAATACTCCAATATACTCCAACAATTATCACACTAGTCCTAAAATTCCCTTTATATTGTTTGAATATTGTAGAGAGCCCCAATACCATCATTATTCCTATCATTGAACCTATAACAGTTTGTATAATCAATTTATTATCCATTATAATATAGTACTATAAATAAATAAAAATATAAAACGACAAATAAAAAATTGAAATAATATTAATTTAAATTACCTTATTAAGAAAATTACAATACCTAATAAAATGCAGACGTTATATGATACCAAATCGGCGAATGATATTGAAACCGGAAATAACATCCATGTTCCAGTTGCTCTTCTATTAGATACCAGACCTGTATTATATACTTCTTTCAATGAGACCATCCAGACCGAACCTGATGATGATACAAATTTAAAAATTATTGTGAAACGTGTGTTACTAGGTTGTGTCATTATTTTCAGTTTTCCTATGATTTTTGCGGATTTATATTTCGGATTCAATAGTGACCCACAATGTATAAACCAATCTGTGAAAGAAATACAAATAACTATGGCACAATATTTGTTAGGTAATGGATTTTATAATTTATTTATGCTTTGCGTATCATTATCTGTTATGAACTGTGTAGATGTTTCTACTAACACTGATGGACCTGTAAATAGAGAAAATTTTGGAATTAAATTTGGATTTAACTTGTTAAATATCTTAGGGACTATTAGTAGATGTATATCCACAGCTTGGAACATAACTGGCTCTGTATTATTTTGGGCTTATTTCGATAAAAATTTATGTAATGCGAATACAAATAATTACATAAATGTTAGCTTGATTATTAAATTAGTATTTGTAGCACTTGCGTGGTGTATGTCTGGAAAAACTTCTAATAATCAAGAAATGTAAAAAGGTGTAAAAAATTGAAATGCTTTAATCATTATTAAATAATTGTAACTTTCAACTTCTACGACCGCAATAAATCGACAATAATAACACAAATGGCGCACACTGGTTATGCTGATAATATTACATTTATCGATTATTTGGGCAAAGAACAAACTGTTACAATGAACGATATATTATATTTTAAAACTAAAAATACTCCTCCTGTAACTGGACGAATTTCAGGAGTTTGTGATGGATATGTTAATATTTGGTGGACTAATAATTACAGTAATAACAAATTTATAGTTACTGAATTATTTACTCAGGAACATATACAATTGCATTATATTACTAAAACCACTACCATTATTTTACATGAAAAAAACGGGACAGATACAACTGCCCAACTAGGAGAAAACTTAAAACAAATACTAGAAAATAAATAAAAAATAAAACGACAAATAAAACGACAAATAAAAAATTGAAATACTTTAACCATTATCAATATTGTAACCTTAACTTCTACCGCTGCGATAAATCGACAATAATAGTAATAGTGTAATAATATGTCTCAACAAAAACAACAAAAACAAAGACTATGTGGATATTGTAAATTACCGGGACATAATATTGCATCGTGTCAAGATCAATCAATCGCCTTATTAAAACGAGATTTGCAAAATGCAGGAGATTTTTGTATCGCATACGGAAGTCCGCGATATTTAAAAGCATGGTTATTTCAATGTACAATTCCAAAACTACGTGTCATTCTTGGATCGACCCCGACAGTACCAGCAACAGTACCAGCGACAGTACCAGCAACAGTACCAGTACCAAGAATTACACTTAAAGATCAATATTGTATTGAACTAAAAAAAATATATTACACAAACCGGCTACAAGAACCCGGGATTAAAGAACGATTGCGGGAACAATTGCCGCAGGAAGTTGTGGCTGATATTCGCCAAACAATTGTACTGTGGTTGAGTATAGGGATTATTCACATGACGCTTGGTGAACGACATCATTTAAGTGATAGACGCGATGAAAATAGGATACATGAGATAGATAGAGCAATGTCTGACATTCGACACCAATATGACCGATTAGATCAAGAACGCGAAGCACTTATTTATGCGATGAGTGAAAGACAATTGGAGTTAGACGAGCATGAAAAAAATCGCCATCCCAGAAAATTCAATATAGAGACCAAATTAGTACAACAACAACAAGAACAACAAAACGACGATAAATGTGATTGTCCAATATGTTATGATTCGATCCCTAAAAACGAGATGATTATTACAAACTGCGATCATGGTTATTGTGGGGCATGTCTGACCAATTATTTAGGCAGTTTAGCCGTTACAAAAACACCATCGTGTCCATTATGTCGCAAACAAATTACTCAATTACAATTCAAAAGTGAAACTTTATTTAATGACATTCGGGAAAAATATATAGTAGCAGTAGAATCAGTAGCAGTAGAATCAGTAGCAGTAGAAGCAAGAGCAGTAGAAGCAAGAGCAGTAGAAGTAGTAGCAGCAGTAGAAGTAGACACAGAAGAACCTATAGTAATGTGGACAATTGAAAGAACAATACAAGTGTTATTTCAATAAAAATAAAAATAAAAACAAAATAAAAAAAACAATTACAATCTCTTTCTACTGGCCAAATAACCCGCGGCAGATGTCCCGACGCGACCGTACGCCGTATGCGGTTTATACACATATGCATGATTATATGTGTAGCATAATGTATTATTACAATTATTTACTCGCCCAATATTAATAGGAACATATGTATCCATAGTAGTTAAATTATTTGCACGCGAAACAGGTGTCCATCTAACTGGCATTATATATATTATATTATATTATTATACATTTTTATTTTTATTTTTATTTACTAAAACTAAAATCAATAAATAAAAATAAGCAAACAGACTACGATAACAAAAAAATTACTTCCCGCATGCACCGCAACTAGGCCGAGCACTTGAAACGCGACTAATCATTGGATAATTTAATCCGACAGGCATTACCATTTTGCTAGAATATGCGCCCCGATTAATAGTCGCATTAATTTGCGCGGCACTGTGAATACGTGTAATAGAAGGATTAGATAAATTCATTTTAAATCGAGAAGAAGAAGACATTGTTTAATATTATACTAACATATTTTATTTTCGTCTGCGGCTATATTTCCCAACTGTCCCAACTCCAAGTTTTCTAGATTTACCCTTTCCTTTCTTTAAAAACGCTAGTTCTTCCTTAAGTTTGACAATTTTGGCTTTTTTAAGGGTTCTGGCAAGTTTGTTACCTTTTACCTCTTTTTTCATGTCTCGTATTAGTTTTGCAGTTTTTTTAGCCTTTTTCTTCATTTTAACAACCTTTTTTTGACCAGGTGACACTACAAGACCGGGTGACACTACACCACGATCAGACAACACTACAAGACCAGGTGACACTACTCCACGATCAGATGGCATTTTAAGTTGTTGTTTTTTTAGGGGTGGATCTAGTTTTTTTTGTTTTCTAATTTCTGCTTCAAACATATGAGTTCTATGTCTCGAAGTTTTATCAGACTCGTTCCATGTTACGACCTCAATAAATTTGTGTTTTGTAATAAAATACCAGTATACTTTATCCATTCCCAGAAAAATTTTTGCCGTTTGAGGATCAATAACACATACTTCACTTGACCCGGTTAAGGCTAAAATAAAACTATGACCTGTACCATCGGCACGGGATGCGGTCATAGGGATACCATAGCCGGCTCCTATGGAGCCAACTATTCTATTTATAAAATTTTCAAAAGCATTTTTATCCGTCGGATTAGGAATAGGTTTAGTAATCTCATTAGAATTTTTAAATGTATCACTACCCAAAAATCGGCGCATTAATATTTGTGCATGATCCCGTGAAAAAGTACCAACTGGCCGCTGAGCTGACGCAAAACGTGCATCTGCTCTACTCAATATGCCAAAAAACGTAACTACATTGAACGTACAATCCGTTGCTGTGCCAGCCTTGACCCTTTCAGGATCTATACACTCCCACCCACGTAGCATTTCATCTGTAATTTTAAACTTTACTAAATTTCTACGATTAAATGCTATCATTGGTAAACTTATACTAGTAAACCCTGCTAACGTTGTCCATCCTATAAATTTTTTGTCGTTTCTTTGTACAATTGTTTGTGTTTGTGGATCTATCGTATAAAATTCGTTTCCTATTTTTGCAAATATGGCAATATGTCCAATATCATCTGTACGATTAAATTTTACAATAGTTAGATGATTATCTTGAAGTTTATGCTCTATCCAGTGAAAGAATTCTGATATGTCGCTAGGCCGTGTCTGCATTTCAACTAGATTAAGACCACGTGTGTTAATAATATCCATAATTGCAGTGAATGAGCGGTCGGTTTCTATAACTGTATGACGTATTTGTTGTTCTGCCTCTTCTCTAGTCATAAATCCTAATAATGTAAGCACACCCAAAGAACACCCTTTAGTTTCAAACCCACCAATAGGTCCTCCCCATTCCCGCATGCGTTGACTCAAGTCGTCTATTGGAGCTTGATATAGCTGATCATACAGTATATCCAGGTTTTTATATGTATCAACTAAATGACTCGAATCACTCTCTTCTTTTTGTCCACCACCACCAGCTTCTTTTTGTGCATGCATAATTTTATAATAATAAAAAAGTAATATATATATACCGGATTATTATAAAATTATTTGATAACGGGAATACCAATACAATTACATCCATTCACAATATTCATTTTCATCGTTTTTCCGCCGTAAATAGGAAATGCATTATTAAATGGAATAGGGCCGCCAAAATCAGGAGGAATTATTCCTCTGCGAACAGGTCCTTTCCCCTTTATTCTATTCAAATATCTATAATACGAATTATGCTTAATATCAACGCCATACCCCCCAGGACTACATGATCCGGGTCTAATCCCAGTTTGAGTATGACGAGTACTATTTCCCTTAAACACCCCACCCCCGCCTTGAGAATATGCACTATTCGTCTGATAATGCCGCACAACTCTATCGCTCATTTGATTCCAATTAACGCCGGCATTATTATCATCAAACAAAGCAGGATTCTGATAAACGGTTAATGCCGACAAATCACTGCTGTAAAGAGAAGATGGAACGCGGACCGTATTTTGGATAATTTTTAATCGTTGATATTGTATTGCTGATGCTGATGCGATATCGTTCATGTATGTTTATTATACTTTACGAAAAAAATAAAATTGAAATCAACACCAACCAATAACAACAAAGCAATCAAAGCAATCAAAAGCAAAATGGCAACCTCAACCTATTCATGTGAATATTGTAGTAAAACATATACAAGAAAAAATGCAGCGACAAAACATTTTATATTATGTGAACTATTGCATAATTCAATAAATATACATAATAACACTACCCAAAAAAAATTAAAACGCGAACAACAATGCGAAGAAGAAGAAACCTCAGGTATTCCATCACAACGTCAATTATATATTATGCTACAAGAATTAGCATTTAAATGTTCGGTTATGGAAACAAAAATGGAAAATATGCAAAAATGGACAGATAAAACAAAACGTAAATTGAATGTACTTCAGTGGTTAAATCAACAACCGGTGCCGATCATAACGTATACCATTTGGGCGAATAATATCCAATTATTAGATGAAGATATTACAACATTAATGGAAGAAAATGTTACTTATACATTAATTAAAATAGTGTTAAGAAATTTGATAAATCTCGATTCCAAATCCGAATCCGAACAAACAAATCAAAATCAGCCAATACGATGTTTTAATCAAAAAAGCAATGTATTTTATATTTATACCAAATCAAAACAAGACGGGGATAAACAAGACGGGGATAAACAAGACGGGGATAAACAAGACGAAAACGAACTAAATCAATGGCACCTCTTTACGACCGATCAATTTTCAATGTTATTGCATAAAATACGTGGAACTATGATTGGTAAATTACGCGAATGGTACAAAAAACATAAACAATCGATAATAAATGACGATAATATGGGGGTATTATATAGCAAAACGGTATCAAAACTCATGACTATCAATTTTAATCAAGATTCGCAGACCTTGAGTAAAATTAAAATGGCGACATACAATCATTTAAAATTGGATTTGAAAAAACTTATTGAATATGAATTCGAATTTTGAACAGGCTAAACAATAGGAAACGACGCCTCCATCGCAATGCCGCAAATACCCGCATCATTAGTATTATCCGATCTCCCTATCTTAACGTATCCATTCACGCCCCAAGATGGACCCCATGAATTTTTTACGAGCCAATACTTAATTCCATTTTCAACACCATATCCCGCAATCAAAACCCCATGATCTAATGATGTTCCGCACTTATCCGATGTAATCACGCCGCTAGAATAAGATTGAAATACAGCGGTATCCGCCTCAATCGCAATACTAACCGGACCCATAGAAACTGCGGCCTTAAGAGTGACCTGGTTATTAGGAGTCACATCGGCACATCCACTCATCGTCGCAACCACCGGGCAGGTAGTAGATTCACATGACCCGACAACTCCGGCTCCGGATGTATATGGATACGCCGATTCGCTGCACATACCGTTATCAATGGCATACTGAAATGCATTATCCATCATTCCACCACTGCATGCCAAATTGCCGTACCTCTTGGAACATTCAACCAATTGTTCTTCGGAAAGACTGACCAATTTCCCGGAACTAATTGCCCACGCCCCCTCCATCGCCCCCGTCGCAGAAAAAGACCAACATGATCCACATTGTCCCTGATCCTTGACAGAGGTCACCGCCCCCTTTGTCGTCCAATCAAGAGTTTCACCGGAAGGAGCAGATGAAGACTTGAATGCACTGCACGCCGTCTTACTGCTCAAACCAGACTCAGAAACAGACTCAGAAACAGAAACATCAACATTCTTGCGCAAATATCCCCCAGTATACTTTTGTTTAAACTCGGCAGATGTTAAATCGGAAAAGGAATTAATTGCCATGGTGAAATTCTGTGTCTCATCCATATTATGAGTGATAATATGACGCAAATTCGAGCGGAATGTGGCAAATCTCGACTCAAATTCTTCTAAAGTGTTATACTTCTTGTGAAATCTCTCCAAAAATCCATTGAATTGTGTCCACTCATTAACATATGATACGTCGACCATACCGACAGCACCACTACGCAACCCGCCGCTAACAGCAGAAGAAATAAACCCCGATGAAACCAACATAAATAAAGATACGGATAAAAACAAATTCATTTTATATTATATACTACCATAAGAAAATCTTTTTATATTGTTTTGTAAAATGTATGTATCAATATTTCCCGATAAATCGTTTAACTGATAAAGGCGATGCAGTCGAAGTGGAAATATGTGGATTATTGAAAAACATTTTAGTCGATTTCACTTGTTTAATACGGCGTTGTTCATTTACTTGATTGACATATTGTATTATCCTCATCCGACGATATTGTTCAGGGGTTAATATGGGAGTCATCGGGACATTTGATACAGATGATCCATGCATAGTATAAGTATTAGTAGTAGTAGTATTGACAACAGTATTAGGATCAGTGGAAATAGTGCGAGAAATCTGTAATTTCCCGTTTACAATTTGCATATTTAATGTGGATAATATGTCATCATAGGTAACTGCCTTTTTTTTCGAAACAATTGTATTATTATTATTATTATTATTATTATTATTATTATTAGTACGATTAAGTCCATTGAAATTTGCATATGGATTCACATATGTTATTTTCCCCTTACTTATTGGATTATCAGAATATCCTAAATCGTCGACATCATCAATATCTAATTCTTCTATATTCAACTCCATAAATTCTATGATTATAAATTATATGGTATAACATACTATAAAATAATTGCAAATTATACAAATTATACAAATTATACAAATTATACAAATTATACAAATTATACAAATTATACAAATTATACAAATTATACAAATTATACAAATTATACAAATTATAATATGTTTTTATTATAGCAGAGTAGCGATAATGTCAACTTTAATTCCAGATATAGTCCAAAATTTACAAGAACAATCTGGAAATATTAAAATAACAATTGCCGAAATAGAAAAACAACCTGACCAACAACAGCAGCAACAACAAAATGATCCAAATATATCAATCATTATTCAACAACCTGACCAGAAAGAACAGAAAGAACAGAAAGAACAGAAAGAGCCAAAAAAAGGTAATATATCGAATACAGATTTAGCAAAAATCTTAAACATTCCATCAGTGGATATTCCATTGGATCAACGATTAGAAAATGATTTTTTAGAAAGTGATCCATTTCAAATCCAAACGTTATCTGATGAACCGACCATTTCTTCTGACGAAGACGATGCCAAATTATTGAGTATGATTTCCGCATTATCCGTACCCCAAAAACAAACACAATTACAAAAACAATTACAAAAACAAAAACAACCTAGACCCATACCATTAACTCCCTACTACCCAAACACCCCGCGCCAATTATCCGATGAAGATGGTGATGAAGGTGATGAAGGTGAAGGTGATGGTGATGGTGGTGGCTTAGAGATAACCGATGGCGAATATGAAAAAGAAGAAAAACAAATAAATCCACCATACAACACTCCCCTTCCCCGAACGTTGCATATGCATTTAAAGGATGTTAAGCCAACAACAGGAGGTAAAAGTAAAAGTAAAAAGACAAAATCTAAAAAGACAAAAACATCAAAAAAATCAAAATCAAAATCAAAATCTAAAAA
>TBL_comb47_HYPODRAFT_10009037_pt1 | contig 10038 bp, 7 predicted proteins | sample TroBogypolimnion_40_FD_10682 | JGI IMG/M metagenome (IMG submission 10682)
GCAAAGGCTCGCGCCACTCAATCACCCAGGTGTCATGACAGGTCAAGCGACTTTGATCGAGCCCAGCAGCCCTTGGCATTTGGCGCTTTGCTGTGTCAGTCTTCCCGTCGCCACCCGTCAACCCCGCTCGGTTGAGCAAGTCCATCACGTAAAGAGATCGTTGCTCCTCCAAGGCGGCCTCACGCTTTTGGCCTCTGGGGCCAGAGACGGGCGACAGCGCTGACTGGGCGACCTGGGTTTTGTCGGACTCGGCGCTGGAAAGGACTGCACTCTCAGATCCCAATGTCTCTGGAGCACACAGCAACTGTGGACGAGCCTCCTTGGGCAGGGTCCTTAAAAAAGCCTTCACTCGCAGGAGTGCCGCCGCGTCCAAACGACTTTGGTTCGGCAAGAAGTCAATGCCGTAGCGGTAACGAATGGCGCGCCTGTCGCTGCCCTCAAAACGCAGGGTGTCGCCCGAGACCGGTGTGGCGTAGGCGTGTTCTCGCGCAGAGTCGTCTTGGGTTGAGAAACGTGTGGAGGGTGTCTCCTGGGTCACAGACTGCTTGGCCGCATTGAAGCCACCCCCCACAAAACGACGCTGGAAGTGATTGACATTGGCCCCGGTCAGTGCAAGCGCATCCTCTTTGAGGCCTGAAGTATTGCGTGTAATGAGGTAGGCCTCGTCTTTCATGTGCAAGACGAGTTGTTCATAAACACCGACCAAACGCACAAAGTCGCCCTCGCGCTGAGAGTTGAGCGGCGTTGACTCGCGCTCGGCCAAGACCGTGAGCTTGGCGTTCAGGTCTTCAAACTGAATCCAGGTGCTCACGCCGTCGTCAAACACTTGGGTGGGTTTGTTCAGTCCCATGCCGGCAATGGTGTATTTGAAATAGAAGGCCTGCAACCAGTCGGTCTGGGCAGACCTCGCACGCTCGCTGCCTGGCGCCAACACTGGCGCGGCCAGCGTGAACCCAATCACCCCGCAAAGGGTCAAGCTCGCCATCAGGCGAACGGACTCGGGAGCGCGTCTTGGGGCAAAGGTCACCCGCATGAGGGCAGCCCCCTTTCTGGAAAAACCAAGTCGCGCCTGACTTCCACGTTGATGCGGGTGCCATTGGCAACGGTCAAGGTGGGCGCGACATCTTGGTTGCGCTGCAAAATCTCTTTGGTTGTTTGCACCAAGATTTGTCCAGTCGCGCTCGGTTGGGCGTAAACCCCTTGGGTGGAGAGGTTTTGTTTGCTCACCTGATCCGTGAGCACGCCAATGGCCAAGGACGAGCCATAGAGTTTAAAGAAATGGTTGTCCACATCAGCACGGGCTCCCGCACCCCCCATGGCGTCCGAGCCGTCAAAACCGGGCAAATTAAAGGACCGGCCATCGCTCAAAATCAAACGTGCAAAGGCAAACAAGAGCCTGGACTGACCGCCCCGAATCTCATTGCTGTAGCGACCGATGAGTTTGGCACCCTTGCAAATCAAGGGTTTGCGAGAATGCACCGAGTCATAGACGGTTTGGGTGACCGTGGCGGTGATGACGCCGGGCAAGTCCGAGTTCACATCGCGCCCCAATACCGCGGGAATCACACTCCCTTCCAAGACGGAATAGGTGCTCTCCAAAGGGCTCGAGCGCAGGCCCGGCTTCACCGGGACGTCGGCCTTGAATTCCTTTAAAAACAAGCCATCTTTGGATCGAACTGTTGCGGGACTGGTTTTTTCTTCTTCACCCTTGAGCGCCTGGCGCAACCAGTCTTCATCACCCATGTCTTTGCCAAGGGCCGAATTGCTGACCAAGGCAGACCCACTGGAGAGGGCTCTGAGGTCGGCACTGCCTGGGTTGATGGCCGGTGAACTCGGTGCATTGAATTCAACCGTCTGGCCCTTGAGTTCAACCCCACGTGACGCATGGCTCAAAGCGGTGAGGTTTGTCGACTTGGGTTTCTTCAAGTCTAGACTTGGCGCCATGAGTGAACTCGCCACGTTGGCCATGTTGTTGTGGTCATCAAAATCGGCCACCATCATTTTAGAATTGATGGCCTCGACCTCTTGGGCCACATCGACACTGCTCAATGCTGGCCCGCCTGAGGGCGAGCGCTTGGAGGCAAACGCCCCCGATCCGCCTAAATTCCCCAAGCCCCCTGAATCCACTGAGCCACCCGAGGCCCCTGGGGCCTGAGAAAAAGCAGGGGATGCGGGCCAACTGCCCAACGCTGGCAAACTGGGCAAGGCCGACATGGGTAGCCCAGGCGAGAGTGAAGCAGCAAGTGGCAAAGGGCCCGCGAGCGCGGCGCTTGAAGCTGCAGGGTTGCCCAGGGTTGGGGGCTTTGAAAGAGAGGCGGAGGCGGGGGTGGAGGTGGAGGAAGCAGCAACAGAAGAAAGTGCGCTGGCACGTCCCGCCAAGGCATTGGGCGGCGCCCCGGCTGAGACCGGGTTCACCAAGCCTTGCGCAATTTGCGCAGCCAAGCCGCTCGCGCTATAGGCGTCGTCAACCCAGGTCGAGCCCTTGTCAAGGAGTTCTTTGTCGCTGCCATTGAGTTTGGAGGCCACTTCCCGCGCATACTCATCCGAGGTCTTGAGGGCGGGCTCGCGTGTGGTGGTGATCCCCGCAAAGAACACAATCAGGGTCATCAACAGCGCAAAAACCCAGACGATCAACTTCTTGGGCGGCAAGCCTTGGGGCTTGTCAACGACGGGCTTGAGGAGTTCTTCCGCGCCCTTCACCACTTCGCTCCAAACCAAGACGAGGCGTGCTCTGTCTCTTTGGTGATCTTGACCTCGGCATCTCCTAGTTTGAGCACCAAGCCGGCATGCACGCCTTGCACCACGATGTAGTGCTGCTCGACGCTGTAGTTGACCAGTTGTGTCTGCTCTTTTGTCCAGGCAAACACCGCGGGAAAGTTTTGAAATTGATCGGGCAGTCGAATGAAGGTTTTGCTGCCATCATCAAAAACACTCCAAGGCTTGAAGTCGGCGCTGCCAACGATCTGGTAGTTGGTGCGGATCAAATCCAAACGGATGCGACTGCCCGTTGAGGCTTCTAGCGCCTGGGGCTCATGGTCTGGCGTGAGGTTTGGGGGCATGACGTCTCGACGTGGGTCAAGCATGAGCGCACCTTTTGCCTGAAGCGAGACTTTTTTTGCCCCATCAGCTAACAAATCCCGTGATTTGGCACGAGGCGAATTCTCCTGATCGTCTTCAAACTCCTCGATCGCCAAGGCCGGTGTAGTCCACGACACACGCTGATACCATTTGCCCGAGTCTTGCCTTGTGGAGCGCAAGATCAAGGGGTATTCGCGCTCGTTGGTGATCAAGGTGACGCTGGTGGTGAGGCCTTCGTATTTGGGCCTAATCAAGAGGTGGTGACGGTTGGCGCTCAAAACCACGCTGAAATTGGCGGTGTCCCCCACCACCACGGTGCTCACCGTTTCGGTGTCGCCCAACTGCACATGGGTCACCACCTTGGGACGGGTGAGCACGAGGTAAGTCCGCTCAGGGTCGTAGTCAAAGGTCACCAGTCTCGCGTCCGCACTCACCACCGTGGGATCTTCCTCACCGTAAGCCTCTGGCGCCAAAGTCCACACAAAGGAGCAAAGCGCGAGCACCCCGGCCTGGAGCCAGCCCTTGCAAGGCAAGGGTGAGGGGAAAAGCAAGGGACTTGAGGTCTTCACTGCAAACTGTCTTGAAGACGCTCGAAATGGGTGATCACAAAACCCAGGGGGTTGTCTTGCAAGCCTTTTTCGTCAACAGAAGGCTCGATCACGTAGTGCAGGGTGAAGCGCCACTTGGTGAGCAAGGCCGGACCACTCGAGATGCGCTCGCTCGTTTGTGCAAAGATGAAGATGATGTTGTCTTGAGAGACATCGGCGCTGTTGATCTCGGTGGTTCGGATCAGCCCTGGGGTTTTGGCCATGCGCTCAAACGGCCGCTCGGTGGCCAAGTACTCCTTGAACTCGGCCCGGGCCTTGCCTGCCACCCGGGTCGATGCCCTGGCCAAGTCACGCCGACTCAAAAAGGGGTCAATGGACATCAAGTTGCGCACAAAGTTGCGGCCCTCGGCCGCAATCAATTTGGGCGAGACCACAAATTCTTGCGCTTGCACGGGGGTGGCCAGCACTTGGCCCGAGTCGTTGTCGACCTTGACCATGTAGGGTATGGTTTTGACCAAGGGGGTCATGAAACTGATCGCCGCCACCAAAACGACCATGAGGAGCAATTCCACAAACGCAAAGATGCACCAGCGTGCACCTTGCACTTGGGCACTCACCAAGAGTTGGCTAAAGACGCGCTTTTCTTCACTGTTGAGAGAAGGCGGCATATTGCCCAACTCGTTGAGTTTTTTGGCGGTGGAGGACGATCGAAAGAACATGAGCTCATCATGCTCTTGAACTCACGCAATTCAAGGCTCAAAAAACACACGTTTAGAGCGTTTTTTTTTCAGTTTTTGCTGTGGGTCATAAGGCCCTTTCTGGCATGGACGCTTAAAGCGACGATGCACCCAAGTTTAGGGCAAGTCCAATGCGCCACAGGACGCGAACCCATCCCCAAGACTTGTGTTTTAGTAATGCACTGGGCTCACACTGGCCTTGGGCTTTTGATCGTTGGGCAAATAAGTGGACGCATACATCCCGAGTTGGGCGGCGTACTTGGACTGACTTTCATAGTTGAACTCGTGATAACGCTCGAGCAATACCGCCACGAGTTGTTGGGCTCGTATTTTTAAGCGAATTTGAAATGTGTATTTCATTTTCAATCCCCTAAAACCATGTTGTACAAATGCGTCCGTTAAAACATGACTTTATCGAAAAATTTAAACGGTGTATACAGTTTATACCCTAATACACCAATTTACAACACTCTCCAGCGTCAATCCTGCCTCAATACCTTGTCAATATCGCGTCAATTCCGTGTCAATTCCGTGTCAACAGCGAGGCAATACCGAGGCAATACCGAGGCAATACCGAGCCAACAGCAAAACATCCTCAGGACTCCTTCAATCGGCACCGCCCTCGAAAACTCAAGCCCCGTTGGGGTGCGACTGGGCGTAAGACTCAGCAATGGCACCCGGTGTGGTGAACCAGATTTGACTCCCAAAGCGCAGCAAGTACTCGAGCGCTTGGCGCAAGTATTTGAGTCGGTACGGCTGCCCCACGATGTAGGGGTGCAGCGCTATGCCCATTACCAAGGACTGGGGACGACTTGGGTGATAGGCTTGAGAGAGCATGACGTCGAGTTGGTCTTGGATCATCAAGGCAAAGTCCTTCATGTCCAGTTGTCGGTGGATCACCATGGGGATGTCGTTGAGCTCTTGCGGATAGGGGATGGACCAAAACGCAGCCTCGCTTTGGGTCTGGATGCGGGTGGGTTGATCGTCATGGCAATAATTCAAGGTGTACTCAAAACCCAACTGGGCCAATAAATCGGGGGTGCTCACTGACTCGGAGAGCCATGGGGACAACCAGCCTTTGGGAGCGTGCCCAGACTCGCGCCGAATGACCTCTTGGCAGGTCTGGATCATGGCCGCCTCAGCCTCCACAGTCAAATCAGACTGGCGCTGCGCATTGGTGTAACCGTGGCCAATCATCTCATCACCTCTCGACTGCAAGGCCCGCATCACTTCGGGGCAATGCTCATAAAGCGAGGTGTTGACGATGGCGCCGGTGGGCAATTGCAACTCGTCGAACAAGTCCATGCAGCGCCACACCCCCACCCGGTTGCCGTACTCTCGCCACATGTAATTGAGCACATCGGGCTGTGGAGACACCGGCCCCAAACACGCCCCCAAACCATCGCCAAACGAAAAATGCTCTATATTGAAGCCCAAATAAACCGCCAAACGCTTGGACTGTGGCCATACAAAATCAGCACGAGTATGAATACTGTCGTACGCAAAGCGTTCATTGGGACGGATCGGATAGGCGCTCATGGGTCAAGTTTTAAAAAAAGTTCTTTTGACCGATGCAATATTCAGTCCAACTTCAAGCAAAAAGAGACGGGATTTTAAGCAATCGAGGCCATGGACTGAAGGCCTTGAAGGCAGGGAGGATGAAAACGCACCACTTTGGCGCAAAACAGACAAGAGCCTTGGATAGACTCTCGGGCGGTGAGCGGTGGATGGAAACCAAAAAAGTTGCAATAGACCAAGCTCCCTAGCTCCCAAGCTCCCAAGTGCCCAAAGGCATCAATGCTCAAAGTTCAGCGCTTTTGTGTTGCAAAGAAGGCCACATGCGCTGGAGCACGCCGTCCTTCAACCGGTAGTGGTGCCAAAGTGCAAACAGCGCATGCAAGGCGGCCAAGCCAAGGAGCCCATAGGCAATGATTTCATGGATGTTGACCAACAAGCGACGCATCGGTTTGTTGCTCGGATCAAAGGCTGGAATGGTCAGCAGATCAAAGAGGTTCACGCCGCGAAACCAAACGGCCACAATGCCACTCGTGACCATGGCCACCATCACAAGATAAAGGCCGAGATGGAACACCTCGACGCCTTTTGCCCTCCAATCGAGATAAACGGCTGGGAGCTCAAGGCCATGGCGACGTCGCCAAACCATGCGGTAAACCAAGAGCAGCGTCAACAGTAAGCCCAAAACAATGTGCACACTCCTCACCATGATCTTGGGCTCGCCACGGGGAACCCAATCGATCGCGAGGCCCAGGCCAAAAAGCAGCAAAAAAAAAGCTGCGCTGCCCCAATGCAGCCAACGCGTAGCGGGATCGTAGGCTCGGTCAGGGACTTGCATCAATTCATGGCCTTCAAAGGGATTTCTTCACAAAACTTCATTTGTTTTTTTGGCGACAGCACCCAAGGATGCAAAGATTGCAATATTTTAGGCTTTCATTGTGTCAAATCCATGTCGGGCAACCCTGAATCCAGCCCATTTTGAACACCTAGATACTCAAAGAAAATCGATTCAAAACACTTTAGCGCTTCAATTTCTGCGCCTACAGACCTTGGTGTGAGCGCAAAAAAGCAGCCCCAGAGTGGGTTAAAATCTTCTTTTTCTTGAAAACCATGCGTCTTTCACCCAGAGTGATACCCTGTTAACCACGGTTGACAATACAGCCAACTGGTATTAACGTATTGGATTCAATACTTCTTGCTTATTCAGACCCATGTTCACACAAGACGACGTACAACAAAAGAGCTCATTGCCACACCCAAAATTTCTTGCGTGATCTCCATGCCCCTTGTGTGCCACAACGTTTGTGGCCCCCCACAATGTCCGAAGTAAGCCCACCCCCCATTTCAGTATCATGCAGCGCAATAATTTTAATGCGCCATGTTTTTTCGCGCCCAGTGCAATTCTAGGAGAACCGTTTGGAAGAGACTAATACTAAAAATCCGGATTACTTTCACAAAGTCGTCGACTGTCAGTGGGCTTGCCCCGCTCACACCCCCGTGCCCGAGTACATCCGCTTGATTGGTCAAGGTCAGTACAGTGATGCTTACATGATCAACTGGACCTCGAATGTCTTTCCGGGCATTTTGGGCCGAACGTGTGACCGCCCTTGCGAGCCGGCGTGTCGCCGCTCCCGGGTTGAAGAGAACAATGGAGAAGCCCCGGAGCCGGTGGCCATTTGTCGCTTAAAGCGCGTGGCCGCCGACTTCAAAGACGATGTGAGCGCGCGCATGCCCACCATTGCCCCCTCCAACGGCAAAAAGGTCGCCCTCATTGGCGCGGGCCCCTCGTCCCTTACCGTGGCGCGTGACTTGGCCCCCTTGGGCTACCAGGTCACCATTTTTGATGGCGAACAAAAAGCGGGTGGATTCATCCGAACGCAAATTCCTAAGTTTCGCCTCCCCGAGTCGGTGATCGACGAAGAGACCGGCTACATCCTTAATATGGGGGTGACCTTCAAGTCCGGTGTTCGAATCGAGTCCATGAAAAAACTCTTGGGCGAGGGCTATGACGCGGTGTACGTTGGCTCAGGCGCACCCAGAGGACGTGACTTGGAAATCCCTGGTCGCGAAGAAGCCAAGGCCAACATCCACATCGGTATCGATTGGTTGGCATCGGTCTCCTTTGGTCATGTGACCCGTGTGGGTAAAAAAGTCATTGTCCTTGGAGGCGGCAACACCGCCATGGATTGTTGTCGCTCAGCCCTTCGCTTGGGCAGCAGCGATGTCAAAGTCATTGTTCGCAGCGGCTACGAGGAAATGAAAGCGTCTCCTTGGGAAAAAGAAGACGCCATCCACGAAGGCATTCCATTCATCAACTACCACGTGCCCAAGACCTTTGAGCACAAAGGCGGTCAATTGGTGGGCATGACCTTTGAAGTGGTCAAAGCGGTGTATGACGACAAGGGACGCCGCAACTTGGTCCCCACCGGTGAGCCTGACGCCTACTTTGAGTGCGACACGGTGCTATTGGCGGTGGGTCAAGAAAACGCATTTCCTTGGATTGAAAAAGAGCTGGGTCTTGAATTCAACCAATGGGGTTTGCCTGAGCTCAACAAAACCACTTACCAGTCGACACTTCCCCAAGTGTTTTTTGGCGGTGACGCGGCCTTTGGTCCGAAGAATATCATCACGGCGGTGGCCCACGGCCACGAGGCCGCGGTCTCCATCGACCTCTTTTTGAACAGCAAACCCGTTGATGTTCGTCCCTCACCGCTGACCAATTTGATGTCACAAAAAATGGGGATCCATGAGTGGAGCTACCACAACGATGTCTCCAACGACCACCGCTTCAAAGTGCCATGGGCCAAGGCGGAGAAGGTGCTCGCGAGCATCAAAATCGAGGTTGAACTCGGTTTTGATGCGGCGACCGCTTTCAAGGAGGCCCATCGCTGTTTGAATTGTGATGTGCAAACGGTCTTCACCCACGAGACCTGCATTGAATGCGACGCCTGTGTGGACATCTGTCCCATGGACTGCTTGAGCATCACGGCCAATGCCGAGGAAGAGGAGTTGCGCCACCACCTCAAAGCACCCGCGACCAACTTGGACCAAGACCTCTACGTCTCCACCGGCCTCAAATCAGGCCGTGTCATGGTCAAAGACGAAGATGTGTGCTTGCACTGCGGCTTGTGTGCCGAGAGATGCCCAACGGGCGCTTGGGACATGCAAAAATTCTTGCTCAACACCGCCCAAGCTGGCGCCACGGTCTAAACCCTAGCCCGCCCCACATCGACATCGACCCACCTTACTCCCTTACACACCTCAAACCCATTTAGGTTCATCATGAAAAAAATCGAGGCCGTCAATGACTTTGTCATTAAATTTGCAAACGTCAATGGTTCAGGCTCTGCTTCGGCCAATGAGCTTTTTGCCAAAGCCATCCTTCGAATGGGAGTTCCTGTCAGCCCCAGAAACATCTTCCCCTCGAACATCCAAGGCCTGCCCACTTGGTATGAAGTGCGGGTGAGTGAAAAAGGCTATTTGGCGCGTCGCGGCGGCGTAGACATGATGGTGGCAATGAACCCGCAAACTTGGGGAGCCGACTTGGCCGAAGTGGGCGAAGGCGGTTATCTCTTTTATGACTCTTCACGCCCCATCCCCGCGTCCGAGTTCAGAGAGGATCTTCACGTCATTGGTGTGCCCTTGACCGAGATCAGCAACAACAACTACAAAGAGCCCCGCCAGCGCCAACTCTTTAAGAACATCATCTACATTGGCGCACTCTCCTTGCTGTTGGGCATCGACGCCGATGTTTTTGAAAAGCTCTTTGCCGAGCAATACAAAGGCAAAGAAAAGCTCCTCACCTCCAACATGCAAGCGCTCAATCTGGGACGCGACTACGTCAAAGCCCACATGAACTACCCCATTGGACTGCAAGTCAAACGCGCCGACAATGTTGGTGACAAGATCTTCACCGACGGCAACAGTGCAGCGGCTTTGGGCTGCGTTTATGGTGGTGCGACAGTGGCCGCTTGGTACCCCATCACCCCATCCTCTTCGGTCGCCGAGGCCTTTCAGCGCTACTGCGACAAGTTTCGCATTGACCCCATCACCCACCAACACCGCTACGCCATTGTGCAAGCCGAAGACGAGTTGGCCTCCATTGGCATGGTGGTCGGTGCGGGCTGGAATGGCGCTCGCGCCTTCACCGCGACATCGGG
>TBL_comb47_HYPODRAFT_10009039_pt1 | contig 10036 bp, 7 predicted proteins | sample TroBogypolimnion_40_FD_10682 | JGI IMG/M metagenome (IMG submission 10682)
CATTATCAAGGTTCCGTCACGGTCTATAAATAATGCTTTCTTCATATCTATTAAATCAGTTCCTTCAACGCTTTTCTCAGCTTCTTATTTTCCAAAGGCGAGCCGATGGTAATTCGAAGACAATCATCACAAAGTGCTATCTTTGAGCGGTCACGCACAATGATTCCATTATCGGTCAGATGTTCATAGATGCCGCGTGCATCATGCATCTTCACGAGGATAAAGTTAGCATCCGAGGGATAGATCACCTGGACAAACGGCAAACTGAATAGTTTCTTTACCATTTTAGCCCGTTCATCAACAATGGTTTTTACCCATTCTTCCTTTTCCTGCATATTATCCAACAACTCCAGAGCCTTTTGCTGTGTCAGCATATTGATGTTGTAAGGGTATTTTATCTTGTTGAAAATACGAATAATTTCAGGTTGCGCAAATGCCATCCCCAGACGGATGCCAGCCATGCCCCATGCTTTCGATAGCGTCTGTAAAATAATCAGGTTCTCATAGTTGTCCAATTCAGGAAGCAAACTATGTTCAGGCGAAAAATCAATATAGGCTTCATCCACAACAACCAGACCATCAAAATCCGTCAGAAGCTTTACTATTTCTGCTTTATCCAAAAGGTTTGCCGTAGGGTTATTGGGCGAACATACAAAAATAGCCTTTGTATATAAATTTGCAGTATCCAGTAACTTTTGTGCATTAAATCCAAAATCCTCATTCAGTTTCACCTTACGCACTTCCACATTATTGATATCAGCTGCAACCTGGTACATGCCATACGTTGGATCAATCGTCACCATATTGTCGACCCCCGGCTCGCAAAAAGCCCTAAAGATAATATCAATAGCTTCATCACTCCCATTACCCAGGAATATCTTCTCCGGAGTAATATCCTTAAGACTTGCTATTTTCTTTTTCAACTCTCCCTGCAATGGATCTGGATACCGGTTATAAGGCGCATTGAAAGGGTTCTCATTGGCATCCAGGTATACCTCTGCCTGTCCGGTAAATTCATCCCTTGCCGAAGAATAGGCCTTCAGCGCCCTAATATTGTTGCGTAATAGTTTGTCTATATTCATCTTTAGCTTAATTTCCATATTTTCATTTTCCTGATTCCTATTTCCTTATTTCTATTTCCTCTTTCAAATCTTTTTTATCTCCAAGCTTCTCATTATAAATAAGGTAATAAGGTTGTAAGTTAAGGTGTTAAATAATGCTACTAAGGTTAAAAAGCAAAATACAAGGTTTTCCCTATAAATGCTGAAATGCAACTTTCCTGTTTCTCACCTTCAATTTTTCTCCTTTTCTCACTATCGTCCCCTCGTTCCTTTTTCCTGATTTCTTATTCCTTGTTCCTAATTTCATCCAACCTCAGTGTTACCGCATTCTTATGTCCATGAAGTTCTTCTGCTTCAGCCATCGTTTCGATAACGGGTCCCAGATTCTTTATTCCTTCAGGAGTAATTTCCTGAAAGGTTATTTTCCGGATGAAACTGTCGATATTCACCCCGCTGTATGACCGCGCCCAACCATTGGTAGGCAAGGTGTGATTCGTTCCTGAAGCATAATCGCCGGCACTTTCAGGAGTATAATTTCCAAGAAAAACTGATCCTGCATTAATTATCCGTTCTGCCACCTGATGATAATTCTCCATCGAAATAATCAGGTGCTCAGGAGCATATCCGTTAATCAGATCAATCATTTCTCCTACCGTATTCAACACAATGGCCTGACTGTTTGCCAAAGCTCTCTCAGCAATGTCATTTCTTGGCAATTGTGCAAGTTGTTTTTCAATTTCTGTTTCAACCATAGCCACCAGTTCAGTCGAATTGGTCACCAATACCACCTGGCTGTCAGGGCCATGTTCTGCCTGCGAAAGCAGATCAGCTGCAATAAATGAAGCGTTGGCTGTCTGATCGGCCATAACAGCAACCTCCGAAGGCCCTGCAGGCATGTCGATAGCAACACTGCCCCTGCTGATCAATTGTTTGGCTGCCATCACATATTGATTGCCAGGCCCAAAGATTTTATTAACCTGCGGGATACAATCCACCCCGAAAGCCATTGCCCCGATGGCCTGCACACCACCAAGCTTAAATATTTTAGTCACCCCGACCAAATGTGCTGCATATAAAATTGCGGGATGAATCTTACCGTTTTTATCAGGAGGAGTACAAAGGATGATTTCCCTGCATCCTGCAATCCTTGCCGGAATAGCCAGCATGAGAACTGTTGAAAACAACGGCGCTGAACCTCCCGGAATATATAAACCCACTTTCTCAATGCCGACAGGTTTCTGCCAGCAAAACACTCCTGCGCTTGTCTCAGTTTTCCTCACTTCAGGAAGTTGTGTCGCATGAAATTTCTGAATATTCCGGGCGGCCACCAGTATGGCTTCTTTCAGAGATTCATCAACCAAAGCAACCGCTTCAGAAATCTCTTGTTCCTGAACAGCGAATTCACAGATGACCACCCCATCGAATTTCTCCGTGTATTTACGTAGAACATCAACTCCACCAGTCTTTATCTCATCAAGAATTAAGCTTACCCGACTTTCAAGCTCGCTAACATCAAATAAGGGACGCTGAAGAATTTCATTCCATCTGTTCCTTTGTGGATTGTTGTATGTGATCATGAGCGAAATAGTTTTAAAGGTATAAGTTTTAGTGCCAGAATATTCCCTGCAAAGAGTAACAGAATACCTGCCACAGCTGCCAGTCCCCATTGGTAATTTTCAAAAAACGAGGATATTATTAATGCAATTACCGGAGCGACAAGGGTAGTGTAGCCTGCACGGTCAGGTCCGATGTCACCCACTAACTTCAGGTATAAAGTAAAAGCTACGATTGAACCGAATACTGAAAGATACAGCAAAGAGGAGATATACGGCAACGAAGCGTCGAACGAAAAGCTTCTGCCTGAAAGGGGTACCATCATCATCATCGCCAGACTGCCATAAGTCATACTGAAAGCATTTGTTTGTATAACAGGCAATTTACGTGTCTGGTTGTATTTCGATAGAATATTTCCCAATGAAGCCAGGACTATCGATCCAAAACAAAACAAAAAAGTCTTATAACCAATCACCAATTCATCAAAGCTCTTCAATTCATGACTGAAAATAAGCAATGTACCTGCAATACCCAAAACTGCACCCGCCATCACTTCTTTCCTGATCTTCCCATTTAAAAATAAATAATTGAAGAATATGTTGGTGAATATGGAAAATGAAAAGAGTATAGCCATCACCCCGCTTGCAAGGTTTATTTCGGCAAGATAGGTCATCCAGTAATTAAACCCAAACAAAATTATGCCCTGAAGAATCATCAGCAAATGTTCCCGAAAAGTGTACCGAAGATTTAGTTTACGGATCGCACTGTATGCCATTAACAACATACCGGCAATCAGAAAACGATACACCACGGACACCAGTGGATCAACATGCCCCAACTGAAATTTGATGGCAAACCATGTAGATCCCCATATGAAACAGGGAATAATGAAATAGATGAGTTGTCTGGGTTTCATATTTATTAGTTAATAAATCATCTTTTCTATAGGGATGACCAGAATTCCTGTAGCACCGGCAGCTTTCAGCTTACCGATGATCTCCCAAAAGTCTCTCTCGTCAATCACTGAATGGACCGAACTCCAGTCCTTTTCGGCCAGTGGCATAACTGTCGGACTTTTCATCCCCGGCAAATAGGATTCTATTTCGGCCAGCTTATCGTTTGGAGCGTTCAGCAGGATGTACTTCTTCTTTTCAGAACGCTGAACCGATTCCATCCTGAAAATCAATTCTTCGAGGATGACCTTCTTTACCTCTGACAGGTTAGGATTTGCAATCAGAACAGCTTCTGACTTAATAACCACTTCTACCTCCTTCAGGCGATTACTGACTAATGTACTGCCCGAGCTTACAATATCGAATATAGCGTCAGCCAATCCGATCCCTGGGGCAATTTCAACCGATCCTGTGATCACATGTATCTCGGCAGTAACCCCATTTTTACTGAAATAGTCTTTCAGGATTTCAGGATAGGATGTGGCAATTTTTTTCCCGTTGAAATACTCCAACCCGGTGTAAACATCCGACTGGGGAATGGCTAACGACAATCTGCATTTACTGAAACCCAGCTTTTTAGCAACAACAACATTTTCATTTCGTTCAAGCATTTCGTTTTCACCAACCACACCTATGTCAGCTACTCCCATAGCAACGGCCTGTGGAATATCGTCATCACGCAGGAATAAAGCTTCCAACGGGAAATTGGTTGCCGTTGAAATAAGTTTTCTCGAGCTCAGGGGGAGTTTGATGCCTGCCTCATCTATCAGTTTCAACGAATCTTCGTTTAATCGTCCTTTGGTTTGTACCGCAATTTTTAAGAGTCCTTCCATAATCAACATTTGGTTTAAATCAAAAAAGGCCTACCTTTATGGTAAGCCTTCTTTTGGGTTAATATCTTTATAAAAACTTCAAAACAATTACTGCCTACCTGTTAATAGTGTTACATGATGGTGGCCGTAATGTTTCATTGAATTTTTCATCTTTTCGTATTATAATTCTGCAATTATAGTTATAATATGAAACTAAAACAAGTTTTCAAATTACAGTTTTATGTATTTCACGATTTATTAATATTTAATTTATAAAAGCCTCTTCAATTCTTTCTGTGATGGCCTTACTTTTCTCTCCGAAAATTAATTCCACTCTATCCCCTAAGGAATGTTTCTCTTCTCTATCGTACCACTGTCGTACCTCTATCGTACCATTTTCGTAGATAATCGAAACAAATTCGTAGCAGTTCGAATTTGTTATGTATTTGTTACGAATTTGATTCGAATTTGATTCGAATTATCTACGAAAATGGTACGATAGTGGTACGACAGTGGTACGATAGTGGTAATAACATCAACCCTGCAATTCATAACGGGAACAGGAAGTGAAAATACCGGAATTAATAGTCTGAATAAATAGGTTTGGGTTATTCGAATAAATCGCTTTCGATAGAGGAGCAATTTATTGAAAAAGTTTAATAATTAAAAGTTTTTACGACCAGATATTCTGTCCTGAATTTCTTTGCGGATTATGGGTTGCCTGATATATTTTTGTTCGTTCCATTCCCCGGCTTGAAGATTAAAATGAATTTGTATGTTTGTATAATTAATTGCAATATAAAATTCAAATAAACTGAACATGAAAACTATATTCTCATTTCTTATCTTATCCGTTCTTCTAAGCCTGAATATTTCGGCTAAGGATCAGCAGGATAAATGCTTCAAACCTAAAGAGATTAAAAAGACAATGATTAAGGCTGCATTATGGCAGCTGGCCCATCCAAAACATGAATTGTACGATTGGACTAACGGCGCCTTTTATACAGGCCTTTCAGCTGCTTATAATACAACTCGTAATAAAGAACTTTTGTCAGCAATGTTGAAAATGGGTGAAACCAATAAGTGGAAACCCGGTCCCCGCCTGCTTCATGCAGATGATTATGCCATCTGTCAGACCTATGTAGACTTGTTCAGGATTAAAAAGAATCAGGCGATGATTCAACCTTTTATTGATAAAATGAATGAATTTCTGAAGACTCCATACCCCGTAAAAGGAATTGAAAAAACTACATGGTGGTGGTGTGATGCCTTATTTATGGCTCCGCCGGCCATGGTCAAATTATCAGTGACTACCGGCGATAAAAAGTATATGGAGAAAAGCGATAAGTTGTTTCACGAGTGTTACAATTTATTATACGATAAGGAAGAACACCTTTTTGCAAGAGATGTGAACTATGTTATCAGAAAGGATGCTTTCGACCGCTTCGAGGCCAATGGTAAAAAAATTTTCTGGTCGAGGGGAAACGGATGGGTTATGGGGGGCCTTGCCCTGGTTTTAAGTGAACTGCCAAAAGATTATAAAGAACGTGCGTTTTACGAAACCCTTTTTATGGAGATGGCTGAAAAAATAGCCAGTCTGCAGCAGAAGAACGGACTTTGGAGAGTTAGCCTGCTTGATCCGGCATCATATCCGGGTGGGGAAGCCACCGGGACAGGATTTTACACCTATGCTTTAGCCTGGGGAATAAATAGTGGTCTACTTAACCGGGAAAAATACCTTCCAATAGTTAATAAGGCATGGAAGGGATTGAATACATTGATTCAGGCAGATGGCCATGTGGGTTGGTGTCAGCCAATTGGCGCTGATCCGAAGAAGGATTTTACTGCAGATTCCTGGGAAGTATATGGAACAGGAGCATTTCTGCTGGCAGGAAGCGAAGTCATCAAACTAAAGTAATATTCCTGCTTATAATTGGATAACAGACTAAAGATGTCAGATGTCAGACTAAAGATGTCAGTCACAAAAAAACCGCCTTTAGAGCGGTTTTTTTTATGGGATTATCCCAGATATGTTTTCAGTAATTTACTTCTTGAGGTGTGCCTTAACCGGCGGATGGCTTTTTCTTTAATCTGCCGTACACGTTCACGGGTTAAGCCAAAACGTTCACCGATTTCTTCGAGAGTCATTTCCTGACAGCCTATTCCGAAAAACATACGGATGATGTCACTCTCGCGTTCAGTTAAGGTAGCCAGTGCCCTTTCGATTTCTTTGGCCAATGATTCCATCATCAATGCACGGTCGGCATTAGGCGAGTCATTGTTGATCAGAACGTCGAGCAAACTATTGTCTTCGCCTTCAACAAACGGAGCATCAACCGAAATGTGACGACCTGAGACACGAAGGGTATCTGCTACTTTATCAGCAGGCAGTTCCAGAGCATCAGCAAGCTCTTCGGGTGAAGGTTTACGTTCATTTTCCTGTTCAAATTTTGAAAATGCCTTGTTAATTTTATTCAATGACCCCACCTGATTCAATGGCAGACGAACAATTCTGGATTGCTCGGCCAATGCCTGCAGTATGGATTGACGAATCCACCAGACGGCATAGGATATAAACTTGAAACCACGGGTTTCATCGAACTTTTCAGCGGCTTTTATCAATCCAAGATTACCCTCATTAATAAGGTCAGGTAAACTTAAACCCTGGTTCTGGTACTGTTTAGCCACAGAAACCACAAAACGAAGATTTGCTCTGGTTAATTTCTCTAATGCGGCCTGATCACCTTTTTTAATCCGCTGTGCCAACTCCACTTCCTCTTCAACAGTAATAAGCTCTTCTTTTCCAATTTCCTGTAAATACTTGTCTAAAGAAGCGCTTTCGCGGTTGGTAATCGATTTCGTAATCTTTAATTGTCTCATATACCCTTCAAAAAAATAGCGTGCAAATATAGGCTTTTGAGGTCAATAATTCAAATGGATTTAAAAATAAGGTTTTTGCATACAAATCTATACCCCTAACTTGTGATTTATTTGGTATCGATTCCAAAAACATAATAAGCTACTTCTCCATTCGGATATATTCCTTCAACTAATATCCCACCCCTTGATTTCTTAATAATACGTGTTAACTCATCAACTTCAGAAACGGTATTCTTGTTCACCTGGGTGATGATAAATCCCTTTTTTATACCTGCGTCCTTAAATTTACCATTTCCAAGTTCTGCGATCTTAATTCCATAACGAATTCCCAAATCCTGTTTATCGCGATCGGAAAGTGCAACAAATTTCGCACCAAAAATATCTTCATGATCATCACCTTTGACAATTTCCGTATCTCCGTGCTTGTTACGAAGCGTTACGTTAAATGGTTGCTTTTTATTATCTCTTTTTATCACCAACATGACTTTATCTCCCGGACGGTGTTTATTAATCTGTTCCTGAAGTTCAGCCGATGAATTAACAGCTACTCCATCAACGCTGATAATTACATCTTTGGCTCTAATTCCGGCCAGGTAAGCGGAGCCACCTGACTGAGCCTTTGAAATATAAACACCTTCGATTTTATCGAAATGCATCCTTTTTGATATGGAATCGGTCACCTCTCTGATTTCAACCCCGAGTAAGGCTCTTTGTACCTCCCCGTATTCAAGCATATCGGCAACAACTTTCTTCACTATCCCAACAGGAATAGCAAATGAATATCCCGTATAGGATCCGGTTTGCGAGGCAATGGCTGTATTTATTCCAATTAATTCGCCCTTGGTATTAACCAGTGCACCTCCGCTGTTTCCGGGATTTACGGCGGCATCAGTCTGGATAAATGATTCAATTCCTGAGATACTTTGATTAATTCCTATATTTCTTCCCTTAGCGCTGATGATACCTGCTGTTACAGTAGAGGTCAGGTTAAAAGGATTACCAACAGCCAACACCCACTGACCGAGTTTTAAATCATCAGAATTTCCGAAACGAAGAAATGGCAGATCTCTGGCATCAATTTTAAGCACGGCAATATCCGTTTGAGGATCAGTACCGATAAGTTTGGCTATGAATTCACGTTTATCATTTAGGATAACTTTAATTTCATCGGCTTCTTCAATTACATGGTTATTGGTTACGATTGTTCCGTTGGCTGAAATGATCACTCCCGATCCAAATCCCTGACGGGCAGGCATCCGCTGCTGGCTGCTTTCTCGTTCACCAAAAAACCAGTCAAATAAAGGATTTTGACTGTAATACGCCCCTTTTTGTGTAACCATTATATGAACCACTGCATGAACCGAATTTTCGGCAGCAAATGTCAGATCCTGTAATTCGCCAGAATCGCTCACCGGCAGGCTTGCGTAGTGCATTGGCTGACTCTGTTGCACGGTAATAACCTTTGGTTGTTCAAAATAGCGGGTATAGGCCCATAAAGCTACGAATCCACCAAGCAATGCCACAAGCAATGTAAATAGTCCTTTCTTAATATTCTTCATCGCATTTTACTTTTGTCATTAGACATTCATGAGTTTTTAATTGATTATTAAAGATAACGCAAAGTAAAACTTCGTGTTATGTAATTTCCAGTTCATTTTAAATGTTTAACAGATTTTAACTGTAACTGTATTACTATATGTGATTTGACTATCTTCAAATTAAATACCAAAGGTTAATTTATTGGTTTTATACGATAGACAGGAAAAAATGACATCTTTTAAGGAAAATAATTTATTTAAGCTGTATTTATGACATTTCTTATTTCAAGGTTAACCATTGTAATTTATTTTCAGGAGAAATTGTACAGGTAAATGAACCCCAATAGCTGATTGAAATTCATTTCTATTATATTTACAGTTTAAGAAAATTCTGAAAACGGATTATAAACAATGCAGGTATGCTGTCTGGTTTTTTCAAAAAAATAGTCAATTTCTCAAATATATCCACGTATTTGAGTAGAACACTGATTATTATTACAGTTGCTACAACTTTAATAATAGGTGGGGTTCTGATTCTTCAGCAAAACTTCTATTTCAGCAGGATCAACACACAAAGAAGCAAGGAATCTATTGAAAATCAGAAAATTTATATTCGTGAAATTGTGCAGAACGAATTGGAATATATTCGTATTCAAAACGAGATTTTCAAGAAGAATATAAAGGAAAAAATCAGACAGAATGTAAATCAGGCTGTTCTTACCGCTGAAGCAATTTACAATCAATACAAAGGCAAAAAATCGGAAGAAGAAATCAAGACGCTGATTATCTCTACAATTTCTTCATTGAAATTCGAAATGGAAAAAGAGGAAGTTTTCATTTCGAACATGGACGGTACAGGAATCTATTATCCAAGGAAACCACAATTCAAGGGAAAGGATATGCGTGGGTTTAAAGATTCGAATGGATTCTCCGTTGTACAGAATGAGATCAATCTGCTAAAAATAAAGGATGAAGGACTGCTGGATTACGGCACTGATTTAACATTAAATTCCGGGTCCCTGACTCATAAAAAGTTTAGTTATGTCAGGAAATTCGGACACTTCAACTGGTATTTCGGGTCGAAGCAATATGTTGATGATTTTTTTCCAAAATTCAGGGATGAAATAGCCCAAAAGATAAGTTCAGTCAGATTTAAATACGGCGGGTATGTGTTTATGAATCACATCAGCGGAAGCCCTATTGTCTTGGACGGTAAAGTTTATAAAGGCAATCTGAAT
>TBL_comb47_HYPODRAFT_10009040_pt1 | contig 10035 bp, 10 predicted proteins | sample TroBogypolimnion_40_FD_10682 | JGI IMG/M metagenome (IMG submission 10682)
TTGCTTGAGGTCGGTGTAGGGGTTAGAGGGGACAAAGGGGGGCAGTTGCCCCCTTCAACTTTCCATAATGCTTGGTTCCATTCGGAATCGGAACCCTCATCATTAGTATCAATATTTAAAATAGTTCTATTGGGATGATAATAATATTCAATAACTTCTTTATTTAATTCCCGTTTCGTTTTTTTCATAGTATCATAATCCAATACAATACTATTTTTACTATTACGTATTAATAACCAGTTAAGTTTTGGAGAGTCTTTATCTTTCAAATATTCCTGTTCAATTATTTTTCCAATAATTGGTGAATTATTAAAACATAAGTTATTCCATTGTAGAAAAAGAACTGGGGAGTCGTTATCTCGTTTATATTCTTGTTCTACAATAGCAGCTATTTTTGGTGTTTCATTTTTAGTTATATTATGCCAGGAAAGTTTTGATGATATTGTTGGATTAAGTAAATATTCTTGTTGAATAATATCTGCAATAATTGGCGATGTATTACTACACAATTCATTCCATTGAATATTAGACGAATTAGGATTTTTTGAATATTCGGTTAATATAATATTTGCAATAATAGGAGAGGAATTCATACACAAACATATCCAACATTCGATATCAAATATTTTAGAATTTTTAAAATATTCCTGTTGAATAATATCGGCAGTAATGGGAGATGAATTTAAACATAGTGATGGCAAATAAAGAATCTTATAATTATTCTTTAAATATTCTTTTTTAATAATATTAGCAATAATAGGTGATGGATTGAAACACATTTCATCCCAAAAAAGTGCAGACGAGTTATTATCTCGTAAATATTCTTGTTCAATAATTGATGCGATAATAGGCGACTCATTTAAACACATTTGATCCCAACGTAGATTTATTGAAATATGATCTCGTAGATATTCTTTTTTAATAATTTTGACGATAATAGGCGACTCATTTTTACATATTTTTTCCCAAAATAATTTTTTTGAATTATAATTTCGTAAATATTCTTGTTTGACAATTCGTGTAATAATTAGAGTTTTATTTGCACAAAATTCTTGCCAAATAGGGAACTCCTCTGGGAAGTTATTATTTAAAAATGCTATTTTAATTATTTCTGCAATTAATGGTGATTCGTTAGCACATAAATTATGCCAATGAAAGTCAATACGCGAATCACGGTGTAACATATATTCCTTATTAACAATTGATGCATTGTTTGGCAATAATGATCTACATAAATATTCCCAAGGTAAAGATTGGACGATTTTACTGTCATTAATATTATTATTATAAACATCGTAATAATCAATTTCATTATAAATCTCCCGATAACTACTGTATCCAGCCCTTAAAACATAATATCTATCAAAACGATGGAAACTATAATCAAAGGGCAGTTCGTACAAATATTTAGATTTATACATATTAATATTTTAATATTTTAATTATTAATAATTGTTATAAAACGTTACAAAAACAAATACATAAAAAAACATAAAAATGTTATTATTCATTTTTAATAATAAATAATAAGGGTTAGTTTATGTGTTAGTTTTTGTGTTATTTATGGGTTATTTTATGTTATATTAGTTTTATTGTAAATAAATCGTATGAAAATCGGTTTGTAAGAAGGTACTATTAAGTACATATTCATATCTTGTAATTTCTGTAAACGTAATATCGTCATTTTCTATTTTTGTTTTGTCAATATATTCAGTTGTTGAATTAAATAACCAATATGATTCGTATTGATATACATTTTGATAATATCTATTATCATCATCAATATCGGTATCAGAAATAGAAATATCAGTATTTCCAGAAATTAAGTTACATTTAAAACAAACTAACAAATAGGTGGATTCCTCTTCAATTCTTTTAATGAAACACGTATTTAAATTTCTAGCTCTATATGGTCTTTTACCATTTTGATCTCTACTATAATTATATGTACCACGATAATAAACAAATGGATATTTCAATAACATATTAAGTAAAATATTTTGACTAGTATTGATATCTAAACTGGGTTTAATACAACTACCAACAAAAGCACATTTAATAGTGTAAAAGGGATTAATTACATCACCTTCTTCCGTTACTTCATTAAAATCATCAGTAATACATTTATACTTTTTCTTTTTAGGATTAATAATATCATCATCATCATCATGATTATCTTCTTTTTCTTTTTGCATTCTATATTTTTCCTCTTTTTCCTCCTTTTCTTCTTTTTTTTTCCTATCTGTTTGTTCTTTCAATAGTAATGATAATTTCATACATTTATCGATTAATTCATCTCTTGCTGCGCCCGTAACAGGATGTGAAATGGTTTCGATATTATCAGTATCATTAATTTTAAACCATTCATCCGGATTAAGTTTTAATTGGAGTACTTGACTTTTAATCTTCATACACAATACATTACTCTTTAAGAGATTAAAACTCATGATATTATTACACTACACAACATATTCTAATAAATTAAATTATTTTTTCCAATTCATTTTTTTATTATTAAACTAATCATTATTTGTAAAGTTAAAACGTGAAAATATATATAATTACAAATATTTTAAGTGTTTATAATAAAATATGTATTCGGATTATGATTCAATAATTATTAAAAAACAGTTGGATTATGTTGATAAAGTTACCAATATAATTAATGATAATAAAAAACAATTTATAACTGTTATATTTACGGAAGATGAAAATAAATGGCAAAATTCTGGTATTGATTATTTTTATAAATGTTCACCTCCATCATCAATAGAAGAACGTATTAACTATATTTATGTAAGACAAAGAAAATTACGATTTAAAAAACAATTATACGAAAATGAGGGTGTAGGCGTAGGTGTAATAGTTATATTTGATGATGTGCGACCTATGCAACAAACATTACATAAATTGCATAATGAACATAAATGTTATAAAATGAAATTATTATGGATAATTAATGATGATATTGATATTTAACAAATATCAATATGGGTAACATTGAAGAACATAACAAAAAAAAATGAAATCAATCCAACATATTTATTGAAATCAACTTATATACGCTTAATAAAAATGAACAAACGAACAATAGATATAATTGGTAAAATACAAAGACTTTCCGATGGAAAAATAAAATATTATCAAGTACATAGTTTGTTAGAAGTTCAAGATATTATTAAACATTGTAATGATACTCAAACTAAAACATTTGTTTATTCAAAAGTAACTTGTTTTTACACTAGGTTATACAATTCGGATGATGATTTTTCATTAGAATCCGAATTTTACGAGTGTAATTCAAAACAATTAGAACATGAAAGTGGTGTTTATATTTGTGTATACAAGGGTTATTATGTTGATAACCCTTGTATACACAATAAACCCGAAAAAAAATTTGTTCTTGTAAATAGAATGCCGTCTATGAAAACTTTTTAAAAAAGGTAAGGAAAATAAAAGGTGGACATTACGTGTAATTATTACAAATATAAATATAATAGTAAATAATATAAATAAAAAATAAATAAAAATAATAAATGCAAACCTCATATATGGATAATAAATACGATATGTTTAATCACCCAAATATAGTAAACCAAGATGGACATAATATTATGACAAATGTAAAAAAATCAGTAAATACAAAATATATAAATATTGATACTAAATATCAAGATGAATATAATACATCGCCGCCAGGAAATTATATATATCATTTACCAGAAAAAATTACAGGAGTAAAATCAATTGCACTAAAATCATTAGAATTACCTCTGTCTTTTTATTCGTTTTCATTATCAGCAAGTAATACTTTTTTTTATATAAATAATGCGACGAGTACATCAATAATAACAATTCCGGACAATAATTATTCAACCTCTTCAATAGTTAGTACAGTATCGTCGGTAATATCAGATATATCGTTTGGAGGTACGGGATTAATAATATCAACAACAGATAATGGTAATCGTACAACAATAACAAATAATAGTGGTAGTTTAGTAACATTGCGATTTGATGTTAATTCGGTAGGAACATTTGATAAAAGTAAATTAAAATCAAAACTTGGATGGTTATTAGGATATCAACAACCAGAATATACGGTAGCAAATGGAACAACAATAGTATCGGAAGGATTTATAAATATAAATCCAACAAATTATTTATATGTAATGTTAGAAGAATTTGCACAGACAACAATAAATTCGTTTACAGTATTACAAGCGGACCATTTAATGAATAAAAATATGATAGCGAAACTCTCGTTAAATCGAACACAATATCCAATGGGAACAGTATTAACAGCAAATAAAAAGAATGGATATTTATTAAGCGATAAACGAACATATCAAAATGGGGTAAATTTACAAAAATTTAGATTACAAATAGTAGATGGGTGGAATAATATAATTGATTTACATAAATTAGATGTATCATTTTGTTTAGAAATAGAATATGAATTAAATTAAATGTAAAAAATGTAAGAAGTATAATAAGTATAATAATAAGTATAAAACGAATTATTTTTTTATAAATATTAAATAAAATATATATAAAAATGGAGTTTATGTGGGTAAATCAAATGGAACGACTAGAAAATATAACAAATATTTTACAAAAAGAAGCTGCAAATGAATTATTTTATAAAATAATTTACGTTAATAAAAATAATCAAATTATTAATGTTGATACTAAATGTTTATCAATTATTAATAAATCGGAATTATTAAAATCGGATATATTAGAAATAATAAATAAAATAGAAGGAGAAAAAGAAGAAAAAGAAGAAAAAGAAGAAAAAAAATATAAATTTGATGAATTATGTTATTATTTTGTAGAAATGGAACCAGATCAAATAGTATCATATAGTCAATCAAATACTATGCAATTAAAAAGTAATAAATTAAAAATAATAAATAAAGGAAAAGAAAATATAAAAAATATAAAATTAGAACCATCGGTATTTATATTTCACAATATTCATTGTCTTTATTTATTTTTTATTGAAATAGAAAAACAACTACCAATTGTATCCGTACCAATAGTAACAAATCAAAATAATAATAGTGATATTAATATCAAGATGGTATCAATATTAAAACAAAAAAACAAATTTAATAAATCACAAAAAAGAGTATCTTTTATAACATCATTAAATAATATATCAATTAAATCCGATTAAAACGATTGTCCCATTTTTAACCACACACCGAATACAATCGTCCCAATAATCCTCTTGCCAGAACTCGGCTTCATTACTACAACATATCACCTTATATGGTTTGAATCGATTGGTAATTTCCAAAATCGTTTGTTCGTTATATGGTCGTCCAATAAAAGACTCTAGTTCACCACACATGCCACAATTGAAGAAGAACTTGTAAAAGAAGTTCACCATCCTTCCCGTATGGAACATTCTTTGCGTAAACATGGATATTCAATAGATACTGGTGAATATCAAACAATGGAACCAGATGATGAGTTGTTCAGAGTATTATTTTTAATATCAAGTTGTTCAGAAACGGATAAATTAGACCATGTTTTATGATCTTCTGTTTTATCGGTAATTAATGGAAATACATAAGTACTTGATTGTTTAGTTAATAAATTACATTGTTGTTGTAAAATAGAATATTTTTCATCAATAGTCATGATACGTATTCCATAATAATAATATCCATCACTATATCTTTTTTTCAATAAACCGATATTTAATAAATATTTAGATAATCGACTTCTAAAATTTTTATTTTCATTAATACCAACAATTTCTTGACAAATTAATAATAATTTATCAGCTTTCATTTTATTTTCGATAGATTGATCAATAACGTAATTTTCTAAAATATACTGTTTAACTATTTTATATTCATTATTTTCGAATAGGGCATTTGGTGTAGTATATTTATTATTATCATATAACTGAATATATTTACAGATAAAAAGAAGTGACTGATTAATAGTTGTAATAGTTTGACAATTAATGTTATTGAAATGTGTATTAATTTGATCAATAATTAATATATTATCAGTTTCAAATTTAAATAATAAAATAAAACCATATTCAGGACAAGTAGAAAGAATATGGTTAATATCATTAACCGAATATAAATGACCATGAGTTATAGTATAAACCATAGTAGTCATTTCACGATAATTTAACAATACGAACAAATTTCGTTGTATTGTTAAATTATCGTCAGTAGTATTATATTGTCCTACTGATAATTTAGATAGATCATTTTTCTCATAGGGAATAGGAATAATATTATCTGTTAAAATATTTTTTAATTTTGAATTTTCATTATTGTCGTAATGTCTAGCAGGGACTGGTCTTAACCACGTGCTTTCAACTAACCCACTCATCATACCACTCATATATGGATTTAATTTATTAGAGGGCAAGGCTGTTGCCTCGTTTTGAGGAAAATCGTCAGGAAACACAATACCATATTCAGATAAATTATAGTTGATTAATACGGGATTTTTAATAGGTGATGTTAAATCCAGATGTTTAGACATATCATTCATGTTTTTATATAAAGATAAATATTGAATAAATAATTCTTTAGAATTAATATTAATAGAATTAAACATAAATTCGTAATTCGGATTTTTAATATGAATATCGGAAGAATAAAAAAAATCACCAGGAACAATACTTTCAATATCTAATATAATATTACAATGATCATACCAACTTTTAATTATAGTAATGATTTTTTCGCTTTTTTTAGGTACGATTAATGCAGTATCATCATCATGATTAATAAAACATAAGTCATTAAATGATTTATGCAAATTATTATTATTCTTTGTAATTGTATCAGTAGTATTAGTTGTATCAGTAGTATTAGTAGTATTAGTAGTATTAGTAGTATTAGTAGTATTAGTAGTATCAGTAGTATCAGTAGTATCAGTAGTATCAGTAGTATCAGTAGTATCAGTAGTATCAGTAGTATTGGTAACGGTATCTAAATTATGATGTGATAAAAACTCATTAATTGGTGTATCTGGTATTTGTACAACTTTTTGTAAATGTATATTCATGATGTATATACATTTACCTAGATATATTTAAATTTTCAAACAACGCACGATCTATAAAAATATTTGAGAATGAGCTTTCTTTTAAATATATTTAACCTATTCATATTACGTAAAATAATATTAATGAAATAAAGGTAAGGAAGTTACCATTCATTTTTTTGATACTAATTAATAATATTATATGGATTTTTTTGTCTATTACAAAAATGTAAAAGAGCACAGCTTGGTTTATTTTTAATATATTTCAAATTACGACCAAACATTAATTTTGTTGAAGTATGTCGATTTGGTCGTTGATTTGTATTAATACATTCGATAAATGGTGTACAATTGGTCGGATTAACGGGAATGCCATAAAAAAAATGTGTGTTAGTAAGTGATAAATTATTAAGAGTAGGTTTTGAATTAATAATAGTATTTGTAAGTTGATAGTTTTTGAATTGTAAATAAGAAGTAAGAGAAAGAATAGGTGATAATTTTGTTTGTTCTTTTAAAATGAATTTGTTTTTTAAATATGTTAATCTATCGCTTTGTGACATATTATTGTATGTAAGTATATAATATGTGTTTATTTATTTATTAATATCAGTAAAAAAATGTGACATTTTTGTTTGTGTTTTATGTGTTATGGGAGGTTTTGGTCGATAATTATATTTAGTATTTGCTACACTTTTATAAAAAGTATCCCATTCCGTATTTTTAATTAATGGTATTGATTTTGTTTTTTTACGATTACATATTTTGTTGTTTTGTTTATTGACACGATATCCACGCGGACATCTTTTTTTTGTTTTGTTAGTAATACTATTAACCATTAGTAAGTATAGTAATAAATAGTATTATATATTATTTACTACATTTTTATATACATCCATGTTGTATATCAGCCCATATACAATAATTATAATTATTGTAATATTTAGTTTGCGTAATATTGCAATATTTAATAGGTAAATATAAAATAGGAATTGGTTTCAAAAATAATTTTGTACTTAAAATAGTAAGTGGCAAGTAAATAATCTTCATGTTATCAATAGTAGTAATTAATAGTAGTAATCAATTGTATTGATAAATAGTAGTATTCATTTTTATAACTAACGAATAATTAAATTTTACTTATAAACGATATTATTTTTTTTTTTATTAGTAATAACAGTATCTTTGTATTTTTTAGTTAAATCATCAACGGATATTTTACTAGCAATAAAACTTTTACTATCTAACGATTCTAATAAATTATCAATATTATGTTGTGTATCAATAATAGACATTCTATCGGAAGGAATATTCATAATTTGATCAATTAACATAGTTTGATATTTAATATTTAATTTAAATAATTGAAGATTATAATTATACCAAATAAACAAATAAATTACGGATAATCCAAAATTATCCCAAGTTTTCCAAAATCCGATCATTTTTTCAACAATATGTTTTCCGGAATGATTATTAAATTCAGTAGTTACAAATTCAATCCAACGTTCGGTATATTTTTCAATAATATTTTTCGATACAACTTTTGAAACGACAATAATGATGTCATTATTTTTCATATAAGAGTGAATGATATCAATAATTTCTTTAATAGGGATGATAGTATTTAATTTGTCTTTATATTTTTGAATAATAAATGAAATAATAACAATATCTAAACACCAAGGGGGGTATTTTTCGTAATAAATATTAAAAGAACTAGAATATGTGGATAAATTAAGTTTGCTAACATCAATAGATAAACCGAAATCAATTAAAATAGGAACTTGGTTTTTAGTATCATAAATAATATTATTTTCTTTAAGATCTTTATGAATAATTTTGTTATCAACTAAAATTTGTAAACTATCTAATAAATAAGAATGTGTTTCTAATAATTTTGGAATAAAATAAGAATTACCAATACGATCTAATAAATATGATTCGAGAGTATGTGTACCAACAAATTTTATTTTGCTTAGAATAAAGTCATTTGTATTTTCTTTATTTTTTGTAATGATTTCGCATTTTTCGATATATTTTCTATTGATTTTAGCAAGTTGAATAGGACAAGTATTAAGTATAGGAGCAAAATAAAGATAATATTGTTTAATAGATAATAGTTTAGTATCAATACTAATTTCGTTTTTTGCGGCATAATTATTTTTTTGTAATTTAGATACAAATTCTTTTGATTTTGCAATATTTCCACTACAAGTTAAATTAGGTTTATAAATACAACCATATGAACCCTGACTAAGTAATTTTATTTGACGTTTAATGTGTTTTCCTGCCATTAATTGTAGATAATAACCTCTATATGATATTATTTATATTAATAAATTTAATTATTATGTGTTTTGTTGTAATAATTAAATTGTGTATGTTATTAATGTTTGTTATGTTTGTTGTAAGTATTATGTTTGTTATGTTTGTTGTAAGTATTATGTTTTTTGTAAGTGTTATGTTTGTTATGGTTTTTGTGAGTATTATGTTTGTTATGTTTGTTATGTTTGTTGTAAGTATAATTTTGTACAACTTTTTGTCCGTAAGGTTTAAAATTAGGGTTATACATGATAGCATGTAATAGTTTAATTTGTTTTTTTGCTTTTGTTTTTGTAGAACATTTTGAAAAAACATGTTTATTTAGAGGATTATATACAGTGTAGCAATTTTTGCGTATATTAACACGTTTTAATTTATAAGGCATTATAACAATTAATGTTCTAAATATAAATATTTAATAAAAAAATAAATGTATACTATATTTTATACTAATAAAAGTAAACAACATGTCTTTTTTCAATGGTAATAATAGACAACCAAATTATAATTATCCCCAACAAAATCCTAATAATGTAGCTTATGTATATGATAACGGAGACAATAGAAGAATAATGATTACTAATGGATGTGAACCGTCTTATATACCTGTACCTGTACCAGTTACATCAGTTTATAATAATTGTCAATATTGTAATAATGGATGTAGTAAACATCAAAATAATG
>TBL_comb47_HYPODRAFT_10009042_pt1 | contig 10034 bp, 12 predicted proteins | sample TroBogypolimnion_40_FD_10682 | JGI IMG/M metagenome (IMG submission 10682)
ATAGGTACTACATCATGACCCTGCCACCGTTGGTATCTAATGCCACCCCTGTAACAAAAGCTGCTCCATCAGAAGCTAAATACAGCATTGCTGAAACATGATCATCTACAGAAGCCAATCTACCCAGCGGCACTTGTGCTGCAATTCGCTGGATATCTTCTTCCGACCTTAGTGCGGCGACTCTGGGTGTTAAGGTTGTTAGAGGTGCAATAGTATTAGCGGTGATGCCGAAGGGTCCGAGCTCATAAGCTAAAAATCGTGTTAACTGGGTAACGCCTGCTTTAGCGGCTCCGTACGCTGGAGAAGATGCTGCGTGCACTGTTCTCCCAGATATTGAAGTCACATTAATAATGCGACCTGCTTTGGATTTTTTCAGCCTAGGAATAGCCGCCTGGCAACATAGAAAGGCGGCCCTTAGGTTTAGAGAAATAGTTTTATCCCATTCCTCTAAGTCCATTTTTTCTACCGTGAGGAGTTTTTTGTAACCGCCAGCACAATTGATAAAAACATCAACGCCCCACCCTACTCGATCCACCGCTGCAAAGGCAGCCAAAACAGCCTCGGGATCAGTAATGTCTACAGGTATTGCATGCGCCCTGTCGCCTAGCTTAGCGGCGATATCCCCAATTTTTTTCTGGTCAATATCCAAAAGAAAGACGTGGGCACCTTGTTTATAAAACGCGATGGCAGCAGTTTCGCCTATACCTGCAGCAGCACCTGTAATCACCACTGCGCGATCTGTAATCTCCGGATAAATTGCCATAATCAACTTTCATAAATAGGCTAAGTTGCGCCCAATATACCTTGGCCCTTAGATTGGAATCAAAAAGCTACAAATGACTATAAAGACTGGAAAATTTCCAACTTAGCCAGATTAAATATATTGTAAGCTTTAAAAAAAACTATATTAAGATGATGACAAATAGTTTTCAAAAATTGAATTAACCCAATAAATGTAGGAGACCGTCATTTTTAACAAAATTCTTATCCCCGCTTTTTTACTTCTTGTCTTATGCATTTCAAGTGTATTTGCAGAGGATCCCTACCCCAATAGAGCCATCACCTTAATTGTGCCGAATCCTCCCGGAGGATCTTCGGATGCTAATGCAAGGATTCTGGCTGATGCTCTGACCAAAATCCTCAAGCAACCAGTGATAGTGAACTTTAAACCTGGTGTTGGTGGTCAGGTAGGTAATTCATTCGTAGCCAAAGCAAAACCAGATGGCTATACCTTGCTGATGGGGCTCTCTTCAATCATGGTGTCTCCAGATGCAGAGCGTGCTCAAGGCAAGACATCGCTATACGAAGTAAATCAACTGCTACCGATCGCCATGATCTCGAATGATCCTATGGTGATGTTGGTGCAAACCGATGCACCGTGGAAAAATTTAAATGAACTGATGAAGGCTGCAAAAGATAAACCCAATGGCTTAACCTACTCTTCATCTGGTAACTTTGGCCCCATTCACCTGTCTGTTGAAATGCTTGCGCACGCTGCGGACGCAAAATTTTTACAAGTTCCTTTTGGTGGTGGCGGACCATCCATGCTCGCGTTATTAGGTGGGCAAGTTGATATGACTACTGCCATCCCTTCAGTTGCCATCCCACAGATTGAATCCGGTAAAGTGCGGCCAATTGCAGTATCAGGCCCTAAGCGCATCAGGCTACTACCCAATGTACCTTCTTACCGCGAAGCTGGATACAACGCTGAATTTAATATCTGGAATGGTTTATTCGTACCAGTTGGTACACCACAAACAATCATTGATACCTTAAATAAGGCCGTTAAAGAAGCTGTGCAATCCGGGCAAATTGAAACCGCCATGGAACAGAGAGGTATGATTTTTGACTACCGTGATACCAACGAATTTAAAAAGTTTGCCAAGGAAGATGGCGACCGAATGGTAAAGGTAGTTAAGACGATGGGTAACTAGGCAGCAACAAAATCTCAATGTACCAGGTTTTTGCCTGCGGAGTACGATTCAAGCATGCGACCTAAGCCTCAGAAGAAAATAGCCCAACAAGTGGGCTATTGAAATTCTTGGTAACACGCAGCGGAATTGAACAGGACCGAGGATATTTGATCCTAAAAATCTAAACCCTAACTCTTTTTTGGAATTCATTCATTGAAATACCTATACTGACAATCGCCCAAAAAATCGGATACTCATAGCCACCTAAATTCCAAAACCAGCCAAAACCTTTAACTACATGAAGCGCATAAACAGCAAGTGCCAAGGTGAAGGCAGATCCAATCGCGGCAAATCTAGTGCATATACCTAGTACTAAAGCAACTCCACAAATTAGCTCGGCTAGAAATGCAATCATTACCCAGATCTCGAACGGCTGAAAACCAGCCTTATCAAAGAAGCCTAAGACTGCTGGATTAATAGTGCCCCCCGCGAACTTACTAAGCGCATGTGGAATAAAAAATGCACCTGTTGTTATGCGCAATAGATTCCAAGGCTTTGTAATATCAAAGCTATTAGCTCGAATAATAAAATCATTTTTAGCAACGCCCAACATGACAACTCCTCTTAAAAAACTTATCTGTCACTTTACACAAAGCTGTATTTCCCACACCAAATAAAAAACCTCAAGATGGTAGTTTTGGTATTTCTTGGTGGCCCGGTGCAGAATCAATCTGGGCCTAGGATGCCTGACCCTTTTATTCCATTTACTTTATTGGTCCGCCAATCTCAACTGAGGCCTTGCCTGAGGATGGGGCGCCACTCTGAGAGGGTGAATTTTTTTGATCCTCAGAGAGTCTACTTGGGCTACCAATCTTTTGTTTTGTCCACTCAGCACTTGCGGTGATGTCTTCGCCAAAACCAGCAACAGTATTACAAGCTGTCAACATCGTCAAAAAGCCCACGGCCAGTATTCGCTTAATCATTTGCTTAGCCCTCAAAATCTTCATCAATTAGCCCCTCTTCGATTAGATCCTTACGATTTCTCTTTTGTAGATATTATATGATCAAGCTTTTTAGTTTAGGTCTCGTAATAGGCCCCTAGTTATTTTCCTCAAGATCTAAGTAGTCAGTATCAAGCATTTTTTCAAATGCTTGCCAATTTACAGGGTTATCAAAAATAGGTAGCCAGAAGTTAACCCCGACCAGAATGGGTATACCCGGTGCCATCAAAAGTACCGCAAATAAGGCAATCACTTTATTCATTAAGCTTGATCCCATGATCCATTCCCCAAAAAAGAGTTCTACTATTAAATACTATTTAGATATGACAAATTCGAATCTCTATCGTATTGTGCAAAATTTTTTCAAAAGATCCATCTGCAAGGTATTAGGGGCAATGGGGTTCCAAATGAGCTCTCGTTGAGTCACTAAAGTCCTTGAACCATTTGCATCCTTGTTTTGATACAGTTCATAATCTCCAAGTGCAAATTCTTGTGCCTCACATCCAAAAAACTGAGTTTCTGATTTTGATTGAAACTTAACTCTACGCCGATTGATTTCTGAGGTCTGAGCAAGAGAATAATTTGTAAAAATATTAACCGAATAATGTATCTCATCGTGCCTTTTAAGACTCGAAGTAGAAAACGTGACGGTACTGACCTTATTGGTCGGATTACTATATTCAATCCACTCTGCATTGGCAATCGAGCAATATAGAAAAACAAAAAATAAGCATTTGGCTGATACATTCATACTTAAATGATAATTGCTAATATCAGGCTACAGTACTAAGAGATTTGTAGCGGGTGAGTGCCCCTATTTTTATGGCATCTTTTCAGGCAAGGCAAGCCAAAGAGCAAAGTTATATTTTAATCCCGAGCGTCCGCAAGCCACCCTATAAGAGCCACTAGACCGATACATTAAGCGACACTCGATAGTCGGATTAAACAGACACTAAATGACTAGGGTCAAAAGTGAATCAGCCCTATGTTTCTATCTAAACCGCCCAGTCGCAGGATTGTTCATGGTCCGCCAGGATCAACTTTTCGCCCTCTCAAGGTAAACACAAGCCAAGGCTGTTCAAGTTGGTTATGATTGAACAAATATACCCCAATCAAACAGAGTAATACACAGTATTTTTTGATATTTTGGCCTGCCCAGCACGATTCGAACGTGCGCCCCTCTAGAAGCTTGAGAAATAACATAAATCAATAGCGTACGAGGGGAAAAATTCATACAGTAAATTCCAAAATACTCAATCTAGCAAAGCGATCTATTGTGTAAATTAAATTATTGTCATCCACAAACACATCATTAGTCTGAGGTGTGACACGGCCCTCAGCAGGCAGAGGTATATAAAAACGAGCCTCACGTGGTGATATTGGATTAGCAATATCTACCTGCCTCAAGCCACCAGCAAAACACGTGCAAAATATCATCGTACCTTTGCGTTGTTCTTGAAGCTGATGGGCACTAAAGCGACCAGAGGTTGCTAGACTCCAAGGTGAATGCAGGTTATTTTTCATATCAAATTAATGACAATGTCTTAAGCAAGTATTTAATAAAACTACTCAATATGGCCGCCATCTGGTTTATATTAATAAAAATATACCCGAGGATATAAATGAGTAGCACCCTAAAGTCAGCTTGCCAATCTCGTGCGGCGTTCCTTTTAGGGAATGCTAGTACTACAGATTAGCCAAAGGGGTCTATCATATTTTTGACTCCATCTACTCCTAATGAGGAGATCGGATAAGTGCAGTTCTTATAGAAAATAATAAATTACTTAAGGAGATAAATATGCAACTCATAGGCATATTTTCAAGAATTTCCCTGGTTGCTACTAGCATTGTCCTACTTTCGGCGAGCTTTTATAGCCATGCCCAAGTTACTGATCGTAGCATCGATGAAATCAAGCAAGAATCGATCGAACGCGTCAAAAGAGGTTCTTACCCATTAGGCGGTCTAGACCAAAAGGATCTTGAGGAGGCATTTTCATATATCACCACCCGTGAGCCTGATGATTGGGCGCAGGGCTTTGGCAGAGTGGCAGGGAAATACATGACTGCGGGGGAAATGCCAAAAACAAACAGGATGCGGGTGCAGCATACAAACGCGCATGGCGCCTGTACTACTTTGGACAATTTCCAGTACCCAACTCCCCCGGCAAGAAACTCTCTTATGACAATGCCATTGATGCTTATATCAAATATCTCAATACTCAAGATACCCCTACTGAAGTTGTCAAAATCCCTTTTGAAGGCAAATTCATTACGGGTTACCTAAGATTTCCTAAGGATGCCAAGGGGTCAGTCCCAATGATTTTGGCTATTAATGGATTGGATAGCCGTAAAGAAACTGTGGCAGAAAGTTATACCCAAATACTAGACCAGGGCGTAGGTTTCCTTGCAATTGATGGGCCGGGAACAGGGCAAGCGCCAATCAAGGTCGACAATAAAGCTGATCGTATGTTCTCGACTGCAATTGACTACCTCTACAACAACTCTAAAGTTGATAACAAACGCATTATTGCCTTTGGTGTCAGCTTTGGCGCCCACTGGGCAGCCAAGCTAGCCATCACCGAAAAACATCGTCTGCTCGGAGTTGTGGCCCAGTCCCCAGCTGTTGATATAACCTTTTCTGAAGCGGTGATTACTTCAAAGGTAAATGGTAATAAAGAATATTTATTTGACTATATTCCTGCAACTTTATACGTATATGAAGGCGCAAACACGGTAGCCGACCTCTATCGCCTAGTCCCAGAAATGTCATTAAAGAAACAAGGGTTACTAAATAAGCCTACCGCACCAATGCTAATCGTTGCTGGCGCCAAAGATACTCAAACCCCGATTCAGGATGCAGAACTTTTATTGCGTAGCGGCGATATCCCCAAAGATGCTTGGGTAAATCCGCGCGGCGGCCATCTTGGACGTGAGGCGACAGGCTGGATTGATCCTGTCATCTTTTCTAAAGTGATTATCCCTTGGGAGCTTAGATTGATTGAGCAATCCCGCAAGCCAAAAGAATAGCGGGTGGGCAAAGACGATACCTGGCAAATTAATTCGTCAACGGTTGAGCCAAAATCAACAAGCTAATCGCAGTAAATCCAATCATGAGCAACGTTAATGGCAGAGCCGCCCTACTCGCTAAGGCTGCAGTCTTAAACTCCCTTAAAGCCACTAGGTGGGCTAGATAAATTGAGACTACATGTCCGATCACAATGGCGCTTAATGCCATATACCAAACCGTTTTTGCATCTAACACCGTAATATTTGGGTAAAAATTTGCGGTACCAAATAGGTTCCAACCCATACCCAATGGATCTGATGCTAGCGCAATGATATCTTGACCCTGAATAACAAGGCTCGAGAAATTGTGAGCCATATGGTAGGCCAGCGCAATAGGAATCAGTGTTGGCGCAAAGACTTCAGCAATATAGAAAGCATCTAGAAAGATATTTTTACTCTTTGAGTCTTCATTTCGAGGTATCAACAAACAGCCTCCCAAAAAGATAAAATAAAAGCCACCCCAAACCAAGGTAAGGCCCAGAAACCCAAGGAAGTAGCCATTAACGTCAAACTTACCTTGGAATAATTGTTGAAATGATAGCCAGACTGGACTGCTATGTAGCCCATCAAATAAAACAGTAGACAGCATGGCCACGATAAAAGCGACACTGCCGCGGATTAATTTGGGGTGCTCAATTAATCGAATAAAAGGCATGCCGATATATAGAGATCCCGCAAAAAAACAGAAAGGTGAAATAAGCCCAAAATTTGCAAAGTAAATCCCAAAAAAATCCCAACCCTCGTTCCAATCTTGCTTGCCCAAAATACTTCTTCCCAGAAATCCCGACATCAGCCAGATGATCGCTAGTACGCCTAGGTGGTGAGGTAATGCGGCGTTGGGATAGACAACCTCAATCCAGCACCAACACAATAAACCCACCACCGCCGGCCACCTTCCTAGACGCTCTAATGCCTTAGCTACAGGCCACTCAACATAGGGCGATGATCTCTTTTTTTGCAGACTACCGATTGCAGCAAAAGGGTCAATAAAATGCACTACTGATCCAAAAAGAGCAAAAAGCAGCGGAATCCCAATCCACCAATTGACCCAAACAAAATGGGGGGTGATATTCATTAACGGGTTATCGGGGCCAAAAAAAGCCAGTGCAATGAGAAGGCCAAGCCCAAAAACGGCAACTAACTTGATCAAACTTTGTTGCCTCGGTGAGATAGAAAATAGAAAGCGTTGGGAATTTTTTGGCTCAGCAATGCATGACTGCGATGAGCCACTCTCTCTGAAAAAAAGAATTGATAACAGATAAGTGAATGCAACTGTAAGGACTGCTCCCCAAATGAAAAAGCTAAGGGGAATCGGCAGATCGTAGCGCTCATCAAAGGCATGCGCATGGCCAATTTTTGGCAAAACCAACAGAGCCATTGTTGACAGAACCATAGTCAGCCGCATCTGAAGTCTGGCAGTTAATATCAATGCAGAAAATCTATTGAGGATAAACCTCAAGAAAAGCCAATGGTTCATGATGACCTACTGAATGAGTGGTGCTAGTTAGTGCTTTAGGGTGCCACTCTAGCTGAAATTTACCGCTTGCCTCAGCTTTGAAAACATACTCCGAAACCTTCGCTGGACTCACCGGAATCTCAATGTGATAAGCATGAAGGTGCAATTCACCGGCATCATTACTTTTTACTTTCCAACGAACGGTATCATAGCGCTTGACCTGCATGGTCTTTGCGCCTATTACCTTGCCATTGAGCAGCTCAATCACAAACACCTTTTCTTGAGCCGCCTCAGACAATGTCATCAGCAAGAGCAGCAAGCCTCCAATCAATAATCTGAACAACGATTGATTCTTCATTATTTAATCGCAGTATTCCAGTTGGCAATTTTTCGAGCATCTCCAGTCAGTTCAAGAATGTGCATGCCAGTATTTGCCCTATCAACAATATAAATATAGCCGCGCTCATCAACTTCCACGTTATTGGTTTGAATTGCTTTTGTGGTTGCAGCCTTTGTATAGGGCAATTTAGCGCCCGCCGATCCAGCGGGAGTTTCAAGTACGACGGTATTTTCATTCATCGCTGGAACGTAGTAAGCAATCTCTTTAGGGGCAAAGGGATCGCGGATATCTAGAGCTCTTACACCCGCATTAAAGTATGCAAAAAACATGATTTTTTTTGCATAGACTTCAGTCATATTTTCATTGGATGAATGGCTGCCATGGCGACCACCTCGCTTACACCAGTTGCCCGGCATATCAGGGACGGCCCAGTTGGAAATACCAAATGGTTTTGATTCAGTAGTAATGTCCAGGAACCACACCATTTGACGACCCTCTAGGCATTCTTTTTGAATAGCTTCATTCGTTACCACCAAGATATCCCCTTTATTGCCTAGCAAATTATTCTTAAAGGCAGGGAAATCCATGTTCAATAACGGCAGCGTAGTATGTGCTCCGTGCATCGGAGGCAACTCAAGGCGCGAGACTTGAGGGTATAACAAATTCTCAGGGGTTGGCTCTTTTGGACCATTTAAAAGTTTGTCACGATCTACGATCTGTAATATTCCATCTGTATTGGTGCCATATCCAAAGTACACGCGGTTACCTTTTGGTCCAGTTGAAATTGGACCATGCAAGGAAATGGGCACTGCGCCACCAGCACCAGGCTGCTGACCAACCAAGCCAAAGTCCCTAATGAAAATTGGCTTAGCCGGATTGGATAAATCGTAAATTTGAGTCATGCGGTTTGTACGCCACTGGGGATTGCCCGATACTAAATAGGCTATCCCTGTATCGCACTCCCAAAAGCTTTTATGCGTACCCTTAAGACCTTTAACGATTGTAGTAATTAGAGTGGGATTTTCTGGTTGTGTGACATCCCACATTTCATGGGCTTGATTACCAAAAACACGCAACATATAAAATTTGTTCTTATCCGCCTTTGGTAAGGTTGCACCAGAACAGATGCGCACCATTTGAGCGCCACCTTGCTCGGCCTTACCCTCTTCGCCGGGAATATGTTTTAAAAGCTTGGGGTTTTTGGGATCGGTTACATCAATAATAGAAGTACCATTATTTTCCATTTGCCCACTTTGACTATTCAAGCGATAGTCGCCATGATGCCCAACATAAGCAATCCAACGATCACCTTGTTTTTGAATTGTGGGTTGATATGCAGTTCTGCCTTGAAGATCGTTATAACCCACGAGCTTCATGTTTTTTGATTCGGCCTTAGAAATATCTGCCGCACCAGCAGTGCCACTAAGAGCAGTGAAAATCAATGTGATTAAAAAAGCGTGTTGCATAGCTAGCATCGTGATTGTCTCCATTAGGCTTTATATTTATTCTGCTCATCATAGCCCAAGCCGTTCATTTATGGCATTCGATTCGAGTAAATAGTGATTTTATTAAGGGGAATCACTAGGTCTTCATCCGAGGCACGCGAGATCAAGGTTTTTCGAAACCATGACTGAGCCGATTAAATACCCTGAAAGATATCTCTTGGGCACTTTCTCCCAATTTTATCGGTTTACCCGACAAATTTACCCGTCAACTAATTGTTCATAATCAGCCAGAATCAATCTGCGCCCTACCCAAGGCCACTCTTAGGGTAAACAAGTTGATTATGTTCAACTCAATAGATCGCAATCTAACAGCTTGAAAGAACACTAAATAGTGAAATTTTAGCTTGCCCAGCACGATTCAAGCGTGCTACCTACGCCGAAGAAGCTTTAAAATGAGCTAGGACAACAGCAGAAACAATGCTTTTAAGGTGTTTATTTGGCGTGAAATATAAACCGAGAACCTTGGTATTGGGTGGAGTTCAATGGATATTGGGCGGCATCCGCAGGCAGTCGAATGTGCAAAGAGCCACCAATGCATAATTCTGATGGTGTACAAACAAATTTCCTTAACACATAATTCTTTAAAGAGTTTTGGTGTCTAGCCCAAAAATTCTATCAATAATGAGCGAATGTATCTTAGTTTGTGATGACTATGAATTCAGACAAAGTACACTCTTAGTATGTAAATGAACATGAGAATGAGACCATGTCACCCCATTGGACAAAATTAAAACCTGAGCAAGTTGATCAGCA
>TBL_comb47_HYPODRAFT_10009043_pt1 | contig 10034 bp, 6 predicted proteins | sample TroBogypolimnion_40_FD_10682 | JGI IMG/M metagenome (IMG submission 10682)
AAATAAAAAATTCATATACACTGATCAAAATAATAAGCCTATAAATGACAAAAAGATTTTAGATAAAATTAGTAAAATATACATAGCTCCTGCATACACAAGTGTTAAAATATTTTTAAATTCGAAAGTTTTAGCTATTGGTACAGATGACGCCGGTCGAAAACAATATGTTTATAGTGATAAAAGTAAATCAGATCGAGAAAAGAAAAAATATAAAAAATTATTAGCTATGTGTAATATTATAAATCGTTTAAAAAATAAAATTAATAACGATTTGCTGTCTAAAGAATTTAATCATAACAAATTAGTTGCATTAACCATAAAAATAATGGATATATGTAATTTTAGAGGTGGTAATAAAAAATATGAAGAAATGTATGGAAGTCACGGTATTTCAACATTACATAAAAAACATATTCAGTTTAAAAAAGATGGAATTGAAATAAATTTTGTTGGAAAAAAAGGAGTTGATAATTATTGTTTGATTAAAGACAAAAAAATAAATGGAATTATTAAAAAATTATATAAATTATCAAGCTCCTCCGACCCATATCTTTTTTCAATTAAAGACCCAGAAACTAAAAAAAAAATAAAAGTATCTGTAATAGATATGAATAAATATTTAGAGGATTTCAATATAACTACAAAAGATTTAAGAACATGGAATGCAAATATTATTTTTTTATCGAATTTAAAGAAACATGTTAAAAATGATAAATCTGAACGATCTGAACAGTCTAACTATAATGACAAAACAGATTCACAAAAATTAAAACTTCGTAAAAAAATTATTCGTGAAAGTTTGAAAAGTACGGCACAATTATTACATCATACGCCAGCTGTTTGTAAAAGTAGTTATATTTATAAAAATATGATTACATGTTTAGAAGAAGATGAAGATATGTTTAATAATATTAATTATAAATCTGAAGAATTATTGAAAAAAATGTTAGAACGTAAAAAATAATTATATTTTTATGCAATATTTAACAAAGCTTTATAGTTTCTTTCCAAATCCTCCGCTTCCACATTGATTTCATCTTTTTGTAAAATCTTATGTATCATACTCCAATCGCGTAATATGATATTTGCAGTATGGCTTTTACCCTTTCGCCCCGCCCGTCCAATTAATTGATACAACATATTCTTTGAAGTTTCCCCCGAAAAAGAGCTGTCAATATCAACAATGGTCAATGGTATATTTGTACCATATACAATAGCTGGTGTAGAAAGAATGAACTTAAATTTGTCCTTATTATCTAAGAAATTTTCCGCTTGTGAATCCGTATTTGTTTCAGGTTGGTATACACCAATGCACGATACAAATAGTTTTGCACGAGTATCATCCAAATTATTAATGCATTCTACATCATTTAAAATATCGCGATTCGGATTCTTTAATTTTGAAACGGTATTAAATCGTCCAGCATGTGCAGTCGAATTAATAACATATTCTAATGGATATTGAATACGTAGATTGCCAAGTTCATTCTGAACAGCTTCCAATTCGTATTTTCGTCCATTACTATCCGGTTTACAATTTTTCTCTTGGGTTTTAACTTGGTTTTCTAAACTAGTTTTAGTTCTTTCGTAAATCGAAATAACATCTGATACTCGTGGAGAACCAGCCAAAAATGATTGTGAAATACCTTCAACATGTGTATTAAAATCTTTCGACGATGCAACATGTAAAGTTTTATGTTGGTGATAATGAACAGCATTACTGCTAAACATATTTTTTACTTCCATATTATCAAACTTCTTAATTACGATTTTTTTAATTTTATCAAAAATCATAATATCATGAGTTGTGGTGCAATGATTTAATATATCAAATGCGTAATTACGAATAGATTCATGTGTCATCATTCCTAAGAATGGAAATTGCATATGGGGTTTAAGTTCTTCAGATAGTTCATCCGCTGCACTAAAACACATTGGAAAAACTACATCCGGAGAATAAGCTCGTTGAATTAATGGGTCCGATTTAAGAAGAGCCATATATTCGGGCAAAGCAGATAGATCACTTATTAATGAATGAGGAATAAAAATATTACCCCCCGGTTCAATAAAAGTGCAACTAATATGCTGCTTATCAGATTTTACAATCTTAATAAAAGTATTATCCTCTAAATTATGACGTTTTTTAAAATCGTTGATTGTAACTGGTATTTCAGAAGGTTCTGCTAAGGTAGCAGAAACTAGTAAAGACATCTTTGGCAAAACACTCATAATCTGAGCAGTAATGTTCAAATTAGCAGCTGCAAAAGCCTCATCAAAAAATGGGATAAAAGTCGTTGGAAAATCTCTCATTAGTGTATAAGCTGATTCCAAATCTGAAATAATCATTTCCGGAATATTTGCTCGTTCATAATCATAAATTTCGTTATATTTCTCATTATTTGGACGGACATCATTCAGATAATATTCCCATTGTTCATGCAAATGCTCGCTGTATTTGAAATCTTTCATGCGTTTCATATATTCTAAATTATTAATTTTAGGATCCATGGGCTTTCGCCAATCAATATAACAATTCATGTAAGGACGTAAATAAGTTTTCAATTTATTATTTTCCCATCTGTCTTGCTTTCTGGTTGCAAACCAGAATTTAATATTGTTGCATTTACACAAATGAGAAACTTCGTCGCGTACATTTTCACTATAGCAAATATAAAGAAGCGTCTTTTTAGGGAGTTCTTCATGCATTGCATTATAGTTACTAATAACTTTCGAAACACCAATTGAAATCAAAGTCTTTCCACTTGCGGGCGGAAGTTTGTATATCAATAAAAGGGGTTCGTTAGCTTCTAGTTTCTGTGAAATCGTAGAGAGTACATCTTTTTGTTCTTGATAAAGACTAATGGGTTTTGGCTTGGCCTTATCCCAAAAGCAATTTGAAATAAGTTCAGAATTAGTAATAATAATATCACATACATCCTTCATACTTTTTTTCAAAAATATTTTATCTTGTAATTGACGAGCAATATTTTGAGACATTATGACTAATCTGGTGTCCAAAAAAGATTTAGAATCTTCAATGGAACGATATAGACTAATTGCACAATCAATATATTGATTAATATCAAGATTTGTTAATGTAACTTGTCCGTCAGTAATAGTTTTCTTATGAATTAGAATCAAAGCCCAATAAATAATATTTAATAGCGATTCTTTTGGATTTTTTTTTGCAATTGGATAACAACTAGGTGTATCCAACGTTTCTAAAAATGCATTAATTTCAGCCTTTAATTTTTTTTCTTTATTTTCTTGAACAATTAATTCTGCTTTAGTAAGCTTTTTTTCTTTCACGTGTTTATCTTTTTTCATTCCTTTTCCATCTTTCTTCCCATCATTCTCTAATTTGGCTTCTGCAAAAAAAAGTGGTAATTTCTTATTTTTCAAAAAAGTATCGAATGATTCTGAATATGCAGTAAAGGATAGTGTCGAACTATCATTTACAATTTGCTCAGATTCATTCCAATTATTTTTAATCAAATTTTCAACATCTTTCAATAATGCAATACCAACTGGGTCAACATCTTTATTTTTATTTAAGGATTTCCAGCGAATACTTCCACCACGGGATTCAATGCCTAAATTTGTTTTCTCGGTCATGTTTTGATTAGAATTTAATTACTTTAAGATAATATCTTTTATTGTAATTTATTTATATAGTATTTTATATTCAATTTTTTTTTAAATTTTATATACTTTTAAAGAATTAAATATTTGTAATATTATCTATATTATATATAGATACGAGATGGATAAAAAAATCGCATTTCTTTTTTTAACATTAGATAACCCTAATTTTCCTAAAATATGGGATTCTTATTTTAGAGGTCATAAAGATCAATATACTTTATATATTCATCCAAAATATCCGGAACAATTAACATGGAAACGAAAAAATATGATAACCAATTTAAAAGAAACAGCTTGGGGATTCATTGTAGAAGCTTATATTGAATTACTTAAAGAAGCATACAAAGACCCATGTAACTATAAATTTGTTACAATATCTGAATCATGTATTCCTATTAAAACTTTCGATATTTTTTATAAAGATTGCATTGCAGACCCGCGGTCATGGATTAAAAGTATGAAAATGGGACGGTATGATTATGAAGGGCGAATTAATTTACAAAAAACACGACCTCGGCCAAAACATTTTATTAAAAATTATGCAAGATTTTGTTTAAATAGGGAACATGTTAGGCTACTTTTATCAAAAGAAAAAGAATTAAAATTCTTTTATAAAATGCAAGTTGGAGATGAATATTTTTTGTCAATTCTTTATCCGATTAAAAATTATAAAGATTTTGCAGTGGTGTATGATGACTGGGATTATACCAATCTACAAAAATCGACAATTAAAAATAAAATAAAAATTTTATGGGAAGAAGAGGAAAAAACCGGGAAAAACAAAAGTGCGGAACGAAAAATACTACAAAATGAATTTAATTTAGTTTCTCGAAGTCCTAAAACAATAGTTAATGTGGAAGATGATTTGGAACAAATAAAAGCATGTAAATCATATTTTTATCGAAAATTTGCGAAAAATAGTAATATTGAAAAATATTGGAAAAAAATAGTAAGTAACTAATCACTTCTTTTTTGCAAGCTCCATACTCCAATTCTTCTTCTTTTAAATTATATCCTATTATAATTTTGTTAGAGTCTTTCGCAAGCTCTCGCAACCTTCGGTAAGTCCGTCAGAAATCATGTGCAAGATCCCACAACCTTCGTTAAGTCTGGCGAAGTCATTATAAATTAAAAGTGTTGATTTCATTAATTTTAAATAAGAAAAAAATATAGCTAAATATAAATATGAATATACCAATAAATTTTAATTATTCTGTTAAAGATATAAAAGAAATAGAAAAAAAAATTATAAATAGTCTCAAATTATGGTTAGATAATATAAAAAAACAAATTAAAAATAAAAGCATAACTCCAAAACAATTTTTAGATTCGTTTTTATATAAGTCGTCACAATTTGATTATATAGTCGAACCTATAATATTTTTACAAGATGTTTCTCCAAATGAGGAAATAAGAGATGCTTCTTCAAATTTTCAAACAAATTTAAATAAATATTTTATTGATTTTTATAGTTCTAAAAAAAATTATAATTTATTTTTAATATTAAAAAAATTAAAAATTACTCAGGATATTGATAGTACAAAAAAATTAATTAAAAATATATTTAAAAATTTTAAAGATAATGGTGTAGAATTATCATCAAAAAAAAGAAAATTATTTATCAAAATTAAGAATGCAATAAATAAAAAAGAACAATTATTTTCGAAAAATATTGCGAATGGAATAAAAACAATAAACTTCAATATAGATGAGTTAGAAGGAATCTCAAAAGTAGAATTAGAATTGCACAAGATGGGAAAAAAATATGGAACCATTTATTCTTTTAACACTTCTTATCCAGACCAATCACTTATACTTAAAAATTGCAATAATCAGGAAACTCGTAAAAAGATGTATATATTATGCGAAACAATAGCAAAAGAAAATTTAAATATATTAAAAGAAATATTAGAATTAAAATATAAAAATTCACACATTTTTAATTTTGTAAATACTGTTTCATATTATTTTTCTGATAATCGAATTGCAACTTATGCAAAAGTGAACACTTTACTAAAAAGATTAGTTCCGATACTAAAGAAGAAAGCAATTATCGAATATAAAAAATTATTAAAACTATCTGGAAAATCAGAATTATATGATTATGATATGGCATATTATTCAAATTTATATAAAAAAAAATATTTACATATAAACGAAAATATAATTATGCAATATTTTCCGTCAAATTATACTATACCAGCGATTTTTGATATTTTTGGAAAATTATTTAGAATAAAAATAAGTAAAATAAGTAAAATAGATAATATAGATAAGAATACAGTGGCTCCCAGTAGGGCTTGTCCCGGATGCGGAGCCGCTGGAGTATGGAGCTTGCAAAAGACTCCACTCCAAAAAGAATATTATTGGTCATCTGATGTAGAATTATATCAAATTATTCAGTATGATGAAGAAAAAGAAAAAAATAATGTCATCATAGGATATTTATACTTAGATTTATATCCGCGAAAAGGTAAATTTACTCATGCTGCTACATTTAGCCTTCAAAATAGTTATTATAATCAATGTGATGAACGAGTTTTACCCATTACCGCAGTAGTTTGTAATTTCACTCCTCCAAGTAAGAAAAATAGCGACGGCTCTCTTCTAAAATTTTCAGAAGTAGTAACATTTTGCCATGAAATGGGTCATGCTTTTAATAATTTATTTTCAAAGGTAAAATATGAAAATCTTTCGGGTATTACTATGGAAGATGATTTTGTAGAAGCTCCATCACAATTTTTGGAAAATTGGTGTTATCAACCTTCTTTTTTGAAAGCTATTACTAAACATTATGAAACTGAAAAACAATTACCAAATTCTATTATTAAAAATATCATAAAAAATAAAAACTATAATTGTGGAATACATTATTTGACTCAAATATTATATATAAAATATGATTTGATGATTCATAAAATAATATATGATAAGAAAAAAAATAATAAAAACTTAGATAAAGAATATTTATATGATTTATGGTTTAAATTACACAATAAACTATTACCATTTAAGATAACAAAAGATATATATCCAATGTGTAGTTTTGGACATTTAGTTGGTGGGTATTCTTCAGGGTATTATGGATATTTATGGTCAATTATTTATTCATATGATATGTTTTCAGAATTCAAAAAGCATGGAATTTATAATCAAGAGTTAGGATTAAAATATAGAAAAGAAGTTTTAGAAAAAGGAGGAACAATATCAGGTATAAAAATGTTGGAAAACTTTTTGGGTAGAGAAACTAATCAAAAAGAATTTATGAGTATATTTATGTGACAATTGGCAGAGTCTTAGAAATAAATAAGAGTTAAAAAATTAATTTTCAGCGGCTCCCAGTAGGGCTTGGATATCTCCATCCCTCCGGTCTTTCGATATCGGGTATCCCGGATGCGGAGCCGCTGGACTTACCGAAGGTTGCGGGAGCTTGCGAAAGACTCCGCCAGAAATTGGGAGCTTGCGAAAGACTCCAAAATTAATAATCATAATCCATATAGTTTTGAATTGACATACATGGAATACGATGTTCTTCATCATACATAAATATTTTTATTGAATCAATTTTACTATATCCAACTACTTTTACATCTATTTTATCTATAAAATTATTTTTGGAGTCTTTCGCAAGCTCCAGACTCCAGCGGCTCCGCATCCGGGACAAGCCCTCCTGGGAGCCGCTGAATTGTTGTTCTTGACTAAAATCTTCATCTTCTTCATATTTATTTAAATTATTCATTTTTTTCGGATTCTCTTCAAATAATAATTGAAATAATGTTTTATCAATTTCTTCTACTGAAAATATTCTTTGAAGATTCGAAATAAAATCATTTAAAATATTATAGATATTATATAAATTTTCAAAATCAGATAACATTAATTAAGTATTTTAATAAATATATTTTTAAATAATTTTATTTATTAAAATATTTCAATTTTTTTTGTATTTTGTATTTGATTTCTTCTGGAGTCTTGCGCAAGCTCCCACAACCTTTGGTAAGTCTGGTAAAAATTAAAATCTTTTTATTATATTATATTATATATAATATACAAATGATAGCTTACATTATTGAACAATCCCGACCATCTGATGACATGAAAAATAATAATATTATCACCAGTTATTATTCTAGTGAAAAAGATAAATTATATGAAAAAATTATTGATAATATAACAGATATTATTTATGAATTTTGTAGTGATGAATATGGACATGGTATAAAAATATTATCTTATGATGATTTTTGTGATAAATATTGGAAAATAAAACAAATAAAAATGTATAATTATTTTGTATTTGATGTTTATTATTTTGAGAATGATTGGAAACACTGGAATGTGGAAGATAATAAAGAAGTTATTTACATTTCATATGTAAATAAATGTGGCGTTTGGAGTCACTCTCATAAATATGATGGAAAAATATTAGAATAAAAATATGAATCAAAATCCTTAATATTATCAAAGTTTTTTCGTCCAATATTTTTAATAAAATAAGTTATTGTATTTGGTAAGTTTAATTTCTTTAATAAGTCAAAATTATCTTTCAAAATTTCTATATATGGTATTATTTCATCATATGAAGAGTTTAATTTTATATTGTTATAATATAATTTGCTAAATGCAACTAAATCATTTTCCAATTTTCCATTGTAATCTTCTTTCAAAATATTTTTTAATAATGTTGCTACAACATCTTTTTGTTTAATTTCATTACTACTATTATATTTGAGATAAGTAATAATTGTGTTAATTAAGGGTAAAACCAATGGTTTATATGGAACCATTCTTAATTTATAATTATTTTTCTCCATATATTTTTTGATATAATAATTCAATACAATTTCATCCATACCATATTCAAAATCTTTGTAACTTTTTATTTTCTTTTCCGGCATTAATTGTCGATGATAATCATAGAGTTTATCAATCAAATATGCAAATTTAACATCATCAAATGTCTTAAGTTCATATAATATATAATTCCATATTTCAATTGGTATTTTAACATTGAAAGATACCATTCCACACTTTAAATAATAATTATCATTATCAATGGCTTTATTATTTTTGGAATCATACTTTCCTTCTTCATTTTTATAATATAAAAATTCATAATTAGAACAAAAAGAATTATATTCATATTTTGTTTTTTTGAATTCCAAAATTTCATTGAAAAAATCTTTTGTTATCATGTTATCTGCATCTAATAATACAACAGTTTCTAATAAATCATTTTGTTCAAAAATAGGGTATAATCGTGGAAAAGTTCCAAATAAATTAAGATGTGATTCTTTTACAAATTTATTTTCAAATTGAATACATTTGAATTCTATAAACTGAATATGTTCATTATTTTTATATTTTGTAATAAATTCATACCATGGTTTTTTCGTTCCAATTTTAAATTTAAATAAGTTTTTATCATAAAATATTCTTATATACCAATTATCACCAAAAAATCCATGTTCTAAATTTTGAATATTTAAGGTTAGATTATATAAAAAATTATTTTGTTGTTCTGATGAAAAATCTTTATAAAAATGAATATATTTAGATATATAAAATAATGAATATGAAAAAATATTATATTTTTTAGCTGGTTCTTTATATTCTTTGATAAAAGTACAATAATATTTTTTTAATTTATTACTATCCATATAATAGTAATAAATATTATAATTTAAAATTGTTTGAAAAATAAATGGTAGAATTAGGTTAGAAAATATCTAAACAGCAATTTTTATCCATGGTGGATAATAAATTTTATTTAGTTCATATGCTATAATATCTAATTTATTTTCAACAGCATACATCAACGCATTTTTTCCCCAACAATTTTTTTGTTGAAGATTGCATTGTTCAATATTATTCTTAATAATAAATAATGCAATATTTTCATTATTTCTTTTACAAGCATGAATTAAAGCGTTATTGCCAAAAGTATCTATATACCCTAAATTAGATTCAGGATTTGTTATTAGGGCATGTGCAACTCTATCTAAATTATTATTTATTGCATAAATTAATGCTGTAAAACTACTTTCACTTACATGATTCGGGTTTGAATATCCGGTATTGATAATAGCTAATGCAATATCTTCTAATTGATATATGCATGCAAACATCAATACTGTAAATCCTTTAATAGTTAATTTACATAATGATAAATAATTTTTATTATTCTCTAAAAGAAATAGTGCTTCTTCTGAATTACTTTTTTTAATAAAATGAATTAAATTATTAAATAAATTTATTATTGTAAAATTATTTAATATATCATAATCTATACCAATTTTAGATAATTTATTCTTTAGAATCACTGAATCTTTAGAAAGCTTACGTTTACAGCGGCTCCCAGGAGGGCTTGTCCCGGATGCGGAGCC
>TBL_comb47_HYPODRAFT_10009045_pt1 | contig 10032 bp, 9 predicted proteins | sample TroBogypolimnion_40_FD_10682 | JGI IMG/M metagenome (IMG submission 10682)
CCAGAAGACGATTGTCGGCAGCCATACCCTGCTGATGGCGTTTGTCCATGTTGGCCATGACGCCTGTATCGGCAATCATGTCACGGTGGCAAACCATACCGCGATTTCCGGACATGTGCATATTGAGGATGGCGCCGTGTTGAGCGGCTATGTGCTGATTCATCAGTTCTGCCGGATCGGCAGCCTGGCCATGGTTGGCGGCAGGACGATCATCACCCAGGATATTCCGCCCTACTGTATGCTGGCGGAGAACAACTGCATCTGCGGACCGAATACCGTCGGGTTGCGCCGTGCGGGGCTGCCGCCGGAACGCCGGGCGGCTATCCGCCGGGCAATCAAGATCTACTTTTTCCGGGGGTTGAACTCGAAAAACGCCTTTGCGGAAATCGCCCTGCAGGAGATTACGCCGGAAGTGACGCAATTCGTTGAGTTCATTCAGGGAACTTCACGGGGCATTATGGACGGCGACAAAAATATGACTTTCCTGAAAGATACTACAGACAGTTCCGAAGATATCTGACCTGAAAATTAGTGATAACTTCCTTACTTTCCTTATTCCTGCCTGCAAAGCAGGCTTTCCTTTCAGAAATACAGGATAAAGCCACTTTACTTATTCCACGCCGATGAAACGGCTATTTCGCCTCAATCAATTCCACATGAACAGGATTTATGAACTTATGCAGCCGGCAGCCGGATAGTGAAAATACTGCCTTTGCCGACAGTGCTCTGAACCTCAGCCGAACCTTTGTGCAGCTGGGCAATATGCTTAACGATCGCCAGTCCCAGCCCGGTTCCGCCCAGTTTCCGGCTGCGCGCTTTGTCCACCCGGTAAAAGCGCTCAAACAGCCTCGGCAGATGCTCCTGGGCGATTCCGCAGCCGTCATCGGACACACTGATGAAAATATCCCTGCCTGATGCAATGACGCCTACCTGAATTCTAGTTCCCGGCAGATTGTATTTAATGGCGTTGTCGATCAGGTTTAAAATTGCCTGTTCAAGCAGTTGCGCATCGCCTTTGACCTTAAAATCACCAATCGGTTCGGTCAGTTTCAGCGAGATATTTTTTGAGTTTGCGCGCTCTTTGCACAATTCGACCGCCCCGGTTACCGGGCCGGCAATTTTAACCACGCCGAAATCCATTTCCTCGCTGCTGGTTTTGCGTTCCAGTTCAGACAGGCTCAGGATGTCCCTGACCAGCGCGTTCAGCCGGTCGGAATGGCGGGAGATGATGTCCATGAATTTGGCGGCGCTTTCCGGTTCATTGATGGCGCCCTCCTGCAAGGTTTCGACCGCCCCTTTAAGCGCGGTCAGCGGGGTTTTTATCTCATGGGAGACGTCCGCAATAAAGTCCCGGCGGAAGTTTTCCAGCTTCTTGATCCGGGTGAAATCCGAAAGCACAATCAGCACGGCACTGATATGATCGCCGTCCACCCGGATGACAGTTCCCTTGATCCGGATATGGCGCTCCATAGTGCCATAAAAAGTAAACTCGCTTTCAATCGGCTTCTTTTCCTTGATAATCTGCTCGAGAAACGCATGCAGTTCGGTATTGCGGACAACACCGTAAAACGACAGCCCGACCACATCGGCGGGCAGATCGAAAATCTTGTATGCCGCCGGATTGATATCCAGAATAATGCCTTTCAGGTCAACCGCAATCACCCCTTCGGTCATGCTGGCGAACATGGCGTCACGTTCATTTTTCTCGTTCGTAATCTGGGCAATCCGTATTTTAAGCTGCTCCGCCATGTTGTTCATGGACAGCGCCAGATCCCGGATGGAGCCGCCGGCCGGAATTGGCAGTTTCACGTTCAGGTTGCCGGCTGCGATCTGGGCGGCGCTTACGCGCATCAGCTCGATCGGCCTCGCCAGACGGCGCACGATAATGATACTGAATACGGCGACAAATCCGGTTACGAGGATGAATGCCAGTGTAATCTGCCGCTCGGCAGCGGCAAGCGCCTCATCCACCGATTTAAAGGAAACCGCCGTGCGCAGGACATAATTTTTCCCGTTCTCGCCAGTGATAGGTATCGCGGCGTAGATCAACCGCTGATTCAGCGTGGTGCTGTAGCGGGTGACAACGGCAGGAGTTCCGTTCATCGCTTGAATCACCTCCGGCCTTTTGGCATGATTTGCCATATTCTCCGCTTCTCTGGCGGAGTCATACAGAACTTTGCCGTCCGGCTCGATTATGGTAATCCGGGTGCTGCTTTCTTTGGAAACAGTGTCTCCGAATTGATTCAGAGGGGTATTGTTCTTATCCGCGATAAGTCTTTTGATTTCATAAGAGAGAAATTTTGTCCTGACCAGCAGGCCGTCCTGCACGCGGTCAAGATAGACCTTTTCTATGCAGCCCGACTGATGCCAGATGATCCCCAGCAGAAGGCATGCAACAGTAATTACGATTACCGGGAAAAAATGAAACAGATCATTCTTCATTAATATGCTTCCGATGCATTAAAAATCTTCATTGAAACGATAGCCGACGCCCCTGACAGTTTCAATGGCGCTGCCGGAATTTCCCAGTTTTTTCCTCAAGCCGACAATCTGAACGTCAATGGACCTTTCAGTAACCGGGTAGTCATCGCCCTTCACGGCATTGACGATCTGGTTTCTGGTATACACCCAGCCAGGACGCCGCGCCAGCATATAAAGGATCTCGAATTCGGAAAAAGTCAATACCAGCGGTTTGCCGGAAAGCGTCGCCTCCCGTTTGCCGCGGTTTATCAGCAGCACCCCGCGTTTAACGATATCACGGACTTCGTCGTCGCTGTTGTCGCGGCAGCGGCGGAGCACAGATTTGATTCTGGCGACCAGCACTTTGGGACTGAACGGTTTCGTAACATAGTCGTCAGCCCCCATTTCCAGTCCGATGATGATATCGGTCTCTTCGCTCTTCGCGGTAAGCATGACGATCGGAATCTTGGCGGTTTCGGCATTACCTTTCAGATTGCGGCAGACAGAAAGCCCGTCCATGCCCGGCAGCATCAGATCCAGCAGTACAACGTCCGGGGCGAAAGTCGAGACCATCTTCAGGCCGTCTTCCCCGGAATCCGCGATTTTCAGGTTGTCATAACCTTCTTTCTTTAAATTGTAGGTTATCAGTTCCTGAATGTCCTCTTCGTCTTCGATAATCAGAATTTTCTCTTTAGCCATTTTATTTTTCCATTCATAATTTTTATCTTATTAAGCTAATATAATATTAGATTCTTAGAAACAGATAAGACAATTGTTAGAAAAGCATTAAAATTGTGCAAATAGTTCAAACTGCCTGTATTTTCCTTCTTTTTTATATTGACAGCCAGTATCATTAGGATATAGTTAAAATGCACTAAACAGTTAATATTTGCAATCAGGAGTTGAATAAATGGGCATTTTTGCAACAAAAAGCGGCGAAACGCTGACCATCAGCGATAATGAGCTGCGTCAATTGATAAAAGAGACTTTGGACAAAGCCGGCGGCAGTTTTAAGAAAGTACTGCTGATTCCGCCGGACATCACCCGCGCCAATTCCTATGCGGGACCGATCACGGCCATGATCTATGAAATGCTGGCCGGCAAATGTCAGGTTGACATCATTCCGGCGCTCGGCACTCATGCGGCGATGCCGGAACATGAACTCCGGGCAATGTTCGGACAGAACATCCCGCTGAGCTGTTTCAAAGTCCATGACTGGCGTAACGATGTGGTCATGAAAGGCACGGTTTCCGGCGAGCTGCTGAAAGAATGGTCGGAAGGCAGAGTTGATTACAGCGTCAAGGTTGAAGTCAATAAGATCCTGTTTGAAGGCTATGATCTGATTCTGTCTATCGGCCAGGTGGTGCCGCATGAAGTCGTCGGCATGGCCAACTACACCAAAAACATCATGGTTGGAGTCGGCGGCGCCGACACCATCAACAAATCCCATTTCCTCGGCGCGGCTTACAATATGGAACGGATCATGGGACAGGCGGATTCGCCGGTGCGCAAACTGTTCAACCGCGGCGTTAATGACTTTCTCGGCGATCTGCCGATTGTCTACATGCTGACCGTTATGGCCAAAGGCAGCGTCTCAGGGAAGATGGAAATGCGCGGATTTTTCAGCGGCGACGACGAAAAAGCGTTCCTGGCGGCCTGCAAACTCAGCCAGCAGACCAATCTGCTGCTGCTCGACAAACCCATGAAAAAAGTTGTGGTTTATCTTGATCCCGAAGAATTCAAAAGCACCTGGCTGGGCAACAAGTCGGTTTACCGCACCCGCATGGCTATCGCCGATGGCGGCGAACTGATCGTCCTGGCCCCGGCCTTGAAAGAATTCGGCGAGGACAAAGAGATTGACCGCCTGATCCGGAAATACGGCTATCACGGCACCCCCGCCACGCTTAAGGCGGTAAAGGAAAATGAAGAACTGCGCAATAACCTCAGCGCGGCCGCGCATCTCATCCACGGCTCGTCGGAAGGCCGTTTCCGCATCACCTACTGTCCCGGACCCAAAATGTCCAGACAGGAGATCGAGAACGCCGGCTTCGAATATGCCGACCTGAATGAGACCATTGAAAAGTATAAGGTGGCAACGCTGAAAGACGGGTTCAACACCGTCAACGGCGAAGATATCTTCTACATCAGCAACCCCGCCCTGGGCCTGTGGGCGCTGAAAGAAAAATTCGTCTGATTCCACGGCTGTAGTCTTTATCCGCCGGAGAGCAATCTCCGGCTTTTTTATGGCTGGACTACGGACGGGTTTTGAATTCGCGGCGGTAGGTCAGGGGGGGGAGATTGTAGTATTTTTTAAACAGGCGGGAGAAGTAGAACTCGTCAGGAATGCCGCAATTTTCCGCGACGGTGCTGATCTGGTCATCGGAATGCAGCAGCAGCCAGACGGCGTTGCGCAGACGGCATTTGATCAGATGGTTTACCGGGGAAGTTCCGGCGTACTGCCGGAAAATCCGGCGGAAGTGCGGATAAGATACTCCGAGCGCGGCGGATTCACGGGTGAAATCCCATTCCAGCTGCGGGTTCTGTTCAACGGCGCTGACCAGCTGTTTCAACCCGGGTATCAGATGACTGTTGATTTCCGGCTTTTCCGACGGCTGTTCATGGAGTTGCAGCAGCAGATCCTCCAGCAGCAGCACCGCGCGGTTGTAATTCCGCGGCGGATTATGCCCGATATTCTCAATCAATTCGCGCAAAGTGGCGAGAAAGCGTTCGGCGTTGACAATTGCGATCAACGGCTGGCTTGAGTTGATGGTCAGCAGTCCGTGGCGGATGAACCGGTCCACCCGCGGGCCTTTGAAGCAGGCGAAAATATGATGGCGGGTTTGCCCGGCCGGAGCGCCGTAGTAAAATTTCAGTCCGGGGCGGGTGATGAAAGCATAAGAACCTTCGATCTGTTTGAGCGGACTGTCGCCAGTGGCGAAATCCAGCGGCCCGCTGTGATTATACTGGATGCCGTAGTACCCCTCGAAAAGCCGGTCTTTCTGAACCGTTAAGTGGTTAGTGTCTTCGCCGCAGCCGATAAAATTGATGCCGTCAAAATACTTCATGATCATAAAGTCCAGTTTTTTGCTCAATAAATCTATTCCAAACAGAGCTTGTACGCTTTATAGTATAATCATATAATCCATTATAATCAATTATGACGGAATAAAATTATGCTTAAATTCGGAGTGGCTGATTACGGGCTGAATGTCTGGGACGGCGGACTGTATGACATTGAAAGCCGTCTTCTGGACATCAAAAAGCTCGGTCTGTCCGGAACGGAACGGCTGGAGGCGGCGAGCGCATCAGATGCGCTTGGCAAAGCCGCGCTGTACCGCAGGCTGGGTATGGGGTTCAGTACCTGCCGCGGACCGTCGGTTCAAGCCGGAATAGAGTGGACTGCGGGGCTCGGCAAAAAATATGTCTGGATCACCCCCGGCAATCTCGACCGCGAACTGGATTTTGATACCTTTACCACCAGAGTGAACGCTTTTGCCGCCGCCGCGGCGAAATATGGTTTGCGCTGCGGCATCCACAATCATGTCAATTCCCGGCTGGAAACCCAGGCGGAGATTGAACGTTATCTCCAAGCCTGTCCCGATGCCGGACTGGTGTTTGACGTCGGTGAGATCGGACTTGCCGGAGGCAATCCGGCCGCCATCGTGAAAAAATATTTGAACCGGATTTGCGCGGTGCATTTGAAAGATGCCGAAATGGTGGACGGCAAAATCCAGTACCGGGCTCTCGGTAATGGCGGATTCGGGGTCATCAACCGGAAAACGCTGGAAGTTTTAATCAAATCCGGATATGACGGCTGGGTCTTCATCGAACCGGAAGATTTCAGGTTTAATCCGCTGGATGAACTGTCCAACAGTCTGGACTACCTCAAACGGGGCGGACTGTCAATAATAGATTTAACCAAACAAAGTTAAAGGGTGAAAAAATGAAATTTGGAGTGGCTGATTACGGAATGAACGTGTGGTACGGCGGGCTTTACGACATTGAAGAGCGTCTGCTGGACCTGAAGAAACTGGGATTTAACGGAACCGAGCGTCTTGAAGCGGTAAGCCCGTCCGACGCGCTTTACAAAGCGGCGCTGTACCGCAAACTGGGTATGGATTTCAGCACCTGCCGCGGTCCGAGCGTCCAGGTCACCACTGAGTGGACCGCCGCGCTGGACAAAAAATATGTATGGCTCAATCCCGGACAGAATGACCGCGTGGTGGATTTCAAGGAATTCTGCCGCCGCTGCAACACCATGAGCAAATCATGCGCCAGGTGGGGAGTTACCGCCTCCATTCACAACCATATGCATCAGCGCGTTGAAAACCAGAAAGAACTGGAAGATTTCCTGAAAGCCTGTCCCGATACCGGGATTGTGTTTGACACCGGGCATCTCAGCATGGCCGGAGGCAATCCGGTCGAGATCGTGAAAAAATATCACAAGCGCATTTCGGTAATGCATCTGAAAGACGTGTTCCTGACCGGCGGCACCCGCCCGGACGGCATCAAGGAATACCGTTTCTGCGAACTCGGCGGCGGCAACAACGGTTTCAGCAATACCAAAGTAATTGAAATGCTGCTGAAAGTCGGCTGGGACGGCTGGATTCACATTGAGCACGACGTTCATCTGCGCGATCCGCTGAAGGATCTGGCAGTGAGCTTGAAGTTTGTCAAAAATGTAATAGGGAAGTAAACAAGTTATGAAAAAGATCAAAGTTGGTATCTGGGGGCTTGGCCGGGCCGGTTACTGCATGCATATTCCCGAGGCCTTAAGATTTCCTGAAATGTTTGAAATTGTCGCCGGTTGCGACCTGGCCAAAGACCGTATTAAGGCGTCGAAGGAAAAACTGCCGTCCTGCCGCTTTTACAGCAAGCCGGAAGAATTCCTGAAAGATCAGGAAGTGGAACTGGTTGTCGTCGCCACCCGGTCGCCTGACCATACCGCCCATGCGCTCAAGGCGCTGGCGGCAGGCAAATATGTGTTTCTGGAAAAGCCGGTCGCGCTTACCTATGCGGACGCCAAAAAATTGAAGAAAGCCTCGGAAAAATATCCGGGCAAACTGTTTCTGCGCCACAACCGCCGTTTTGAAGCGCCGTTCACCCACATCCGCGAAATCATCGCCTCCGGCATTCTCGGCGAGGTCTATGAAGTCAAGCTGCACCGTCACGGCTATCAGCGCCGGAATGACTGGCAGACCATCATTGGATGCGGCGGCGGACAGCTCAACAACTGGGGCCCGCATATCATCGATCATGCTTTGCGCTTCCTGGATTCCCCGGTCGCGAACGTCTGGAGCGATTTGAAGAAGATCGCGGCAGTCGGCGATGCCGAAGACCATTTGAAAATCGTGCTGACCGGCAAAAATGGACGGATCGTTGATCTGGAAATCAGCGGCGGCGCGGCTATTTCACAACCGGAATACGTCATTTTCGGCACGAAGGGCGCGCTGACCTGTCAGGGCGATTCGATCACGCTGAAATATATTGATCCGAAGCAGAAATTCCTCAAAATAAAAGCTTATCCGGACAATCCCCCGCTGGACGGCGTTTTCGGCAATGCGGAAGTGCTCAAATGGATTGAAAAAACCATTAAAGTCGCGCCGAAGGCCAAATGCGATACACATGACATCTGGCAGGCATTGTACAATGCCATCCGCAAAGGCAAGCCTTACCCGATCACCATTGAAGAAGGCATGGAAGTAGTCAGAATTACTGAACTGGTGAAAAAAGGCACTGAGTTTGCCCCCAAAGGCTGACTTACTCCTTAGAAAACTGGACGCCGGGAATCAACGCCCGGCGTCTTTTTTTGATCTTCACTGTAATTTACAGATTAAAAACTAATATCCAATATCCAACACGGAATATCCAATGTCCAAGTTCGATCCAGCCCTTCCCCCGTTGGAAATTGATTGTTGGATATTGGGTGTTGGTTTTAGCCATCATTCAGTCTTCAGTCTTCTGTATTATTATGACTCCTGACTCCCGACTCCTGACTTCCCTATCTTTTTGATCCTTTTCCCGGCGGTGGCAACTGGTTCCTTTTGATTTGCGAGAGCAGGCCGGCCACGCCGACGGAGAAAGTCACAACTGACGGCAGCGGCGTCGGAATTGCGGTTAAAATACCGACGATGACCCCTTTAGCGAAGGCGGCGGGCCATTTGTCGCCGAATGAAAAATGCTGAAGCAGGGCGCAGGGAACAATCAGCAGCAAACCGACGAGACAGGAAATTATCCAGCCGGCGCCGGTGGCATCCGTTCCGAACAGCATGAAATCAATGGCGACAACCGCAAACGCCACCAGCGGGTCAAGTCCGATTGTCTGTAGAAATTTATTCATACTCATAGTTATTTATTTTTCAATGCTGACAGAAGGCTCCGGGGGCTCACTTTTTTCAATGAACTGCCGTGGTCTGGCAACCGCGAACAGCACCGGCGGATAATTTTTCTCGTCATTGAATTTTATGGCGACGGAATTAATCTGTAATTCATTTTTCAATTTCACTAAAAGCCATTCATTGAGAAACTTGGCCAGGCTGATGCGGGCGGCGTTACGGACATTGTCCGATCTGGCGCCGGCCGCCGCGGAGATGTTGGCCTGCTTGAGTATCATGTCTTTCAACTCTTCAGATGATTTCTGGCTGTCTATCAGCAGTCCGCCGTAAATAAATTCTTCGGAGTCGCGCCACTTGATATTCGGCTCCTGCCATTTCAGTTCCGGAACGTCAACCCAGACAGTTCCGTCACTGTATTTGAAATGCCACTGCCTGCGGTCATTCACCGGCACATAGAAGTAAAATTTCACCGGAACTCTCAGTGCAAAATAGCCTTTACTGGTAACCCCGAGTTTCGTAACCGCGATGGTTTTAAAATCCGACAGAAAACTGTTTTCCGAGCATACCACCAGATCCTGCGTGCTGGTGATGGTGCTGAACTCGCTGGTGATCTTTTCAGTGATCTTTATTTCCGTCTGCAGCAGTTTCTTCGCATTGATCAAAGCTGAATCCATGGTGCGCGCCGGAGCGGAAACCATCAGATATGCGATATAAACCAGCGCCGTCGCCGCGATCAGGAAAATCAGCACCAGATACAGGCAGTACCCGGTATTTCTCTCGGTGTTTACGCCGACTATTTTCTGCGGGGCCATAATTCCTCCAGTATGTTAAAACACAACTTTCCACCGCCTGAAATTAAGCTAATTTGATTCCTTGAAAAATCAACCGGATTAACATATCTCTAACGAATTCAATCGTATGGTTCGGTCAATTCTTTAAGGATTGCGGCATCGGCATAGAACTGGGTTTCGCTGTCTTCCAGAACAAATTCCAGCATGACATAGTGATCTCTGCCGTCAGCGGCGGCGGTCTCCAGATACTTTTTCCAGTTCGGAATGCCTTCCGCCAGCGGACGCCTTTCCGTATTCATCCAGTGAAAGGCATGGATATTGGTCAACCGCGGCAGCACGGCAGAAAGCCCGTCGCTGCAGTATTCAAACGGCTGGTTTACCGGCGGCTGCCAGTAAAAGCAGATGTTCGTTCCGCTCAATTCATCCATCAGTCTGACGGTGGAAGC
>TBL_comb47_HYPODRAFT_10009047_pt1 | contig 10031 bp, 5 predicted proteins | sample TroBogypolimnion_40_FD_10682 | JGI IMG/M metagenome (IMG submission 10682)
TTTGATCGTGGTGGTTTACAAGCCGGACAAACTGTTTTGATTCATGCCGGTGCCGGTGGTGTAGGTCATGTAGCCATACAATTAGCTAAGTTAAAAGGCGCTAGGGTTATTACTACGGTAAGTTCTGAGCAAAAAGCCTATTTTGTTAAAAGCTTGGGTGCGGATGAGGTGATCAATTATAAGGATACTGATTTTGTCGCTGCCGTGAATGAGTTGACACAAAATAAGGGTGCGGATTTAGTTTTTGATACTGTGGGTGCTGAAGTCTTTAAAGCCAGTATCTTAGCGACTGCGCATTTTGGTCGCTTGATTACTTTGCTAGATCCGGGGCAGCAAGATTTAACTGAGGCAAGATTACGTAATCTATTGATAGGTTTTGAGCTGATGTTAACACCCATGCTCAGAGATTTACCTACAGCTAGAGATCAACATGTCGATATTTTAGAGCGTTGTGCCTTATGGATAGATCAAGGCTTATTAAAGTTACATGTGAGTAAAGTATTGCCTTTGGAATCAGCTATTGAGGCTCATCAATTAATTGAAACTGGGCATACGATAGGCAAGATTGTATTAACGCATAACAAGAGTTAAAAATAGGTCGTTGGGTTGCCTGTTTTTCGCAACCCAACCTGATTAAGCATTCGACACCTTAGGGACAGGTCGCGACCTGTCCCTATCATTATGTTATTGCACTACTTTCATTACCGGCGCACAAAAGTCTTGTAGGCCATCCGGTGTGACAGCAGCCACGCGAAAATAATAGATATTGGCTATGTCCAGATGACTGATTTCAAAGCTTGTTTGCGTAGTGATACCTATTTGAACCCAATCACTGTCATTGTCTGGGAGCTTGCCTTTATACATTTGCCAAACATAAGTCACGCCTTTATCGACCCTTATGGTATCTAAGAGTACTGAGCCAGAATGTGAACCATCTTTAGCGACTAAGGTTTCTTTGTTTCTGGGTGCTGGTTGTTTTGAAAAGTGAAAACCACTGCTTAAAATACTAGTTTCATCACCTAGGGCGATGCGCTCTACATAAGCGGCTAAAATACGAAATACTGCATCAGCCGCAGCTATCGCATCATTCATGGCAGATATGGCGAGGTGACCACCATCTGCCGCTGCCAAAATAGCCTTGTCTAAAGCATCGACGACTTTTTGAGCATCAAGCATGCTCACATCGGGAGTCGGGAAGAGCTGATTATTGCTCATATGATCAATAACAGTGTGATAGTGGCTAGCCTTATTAACTGGCGAGTACTTGATAAAATCTACGGTAACTTTTGATTTTTTCATTATAGAACCCCTAAGTGGCAGGAAAAATAAAAAGACTTAGCAAACTTGCACGGTCTTTACTTCGGATACAAGCGACAAACGTCATCCATGATCTGCCAATAGCGGGCAGCGGTAAAAGTTGATTTGGGGCCATTCCTGTTGGAGTCGGCATAAGTCGGTTACGTAAGCTTTCACTGGGAAACATGTGCTTTCAGGTGAGAACAGTTGTTTCCACTGGGAGTCATGTGTTTTCAAGTGAGAACAGTTGTTTCCACTGGGAGTCATGTGTTTTCAAGTGAGAACAGGTGTTTCCACTGGGAGTCATGTGTTTTCAAGTGAGAACAGGTGTTTCCACTGGGCATCTTGTGTTTTCAAGTGAGAACAGGTGTTTCCACTGGGTATCTTGTGTTTACAAGTGATAACGTGTGTTTACACTGAATATCTTATGTTTTTGCTGCACATTCTACGTGTCGAGTCAGCTTCTTGTTTAATGGCAGTAATTGCGACGAAACATAATGTATATAGTCAGAATGTTTCTGTAAAGTAGATAAAAAGGTTTTAAGTCGTGTCTTTTATCTAGGTTGTAAATTATGCTGACCAAGAGTATTGCATAGGCAAAAACTGAAAGCAACTAATTTATTCGCTAGAGTTTGAGTTATTTTCAAGATAGGTAAGATGCTTGAGTTAACGCTTTGATATTGGCATGGATGCTTTGTAACCAGTTACAAAGGATGTGAAAGTGCAACGCGACCATTATCTACTGTGCTTTAAAAACGATAGTCATACTTATTTTTCACATCTTAATAACAAAATACCTTAAAAAATTTTGAATAGCTTGAACCATTTTGTTTTCATCTAAAGCAAAATCGCCCTATCTATAGTATATAGATGGTAAAATCCTTGCAACATACCTTTGAGCGTTGCAAATGTCCCTAAACGAAAACCAGATCGAACAAAATTTAATCGCCAAATTAAAAGATCTAAAATACAGCTATCGCGACGATATTCACGATAAAGCAACGCTAGAGAACAACTTTAGAAAGCACTTCGAAGCACTCAACAAAGTTCACCTAACCGACTCGGAATTTGCCCGCCTGCGTGATGAAATCGTCAACGCCGACCTATTTACCGCAGCCAAAACCCTGCGCGAACGCAACTCCTTTCAGCGCGAAGACGGCACACCACTGCAATACACGCTAGTCAATATCAAGGATTGGTGCAAAAACGAATTTGAAGTTATTAACCAGCTACGCATTAACACTGATAATAGCCATCACCGTTATGATGTGATTCTGCTGATCAACGGCGTACCCGTGGTGCAAATCGAACTTAAAACCCACCAGATCGTCACCCGCCGGGCAATGGAACAAATCGTTAACTACAAAAACGACCCCGGCAATGGCTACACCAATACGTTGCTGTGTTTTATGCAGATATTTATTGTCAGTAATGAAAGTAATACCCTTTACTTTGCCAACAACCACAACCAGCATTTCAGCTTTAATGCTGACGAACGCTTTTTACCCATTTATCAACTGGCCGACGAAGACAACAACAAAATTGCTCACTTACACGACTTTGCCGACAAGTTTTTAGCCAAATGCACTTTGGGCCAAATGATCAGCCGTTATATGGTATTGGTGGCCAGTGAGCAAAGGCTGATGATCATGCGCCCCTACCAAATTTACGCGGTAAAGGCCATTGTCGACTGTATTCATCAAAATCGGGGCAATGGTTATATTTGGCACACCACCGGCAGCGGTAAAACCCTGACGTCCTTTAAAGCCTCCACCCTGCTTAAAGATAACCCCGACATAGAAAAATGCCTATTCGTGGTCGATCGTAAAGACCTAGACCGACAAACCCGCGAAGAATTTAATAAATTCCAGGCCGGCTGTGTAGAAGAAAATACCAACACTGAAAGTTTAGTAAGGCGGATGCTGTCGGACGATTACGCCGATAAGGTCATTGTCACCACTATTCAAAAGCTTGGCTTGGCGTTGGACGAAAGCAATAAACGTAGCCAAAGTCATAAACAAAAAGGCAAACTCACTTACAAAGAACGCTTAGAAATTTTGCGCGACAAACGCATGGTCTTTATTTTTGACGAATGCCACCGCTCGCAATTTGGTGAAAATCACAAAGCCATCAAAGAATTCTTCCCCAAGGCCCAACTGTTTGGCTTTACCGGTACGCCCATTTTTGACGACAACGCCACTTACCAGCAATTCGACGGCACAGTCGGCACCTTCAAAACCACCAAAGATATATTTGAGAAGCAACTGCACGCCTATACCATTACCCACGCTATTGAAGATAAAAATGTACTGAGCTTTCATATCGATTATTTCGGCAAAGACAGCAAGGACAATAAAAAACCTAAAAAAGGCGAAATACCACCACCAGAGGCGGTAGTCAACGAGATACTGGCAAAACACAATGCCGCTACCAACTCGCGCCGCTTTAACGCCATTTTGGCCACTGGCTCCATCAATAACGCCATTGAATACTACGCCTTATTTAAAGCCTTGCAGGCGCAAAAACTTGCCGTAAACGACAGCTACCAACCACTGAATATCGCCTGTGTATTTTCGCCACCCGCTCAAGCGCTGGCTAAAGACAGCTATAGCCCAAACGATAAAAACGCCGCCGATATAAAACAACTGCAAGAAGATCTGCCACAGGAAAAGGCCGATAACCAGGTAGAGCCGGAAGAGAAAAAGGCCGCACTAATCAGCATCATTGCCGACTACAACACCCGGTACGGCAGCAACCACAGCATTAATGAATTCGACCTCTACTATCAGGATGTGCAACAACGCATCAAAGACCAAAAGTATTCCAATCAGGATTACCCACACAAAAACAAAATCGATATTGTCATCGTGGTCGATATGCTGCTTACGGGGTTTGATTCCAAATACCTCAACACGCTGTATGTGGATAAAAACCTCAAATACCACGGTTTAATTCAAGCCTACTCGCGCACCAACCGGGTGCTGAACGACACCAAACCTTGGGGCAATGTGCTGGATTTTCGCGGGCAGGAAGAGGCGGTAAATGACGCCATTATGCTATTTTCGGGTAATGACCAAGCGCGTGCCAAAGAAATCTGGCTGGTTGACCCGGCACCGGTGGTGATCGGCAAGTTGGAAGCCGCCGTTGCCCAACTCGATACCTTTATGCACTCGCAGGGCTTGGCGTGCACACCGGCAGAAGTGGCCAACCTTAAAGGCGATACCGCCCGAGCCGAATTTATCAACCATTTTAAAGAAGTCCAACGCCTAAAAACCCAACTCGATCAATATACCGATATCAGTGCAGAAGACGGGTTAAGTATCGAAGTATTACTGCCAACCGACACCCTGCGGGCTTTTAAAGGCATATATCTGGAAACCGCCCTGAGCCTTAAAGCCAAGCAAGGCAAAGGTGGCGATACCGGCGGCACAGTGCAACAACTGGATTTTGAATTTGTGTTATTTGCCTCGGCGGTGATCGATTACGACTACATCATAATTTTAATTGCCAAATCCACGCAAACAGCCGGCAAACAAAAAATGACTCGTGAGCAACTGATTGACCTGATCAGTTCCAGTGCCAATTTAATGGACGAGCGCGAAGACATTATCGACTACATCAAAAGCCTGCAAGCGGGTACAGCCTTAAGTGAAACCGATATTCGCGAAGGTTACCAGACTTTTAAAGCCGTAAAAGCCAGCCGCGAACTGGCACAAATGGCCGAACAACACGGATTGGCAAGTGCTGCCCTGCAAGCCTTTGTGGATGGCATACTATACCGCATGATTTTTGATGGTGAACAACTCACTGACCTGCTGGAACCACTGGCATTAAATTGGAAAACAAGAGGCATAAAAGAACTGGCCCTAATGGAAGACCTGCTGCCACTGCTAAAAAAACTAGCCCAAGGACGCGAGATTTCTGGGTTGGCGGCTTATGAGTAAACAAACAAAACAAGCGTTGGTGCCTAAGTTGCGATTCCCAGAATTTGCGAGTACCGAATCATGGGCAGAGACACCGCTTATAAATTTGATTGAAGAATTTCGCGAAAAATCAACGATTCAAGACGCATTTGAAGTAATTACTTCTGCTAAAAATGGTTTGATAAGACAGAAAGATTATTATAATAATAATAAAAGAATGGCTGACAGGAACAATATAGGATTCAATATTATTCCTCCAAACTACCTTACTTATAGAAGCCGAAGTGATGATCGTCGTTTTTTCTTTAACGAAAATAATTTAGGTATCACGGGAATTATTAGCTCTTATTATCCTGTGTTTCGTTTAATCAAAGCTAGCAATAAATTCTTTGTCGAATTACTGTCTTTTCACTCGAATATTGTTGGAAAGCACAGTGTTGGCACATCACAAACAGTTCTATCATTAAATGAATTAAAGCGCATCAAACTGCCACTTCCGAAAAATGACGAACAACAAAAAATCGCCGATTGCCTGTCTTCCCTCGACGAACTCATCACAGCACAAACCCAAAAACTCGACGGACTCAAAACTCATAAAAAGGGTCTTATGCAGTTGCTATTCCCAGCCGAAGGCGAAAACCTACCCCAACTACGTTTTCCTGAGTTTCGGGATGCGGGTGAGTGGGAAATCAAACCTCTCGATTCACTGCTAACGATCGGAAACGGTAGAGACTACAAGCACCTTTCAAAAGGAGATATTCCTGTTTATGGCTCTGGTGGTTACATGCTTTCGGTGAATGATTATTTGTATGATGGTGAAAGTGTATGTATAGGAAGAAAAGGAACAATAAATAACCCCATGTTTCTTTTAGGAAAGTTTTGGACAGTGGACACTCTGTTTTATACACATTCATTTAAAGACTGTTTGCCAAAATTTATTTATTTTATTTTTCAAAATATTAATTGGCTTAATCACAATGAAGCAGGGGGGGTTCCGAGTCTGTCTAAAACCAATATTAATAAAATAGAAGTTGCAGTACCTGCACCAATTGAGCAACAAAAAATCGCCGATTGCCTTTCTTCCATAGACGAGCTAATTGTAGCCCTTGCCCAAAAAACCGACGCACTCAAGGTACATAAAAAAGGCCTGATGCAACAGTTATTCCCTTCGGCGGATGAGGTGGCTGGATGATCGCATTAACATCGCTTCAAGGCGATATAAAAACCATCCTTGAACAGGCGCGTGGCAAGGCGCGTTCTGCGGTGAATGCCGCCATGGTGGAAGCCTATTGGCTGATTGGCCAGCGGATTGTGGCAGAAGAACAGCAGGGACAGCATACGGCACCATACGGCAAGCGCTTGATCGAAGACCTTTCCACTGCGTTGACGATAGATTTTGGCAAGGGGTTTTCTTATGCCAATTTGTACAACTGCCGTCAATTCCACCTTAAATTTCCCGAGCAGGCAATTCTCTACACAATGTGTAGAGAATTGAGTTGGAGCCAGTTGCGCTTGATTATGCGCGTCGATTCATCCCAAGCCATTGACTATTATTGCCGAGAAGCCAGAGAGCAAAACTGGACGGTACGCCAGTTAGAGCGCAACATTAAAACCCATAGTTTTCAACGTCTACTGGCAACCCAAGCAAGTCAAACGAAAACACCCTGCACGTCTGCTCATCTGGAATTTATCAAAGACCCTTATGTGCTGGAGTTTTTGCAACTGCCGGAAGCCGGGCAGTTAAAAGAAAATAAACTAGAGCAGGCCATTATTAATGAATTGCAAAAATTCCTCTTGGAAATGGGCAAAGGTTTCTCTTTTGTGGCAAGGCAAATGCGTGTTAGCACTGAAACCAGTCATTTCTATCTCGATTTGGTGTTCTATAACTACTTGCTTAAGTGTTTTGTCATTATTGACTTGAAAACCGGAAAACTCAGCCATCAAGACATCGGTCAAATGGATATGTATGTACGTATGTTTGACGACCTTAAGCGCGGCGAAGATGACAATCCCACTATTGGCATTATTCTTTGTGACAGCAAAGACGAAACTATCGTTAAATACTCGGTCATCAAAGAAAACCCACAGCTTTTTGCCTCCAAATACCAACGCATACTCCCCACTGCGGATGAGCTGATTGCCGAGATTGAGCGGGAGAAGCGCTTGATTGAGGGGCTAGCGTAATGAGTAAAGCACACAGCCAAGCCTAAAAAGCACCCAGAAAAGTATAACGAGACCAAAACCATGACCGAACACGATCAAAAACAACTAGGCATTACCCTCTGGAGTATAGCCGACCAATTACGCGGTGCCATGAATGCCGACGATTTTCGCGATTATATGCTGTCGTTTCTTTTTCTTCGGTACTTGTCCGATAACTTTGAAATCGCCGCCAAAAAAGAATTGGGAGTCGATTACCCAAAACTGGACGTAGATGATAAGCGTACGCCTTTAGCGCTTTGGTATGCCGCTAATGCGACGGATGTGGCGGAATTTGAAAAGCAAATGCGCCGTAAGGTACATTACGTGATAGAACCGCAGTACTTGTGGGGCAGTATTGCAGAACTGGCCAGAACCCAACACAACGATTTATTGTTGACCTTACAAAAGGGTTTTAATTACATCGAAAACCAATCGTTTGAAAGTACCTTTCAAGGCTTGTTTTCGGAAATTAATATGGATTCCGAAAAGCTTGGCAAAAAATACCAAGACCGCAATGCGAAACTCTGCACCATTATCACTAAAATCGCTGAAGGGATTGCCGGATTTTCTAGTAACAGCGATGTACTGGGCGATGCCTATGAATACCTAATCGGCCAGTTTGCTTCAGGTTCGGGTAAAAAAGCCGGTGAATTTTATACCCCGCAACAGCCGTCCAGCATTCTTTCCAAAATTGTCACGCTTGACAGTCAAGACCCAAGCACCGGCAAAAAGCTTAAGCTCGACAAGGTATTGGATTTTGCCTGTGGCTCTGGCTCGTTATTGCTAAATGTGCGTAAGCAACTCGGCTCTCACGGTATTGGCAAAATTTACGGGCAAGAAAAAAACATCACCACCTACAACTTGGCACGCATGAATATGCTGCTGCATGGCGTAAAAGATTCCGAATTCGAGATACACCACGGCGATTCACTGCTGAACGATTGGGCTATTCTTAACGAAATGAACCCCGCCAAAAAGCTGGTGTTTGATGCCGTGGTCGCCAACCCGCCGTTTAGCTACCGCTGGGAACCCACAGAAGCCATAGGCGAAGATTTCCGCTTTAAAAGCCACGGCCTTGCGCCAAAGTCTGCTGCTGATTTCGCTTTTTTGCTGCACGGTTTTCACTTTTTAAGTGATCAAGGCACCATGGCTATTATTTTGCCTCATGGCGTTTTATTCCGTGGCGGCGCTGAAGAACGTATACGCACAAAGCTATTAAAAGACGGCCATATCGACACCGTGATTGGCCTGCCTGCCAACCTGTTTTTCTCAACCGGTATTCCTGTGTGTATTCTGGTGTTAAAGAAATGCAAAAAGCCTGACGATGTATTGTTTATCAATGCCAGTGAAGACTTTGAAAAAGGCAAACGCCAAAACCGTTTATTGCCGGAACACGTAGAAAAAATTGTATCGACATATCAATACCGCAAAGAAGAAGAGCGTTACTCCAAACGCGTATCGATGGAAGAAATCGAGACGAACAATTACAACCTGAATATCTCGCGTTATGTAAGCACCGCCAAGTCAGAGGTCATTATTGATTTACAGGCGGTCAATGCCACGCTAATTGAGTTGGAAAAGCAAGCAACCAAAGCCGCTGATACTCACAACAACTTCCTTAAAGAGCTAGGTTTGTCCTGTTTGCCTTGAGATTCATAAGCCAAATGTAGTTGGTCATTATCTGAAAAAATTCATAAAAGGGTAAGGACTTCTATTTTGCAAGCACTCGAGGTTTATGGGGCAGAACATCCGTAAACTCTAAGCGAAGTGGACGACTCTATTTGCCTCTAATCATCTTCAAATTAATAGGGTCGGTTTAAATCAAAAGCATCTATAAACACAATACAAAACCTGATTCCGTTGTTCCCTGCCCCACGTGAGCGCGTGGATTGAAACTATCAGTTCTCTAGGCTTTCGTGCCTAACATTTCAATGGCTGAATAGCTGTTGAGCTTGATTTAATTTCCGACGTTTCATCATTGCATACTTAAATATCGGGCAACGATAAAGATGTAGCTCGACCTAAACTATTATGGCTGGATGATGGTAATGTTTCACCATAGCTTCGGTTGTGACTGATTTATGTATAATAGGCCCCAAAAGCAGGGATGATAATTGAAGTTAATGACACAATAAATGGCTATGGCACAGAATACGAGCGGACGCGGTACTAGATATAATAGCAATAAGCCGGACAAAAAACCGACTACGCATAGAATAAGAAACTTATTTCTTCTTCTAGTGCTTGGTGCGGCGTTTATGCTGTTCAGCTATCTGGGTTATCTGGATTTTAACGTGCGTAAGCAATTTGAAGGCAATCGCTGGGCGGTTCCTGCGCGTGTTTATGCCAGTCCTGTTGAACTGTATGCAGGTCATGCCATGACCGCTGATAAACTCCAGTCCTTGTTAAAAATGCTACATTATCGAGAAGATAAAGCGCTGATTGCGGAAGGTAGTTATTTTAAAACGGGCACACAAATTACAGTAAAAACACGTGATTTTGTCTTTTGGGATCAACATCAACCTAGCGTGGCTATGCAGTTGAATTTTTCTGCTGCGGGCATTGTGGCTATGAAGGATATAACAACTACACAAGACCTAGCCATTGTTC
>TBL_comb47_HYPODRAFT_10009048_pt1 | contig 10030 bp, 2 predicted proteins | sample TroBogypolimnion_40_FD_10682 | JGI IMG/M metagenome (IMG submission 10682)
ACGGCTGCGAACGCATCGAGCTACACCATCTCGAGCCTGACCAATGGCACGACCTATGAGGTCGAGGTCATCGCCGTCAACGCCGCTGGACCGGGCGCTCCCTCAACGATTCTTTCGGCCACACCCGCAACTACGCCAAGTGCTCCTAGAACGCTGGTAGCGGTGGGTGGCAGCAGTTCGGCAAGTGTTTCCTTCGTGGCACCTAGTAATAATGGTGGGTCGCCCATCGTGACCTACCTCGTGGAGACCTCGCTCGACAATGGTGCAACCTGGTCGCTGCAAGCGTCGGTCCCCAATCCTCAGACGGTGCTCATCTCTGGTTTGCAGGGTGGGGATACCTACCTTGCCGAGGTCATTGCCGTTAATGCAGTGGGCCAAGGAACCCCAGCGCTGTCTCAAAGCTTCACCGTGACTTCAGTGCCATCGGCGCCATTGAACGTCACGGTGGTCAATGGCGATACCACCTCGACGATTTCTTGGTCAGACCCGGCATTCACTGGGGGGTCCGCAATCTCTGGCTTTGAGCTCAAGGTGTCGATTGACGGTGGTGCAAGTTTTGCACCACCCATCGAACTCAGCCCCGTGACGCATAGCTACACCTTGACGGGCCTGAACGATGGCCAGACCTATTGGGTCACGATCGATGCCGTCAATGGCGTCGGTGCTGGTACGCCAAGTGCGTTGAGTTTGGTAACACCCATACCCACGTTGAGTGCGCCAACCAACCTGAGCGCCCTTGCTGGCGATGCATCGGCCACAGTGTCTTGGACGGCGCCGACGTTAACGACCACCTTGCCAATCTCTGGCTATGTGGTGGAGGTCTGCGCGTCGTCAAATCCATGTGGTCCCAGTGGCACCTGGACGATTGCAGCTGCTACGGCTCCAGACATTGCCGTTACCCATGTGCTGACTGGACTGGTCAATGGCACTGCATATTCGGTGAGGGTGGCAGTCGTCGTGGCCGGCAACATCGGACCATTCTCGGGCCCCACGGTCGTCACACCGTCTGCTGCGCCATCAGAGCCCGTGTCGCTTGCCATCACCCCGGGCGATAGCCAGTTACTCGCTACCTGGAATGCGCCGCTCAATGATGGCGGGTTGACGGTGAGTGGCTACAGCCTTGAGATCTCACCTGATGGCGGGGGAGTCTGGGACACTGCCACGCTGTCGGGAACGGCGCTCAGTGGCGTGAACGCCTTGTCGACCTCTATTGATGGTTACCTGGTGAACGGCGTGGTGACACCGCTCGTCAATGGCGTGAGTTATCTCGTTCGGGTGAATGCGACGAACGCCACGGGAACCGGAGCGTGGAGCCCAGGTGTCGTAGCAACTCCCGCAGTACTCCCCGGAGCCCCCACCGCCCCGCAAGCAGTGGGAGGGCCGCTGTCGGTGTTGCTGAGTTGGACTGCTCCAACGAATACCGGAGGTTTCCCCATCTCGCACTGGCGGATCACGTGGATAGAAACAGGGGGATCTAATCAGACTGGTTCACTCACGACGCCAAGTGCTGCGCCTGACGCATCGATCACAGGACTCGAGACCTACCTCTACACCTTCTCGATTGCCGCGGTAACCCAAGCTGGCATCGGTCCTGCCGCGACAATTGCCGGCACGCCGCTGCCCGCTGGGCCGATCTCGCCAACCGCGACTGCGGGCGACACGACCGTGACCTTGCACTGGACGACACCGAGCGGTCTGGCGGGTGAACATTTCGTCATTGAATCGTCGAACGATGGTGGGGCCACCTGGAGCGCAGTCACGAACCCGGTCCTGCAATCTTCGACTGGCACCTCGTGGACGAATGCATCGGGCGCTGTAGTCTCCGGCACTTCGACCTACGCGCAGATCACCGGACTCACGAACGGAACACCTGAGATTTTGCAAGTGGTGACCGTTACTGCTGGCGGCGGTCAGTCCTTGCCGAGTGCCGCGGTGGTTGCGGTTCCTGCTGGAGCACCGCTCGCACCTACGAACCTCACCTTGGTTCCTGGTGACGGCCAGATTGTGGTCTCGTGGACGCCCGCTAATCCCAACGGCAGCCCCATCACCAACTACACCGTCAGTGTTTCCACTGATGGCGGTCAAAGCTGGATCGTGGCGGCCACCACGACGCTGACCTCGGCGGTGTTGTCAGGCCTGATCGATGGTCAGAGTTACGTTGTCTCTGTTGTTGCTGCCAACAACGCCTTGGGCGGATCGCTTTCCACTCCGGCNACCGCAACAACGACCCCCATCACGGTTCCTGGCAATCCCACCGCCATCGTGGCCACGTCCACGGCGAATGGACAGGGAGAGAATATTTCTTGGACAGCGCCAGCCAATACCGGGGGAACCGGCGTTGTCTTGAGCGGTTATGTCGTTTCCTATTCTTCAGACGGCGGCCTGACGTGGTCCAATCCGGTAACGAGCAGTGTCGCGACGGCCGTGCTTGCGAACTTGTCGCAAGGCGTCAGCTACCTCGTCCGCGTTGCCGCCATCAATACGGCGGGGACAGGACCATGGTCCAACGCCGTGGCCTTCGTCCCGCAAGCACCCGCAGGTGCACCAACTGGCCTGAGTGCAACGCCAGAAGATGGCGCGGCGTTGTTGCAGTGGAGCGCGCCGACCAACACGGGCGGTGCTCCCATTACGGGGTACGAAATTGATTCATGCCTCGGCGCAGCTTCGTCGTGCACTTCATGGACCGTGGCGGTAGCCGACACCGGTGTGCCGGTGACGACCTGGATGGTGGGTTCGCTCATCAATGGCAACTTGATTTCCTTCAGGGTCATTGCGCTGACCGCGGCCGGCCCCGGGGCCGCGAGTGCCACCACACAAACCACCCCTTCGGGAATTCCCAATGCCCCAACCAACGTGACGGCAACACCGGGTAGCACGCAAATCACGTTGCACTGGGTGGCGCCCACTGACAATGGCTTGCCCATCACGAGCTACCTCGTGAGTTACACCTCCGATGGAGGGGCGACCTGGCAAATCCAAAGTGTGTCGGCAGCCTCAACGAGCTACACCGTCACTGGATTGACCAATGGTGTTACCTATGCCTTCCGCGTCTCGGCGGTCAACGCCCAAGGGTCGGGTCTTGCATCCTCATTGGTGTCGTCGTCGCCGTGGACCGTGCCGTCGGCGCCTCAGACTCCAACAGCCACCCCAGCAGACTCTGCCGTGGTGCTCACTTGGACGGCTCCTGCATCTGATGGTGGGGCGAGTGTGTCGGGCTATCTCATTGACGAATTGGTGAGTGGCACGTGGACGAGAGTTGCTACGACCACCGGAACCGCGCTCAGCACCACGATTACGAGTTTGACGAATGGAACGACGTATTCATTCCGCGTTTCGGCTGAAAACGCTGCCGACTCGGGAAGCCCAACTGCCACGCTCACCGCGACGCCTTCGGGTCTGCCGACTACTGCTACTGGTCTTTCGGCAACTCCTGGCGACCAACAGGTGATCTTGAACTGGATCGTGCCGAGCAACGACGGTGGCGTCAACTTGACCGGGTATGTAGTGCAAGTCTCCACGGACGGTGGCGCTCATTGGTCGAACTCCATAACGGTGACTTGCTCGTTGACGCCCGCATCACAGTGCAACACCGCGTTGAGTCAATACACCGTTTCCGCACTGACTGGTGGTGGCCACCTCGTCGACGGAACCGCCTATAGCTTCCGTATTGCCGCTCAAAATGCTGCGGGTTCCAGTCCCTGGTCTGATGCGGTAACCGCCACGCCTGCTGGTCCGCCGCCTGCGCCTCAATCATTGTCGGCGACGGGTATTGACCCAGGAGCCACGCTGACCTGGACTGCTCCGGCCACGACGGGTGGCGCACCAATTCTCGGTTACATCGTCTCGTGGAAGATTCACGGTTCAACCAATCAGCCATCGTCGATTGCCACGCCAACCATTGCCACGACCTATGTGGTCAACGGCCTTGAGGCTGGGGTGACTTACGACTTCACGGTTGCCGCTGTCACGTCAGCTGGTGTCGGTGCCACCTCGATCCCGGTTCAGGCCGTTCCTTTTGATGTGCCGAGTGCGCCGCAAAGTGTGAGTGCCGTTTCGAGCAACGCATCAGCTGTGCTGAATTGGACCGCGCCGAGCACGGATAACGGTTCGAGCGTGACCGGCTATGAAATCACTGAGTCAACCAATGGCGCAACGTGGAACGTCGTGGCAACGATTACGGGGGCCACGACCTACACCGCCACTATTTCGAATTTGACGAATGGCACTACGTACTCATTCCGAGTAGCAGCCATGAATGCCGCCGGGCCGGGAGCACCAACCGGTGTCGTAGCCGTGACACCGGCAACAACGCCAAGCGCTCCGGGCAAACCCACGGTGAGCGTTACGAATAGTTTACTGAGTCTCTCCTGGAGCGCTCCGACGAGCAACGGTGGCTCGCCCATTTCCTCCTATCAAGTGTGGCTCTCGGCTAACGGTGCGACAGCCACCTTGGCTGCAACCACCAGCGTGCCTAATGCAGTAATTTCAGGCTTGACTACCGGCGTGACCTACACGGCCACCGTCATCGCCGTCAATGCAGCTGGGTCATCAACCGCGTCCCCAGCAACTACGGCAACGACGGCGATTATGAGCGTTCCCTCGGCACCTCTTAATTTGGCGGCAAGTGTGACGGGTACGGCAGTCTCGTTGAGTTGGCAGCAGCCGAGNAGCACTGGTGGTGCTTCGATTAGCGGATACAAGGTCTATTCGTCATCCGATGGCGGTCAAACCTGGACCTTGGCGACGACAACGTCGACAACCTCGGCCACACTTTCTTCCTTGACCGTTGGGACGACCTACAGCTTCGAAGTCTTTGCACAGAACACTTCGGGAAGTGGTGCCGGATCGAATGTCGCTGCCGCAACTATCAACGCCACACCTCTTGCACCAACGGGCATCAGCATTTCAGCTGGTGCTGAGTCGCTGGTGGTGTCGTGGAGTGCTGCTGCCAACCCCGTGGGTGGCGTGGTGACGGGTTACAAAGTTGAGTACTCAGCTAACGGCACCACCTGGGTGGTAGCGGCGGCCAATAGTCCGGCGACCTCCATCACGATTGGATCATTGACGCCAGGAGTCACCTACCAGGTGCGGATATCGACCGTGGCCTCAACCGCTACGTCTGCTCCGTCGACACCAAGCTCAGGGACCCCGATTGCGACGCCCACGACTCCCCAATCGTTGGTTGCGACAGCGGCCAATGCATCAGTGAACCTCACCTGGTCAGCACCGAGCAGCTTGGCTAACACGGTGACGAGCTATGCCGTTTCGTGGTGCCAAAGCAACTGCAGTAGTCAAAATGCCGTCTGGACGCTTGGGGCCACGATCACCATGCCCGGATCCATGGCTGCCACGATCAGTGGACTCGTCAACGGGGTGACCTATTCCTTCTCCGTGACGGCAACGAATGCCGCAGGATCGAGTCCGGCGGTTGTTGCCACTGCAACTCCGGCAGGACCATCATCAGCACCGCAGATCGCTTCCGTGGTCGGTGGGAACCTTTCGCTGAGCGTGACGTGGACAGCGCCGACATCCACCAACGGTGCCTCGGTGAGCAGTTATGCACTCTTGGTTCAAGATCCTTCGTCGGGTCTTTGGGTCACGGCACTTGGCAGTGTCGGAGCTCTGAGCGCTGTGAGTTCATTGAGTGCGGTCGTCACCGGGTATGGCACGACCAACTTGCTTACTGCAGGACAGCAATATGCCATGGAGGTGGTGGCCAACTCGATCGTTGGCCAAAGCCCCGCCTCGGTGAGCGTAAGCGCGAGTCCCTTCGGCACACCGAGCGCACCTGCGTCGCTGACTGGAACTGTTGCTAATCGCAGCGTCACGTTGACGTGGGCACCACCTGCGTCGACGGGCGGCATTGTTTTGAGCGGCTATCGCATTCTCAGCGTTTCAGGATCAACCACTACCGTGCTGGTGGCCAACACGAACTCATTGTCCACAACATGGACGTTGAGCAACCTCACGAACGGTACCGCGGTCACCTATGAGGTCGAAGCACTCAATGCAGCTGGTGCATCAAGTCCGAGCACCACCGTGACGCTCACACCAGCAGGTCCTCCGGGTGCCGTCACGGGGGTTACCGCTTCGAGTTCTTCAGCTACGGTGACGTTGAATTGGACAGCAGCACCATCGAACGGTTCGGCCATTGTGAGCTATGCCGTCTTGGAATCCACCGATGGTGGGGTCACCTACAGCACGGCTCAAGGTGCAGGGGGATCGCTTAACGCAGTGGGCGCAACCAACGCCACCGTGACCGGCCTGACCCCGGGAAACACCTACCTCTTTGTGGTCTCGGCAACAAACGGTGTTGGGGTCGGTGCACCATCGGCACCTATCTCGGTGACGGTGGCTATCACCTTGACCTCGCCGACAAATCTCCGGGCAGTGTCGGGCGACACGGTAGTTGGCTTGGCCTGGACAGCGCCCACCGAGCCGGGCACCACCACACTCCTCGGTTACCTGATTGAACAGTCAACGGATGGCGCTACGTGGACCACCGTGATTGCCTCGACTAACTCCACCGCCACGAGTTACCAGGTGACGGGCCTGACTGATGGGACCCAATATCAGTTCCGCGTCAGTGCGGTAACGACTGCTGGTGCGAGCACGGCATCGAATGCGGCTAGCGCGGTACCACTTGGCCTGCCAGCGGCTCCGACCAACCTAGCGACATCGATGGTGAACACAGGTGTGCGTCTTAGCTGGACGGCGCCGACAGTAACGGGTGGAGCGCCTGTTTCGGCCTATCGAATTCAAACCTCGACTAACGGATCGACATGGACTACCGCGGTCTTCTCCACGGCCACCCCAGGGACGACGCTGACGTTGAGCGTTTCGGGAAGCTCCACGATTTACTATCGCGTGGCCGCTCTCAACATTGTGGGATTGAGTCCCTGGAGTGCATCGGCTTTCTACACCCCGCCCGCACCACCATTAAATGCTCCGACGAATTTGGTTGCATCAACGTCTGGTACCACGGCAACCTTGACGTGGGTTGCAAGCAGTGGATCAACCTCAACGACGGTTCAAGAGAGCGTTGATGGTGGCGTCACGTGGAACCTGGTACTTGCGACAACGGCGTCCACTGCCACCTTTGCCAACCTCACCTTGGGCGTCGCCTATGCATTCCGCGTGGTGGCCAATAAGGCGGCGACTCAGAGCGCTCCGAGTTCCCCTGTGGTGGTGACACCGTCAACGCCGCCGGCCGCACCACAGCGCATCGGTGTCACGGCAGGCAATGGCTCCGTCAAGATTTCATGGAGTGCCCCAGCGGTGACCAACGGAGCATCGATAACTGGCTATGTCATCCAAATTGCCAAGCCTGGCGGCAACTTCACCACGGTTGCTCAACCTTTCGCAACTGCGCTCAGTGCCGTTATTAGCAACTTGGCCAACGGTACGACCTATCTGATTCGCATTGCAGCCGTGAATGCAGCGGGCACCGGCACGTACTCGGCAAGTTTCACCGTTAAGCCAAGTGCAAGTGGGCCGACGCTATGAAGCGCCTGAAGGTGTTGGGCGCGGTCGTGGTCTTGGCGAGTGCGCTGTGGGTGGTAGCTGCTGAGGCCAGTAACTCCATTTCGGTAACTGGTTCTGCACCGCAGGGCCAGTCAGGGACCGTGGCACTACCGACAACGATTGCTTCGGTGCCAGTCGATTCGAGTTATACCTGCTTGTGGAGTCAGGGAAATTGCGTCACTTCGATGACCATCGCCGGACAAGGTGTCTTCCAAGTTGACCTGAGTGGAGACGTCCTGTTTCAGCCCAATGCAGGGTTTGCCGGAACAACCAATTCGGTAACGTGGCAAGAATCAACTGCGGGACAAACCCAGAGCGAGACCGGCACCTTGACCTTCAGCGTGGCCTTGCCGCCAACGGTTGGGTCATTGGCAGCATCGGGCCCCTATGACCATGCCCTGGTCATCCCCATCGTGGCCACGCCTGGAGCCGGGACAACGCTCGATTGGTCCGCCGCATGCCTTTCGCAAGACGCATCCCTCACGAATGGCTGCAGCAGCGAGGTCTCGGTCACTGACGTCGGGAGTTTCACGCTGAATGCCACGCAACATAGTGTGACGTTTATCCCGGTTACCACGTTCACCGGAAGCGTGGTGAACCCTCCGGTTCTGGTGCTGGATGACGGATTTAATCAGCAAAGTGTGACTCCCATTACCCCAACAATTCAGGCGCCAAGCACCTTGATGGCGGGACCCAAAGTCGATTCCTATGGCGCAGCTGGTCAAACTCAAACGCTCACCCCTCGAACCCAAGCTGGCACCGGGGGAGTATTCGATGATTCGTTGACCTGCCTCATGCCGGCGGTGGGGTCATGCACCGATCAGGTCGCCGTGGACAGCGTCGGCACCTATGCCGTCTCGGCGGGAAGCCTCGTGACCTTCACCCCGGACGTGGCGTGGTCAGGTGATGCTTCGGTGGTGCAGGTACGGATGTGCGACGTACTCGGGTCGTGTGTCTTTATTCCGATGCAAGTTCATGTGATCGCACCCGTTGCAGGTCCAACCATCACAGGGAACACCACCTCGAATACGCCTGTCACTACTGTACTTGATGCGAGTTCGGGTTCGAGTGCTGGCGGGTCACTCATTACACCGAGCACTCGGATCGTGGACCCGGCAACGGGTGCCACCGCACTTGCGGCTACGACGAGCGACGGGTCGTGGTCCATCAATCCCACCACGGGACAGATACTTTTTTCACCCCGTAAGGGATTTACGGGTCTTGCCAAGATTCCCTATGTCGTGACCGACCAAGTTGGCAATGTCGTCAAAGGCTTCGTCTCAATCCATGTGAGCGCAGAGACAATGCCAGTGGTTACGCCAAGCACTGTTGCCCCCGTGACCCCCACGACCACGCCAACACGAATTCCACCGCCAGTTTCGACCACCCTTCCCACAGCTCCTCCGACAACTCTGGTTCCACAGTCACTTCCTGCTCTGCCACACGCAGATAACAACGGAGTTTGGGTAGGGCTGTTGTTTGGCCTGTTGATTTTTGGGGTCATTTTTGGGGGGTGGTGGTTCCTGATCGCGAGGCGCCGACGGGACGAAGAGGAGGAAGAGGAAACCGCTCCTTCAGGTACAGCTTCTCGATAATTACCCGCAGGAGATCAAATAGATCACGACGACCACGACTTCGTGCGTGATCGCTGGGTTGGATGCGGGGACGGCCTATTCGATCACGGTGACAGCAACCAATGTTGCCGGGAACTCCGACCCTTCAGCGCCGGTCTCCGTGACGTTGCCGCCTGCTGCTGAACTCAGCAGTACTGGTTCGGACCTCTTCAGTCCTTCTTGGCTTTCTGGAGCTCTGCTCGCACTCGGAGGTGGAGCACTCTTCGTACGCCGTCGTCGAGGTGACGAGGAGCCTGTTGGGTAATTCTTGGCGGAAGTGAGCGTGGGCGACGTGCAGTTTGGTCGGCTTCTCTGAGTTTGAGAACAATCTGTTCAGGGGCATGGCTGGTCCTGAAGCTCAATTTGGTCACCACAAGTGGAGCACAAGGCCCCGTGTTCTGGAACCGTGCGAATATCCCCTTCCAGGGTCAGCAGTATGACTGTTGGGGAGCGTATGACGCTGCTGTCCCCGGGAGCACTGCGCAAGGAAACATCGCATCACTTTGCGACAACATTGCCGGGGCGCAGCGTGCCGCTGGCGTCACGTGGCCCAATGGCTACTGGAAGCCGACTGGCCTCCAAGGCTGGAATCCGAGCCCCTCGTTTGATCCGACCACCACTGACAGCCCCACGACACAATCACTCATCGGTGGCTTTTAATTCTGGTTTCGGCCGATCCGGCCCACCTGTCACCAAGCATTGACTGTCGACGACAGCAAATCTGGAGCGGAGAGGGTGGGATTTGAATCCACGGACCGGGTTTCCCCAGTCAAGTCATTAGCAGCGACTCCGATTCGGCCGCTCTCGCACCTCTCCGGGTGTCAGCGTCACCCCATCGAACCAAGACTTCGGAGGTCAAAGAATCTGCTGACGGTCTGCCAGTCGGATTCCGA
>TBL_comb47_HYPODRAFT_10009049_pt1 | contig 10028 bp, 10 predicted proteins | sample TroBogypolimnion_40_FD_10682 | JGI IMG/M metagenome (IMG submission 10682)
GGGCGCGGAACGGGGTTCCTCGGCGCGGGGATGATTTTCCGACCGTTCGCGCGGCGACTGTTCGCGTTGCGGCGCGGGCGCGGAATAATGTTGGCGCGGCTCGTCGCGGCGGGACGGCTGCGGCGGACGCGGCGCGGAGTGTGGCACCTCCCGACGCGGCGGCTGGATGCGGCGCAATGCGCGGCGCAATTCTTCAATCTCCCGTTCATCGGCCAGCTTCTGACGCTCGGCCACTTCGACAAGTTCGAGCACTTCGTCCAGATGATCAATCATCTGCTTGAGCGAGTCCGCAATTTCCGTGGCGAGTTCCACCGCCTGGCTGACGGCCGAAGTCTCGGCCGGACGAAAATCCGCCGGCTTCACCCACGGCTTGGGGCGCTGCGGTTCCGGCCGGCGGTCGGGACGGCGCTCGCGGTCGCGATCAAATTCCCGGGGCGGCGTACCGGCGCGCGGCGGCTCCGGTGGCGGCGCGGACGCGGGGACGGGGGCTTCGACCACCGCTTCTTCGGCGGCAGGCAACGGGGCTTCCTCGGTCGGCGCGGCGAATTCCGCCGGCTCTTCGGCGTGCGGTTCGCGAAAATCACCGGAAGTATCGGCCTCCGGATCAGCGGCCTCGTGCTGCTCCACAATTTCCTCGGCAGGCACGGGAGCCGGAGTGTTTTCCGCCGGCGCTACAGGATTTTCTTCACCGGGACGCGGGGTGCGGGGACGGCCCCGGCCACCACGACGGCCGCGACGGCGGCTGTTGCCGGGACGGCGGGCGGCGGCGGGCAGGTTTAAATTGGATTGTTCGTCTGGCACAAAATTATAGTGTGAGGATGGCGGCTTCGCATGTAAATGCAATGGCGAAGTGTGGTTACTTTTTCACCGGGGACGTTTTTCTGGAGGTTTAAGGCTCATCAAATTTACGCGCCACCAGCTCCGCGAGTGCGGCTATGGCGGCGACGGCATCGGGGCCTTTGACATGGAGAATGATTTTGCTGCCGGGTCCGGCGGCGAGCATCATCAGGCCCATGATGCTCTTGCCGTTGATTTTTTCGCCGTCCTTTTCGACAAAAATATCGCCGGTAAAACGGTTCGCCGTTTTGACAAACATCGCGGCGGGCCGGGCGTGAATGCCCGACTTGTTGAGAATTGTGAGCTCCTGAGTCAGGAACCCGGCGTCGTTGGCTTTGGGAGCGCTCATGGGTTGGTCGCGGGAAAGTTAGTCTGCGGCGGTCGTTTCGCCAACGAAAAATTACGCCTCCTCGGCCGGTGGTGCGGGTTTTTCCGCCATCTGCGCGAGCAGGCGCTTGTTCAATTCATCGGCGGCATTGTAGCCGGACTTCCGAAGCTTGGCCTGAAACGCGGCGACTTCGATGAGCCGCGCAATGTCACGACCGGGTCGGACAGGAATGGTGACATGCGGCACATCCACGCCGAGCACTTTGACAAATTCCTGATCCAGCCCCAGCCGGTCCACGTCCGGCACTTCGCTCCACGCTTTGAGCGTGATGATAAGATCGAGCTTTTTGTTTTTGCGGATGGCTTTGATGCCGAACATGAGTGCGACGTTGATGATGCCGATGCCCCGCACCTCCATGTGATCGCGCGTCAGCTCCGAGCTGGTGCACAACACCTCGCGCCCGTCCATAAGCGTGACCTTGACCACGTCGTCGGCGACGAGGCTGTAGCCGCGTTCGATCAGTGCCAGCACGGCCTCGCTTTTGCCAATGCCGCTTTCGCCGCGAATGATCACGCCCACGCCGAGAATATCCACCATGCTGCCCAATTCCGAGCCGCGCGGGGCGAACATCGTCTCCAGCGCCAGCGTAGCCAGGTTGATAAATTTCATCGTCACCAGCGGCGATTGAAAAACAGGCACGCCCGACTGCGCGGCGGCGGCCAGAAATTCCTTGTCCGGCTTGAGACCGCGGCTGAAAACGACGCACGGGATTTTATACGCGAACAAATACGCGTAGCGCGTCTCGCGTTCCTCGCGGCGCAGCGAGCGCAGATAAAAGACTTCCGCGTGGCCCATCACCTGCACGCGTTTGTAGGCGAAGTAGCGGGTAAAACCGCTGAGTGCGAGGCCGGGCCGGTTGACGGTCGGCTCGCGGATGATCCGCTTCAAATCCCCGGCGGCCAGTTCGCGCATTTGCAACGGTGCCGCGTGCTCGTGAAAAAATTGTTCGACCGTAACAGTTTGGCGTTCCATTTGATGAGTGGTCGGTTTTTAGTTTTTTTAGTTGTGCTTCGGGAAAAGGATTAATTAAAAACCGCGCTGAAAATCACAGATTAAATTCCGGGCCTAAATAAATTTCCCGCGCCTGCGGATCGTTCGCCAGAAATTCCGCCGCGCCGGCCACCAGCACCTGCCCCTTGTGAATGATGTAGCCGCGGTCAATCAGCTTGAGTGTTTCCCGCACATTGTGGTCGGTGATCAAAATGCCCAGCCCGCGCGCTTTCAGCCGGCGGACAATTTTCTGCACTTCGTAAACCGCAATCGGGTCAATGCCGCTGAACGGCTCGTCGAGCAGCAGCAGCTTCGGACTGGTCACCAACGCGCGGGTGATTTCCAGCCGGCGCTTCTCACCGCCGCTCAGTTGATATGCCTTGCTCTTGCGGATGGGCGTCAGGTCCAATTCTTCCAATAAATATTTCAGCCGCACCGCCTGTTCGGCGCGCGAGAGCTTGCACGTTTCGAGAATCGCCAGAATATTTTCCTCGACCGTCAGCTTGCGAAACACCGAGGGTTCCTGCGTCAAATAACCAATGCCCAGCCGCGCCCGCAAATGCATCGGCAGATCGGTGATGTCGTGCTCCTGAAAACTCACGCGGCCTTCATCCGGCTTCACCACGCCGACGACCATGTTGAACGTCGTCGTTTTGCCCGCGCCGTTCGGGCCGAGCAGGCCAACGATTTCGCCGGCATTCACGCTGACGGAAACGCCGTTGACGACGCGGCGGGCGCGATATTCCTTCGCCAGCTTGTCCGTGGCCAGCAGGCTGCCGGACGACGGGGTCAATTCTGATTGGTTTTGCGTTTCGCTCATGGGCGGGCGCGTTTCAAAAAAGTTTCACCGGCAACGCGTTCGTGGCGTCGCCGCCCATCGTGGGATGCTCCGCGTGCAGCTTGAGGTTTTGGCCATTCACGCGGCTCCAGGTGATCGGCTCGCCGGTCATTTGGCCCTGCGGCGTTTCGATCTGCGGGTGACCGCTAAAGCTGCCGGATTCATTGGTCACGCCGCTGACAACGCTGTAATCGTAAATCGCCTTGGCAGCGGTGGCGTGATATTTCGCGCCCTTGGCATCCGTGAAATCCATCACCACATTCGTCTCGGCCTGCAAATGGCTCGGATGCTTCCCGGTCGGCGGAAAATTCACCGTCAACCGCTCGCAGTCCAACCGCAGTTGCGGATCAGTGATGTGCACTTGCCCGTAATAAACCACCTGGCGTTCGCCTTGGGAAAAATCCCAGCCCTGCGAATTAATCTCAAAGCGCGGAGCCGCTTTATCCGGCAGCGCGTTCGTTTGCGCGCCGGCCACGCCGGTCACGCTCAGGAGCAGGCATAAAATTCGTTTCATAAGGAACCACCGTGATTTTCCGGCAACTGGATCACCGTATGCACATGGTTGGAAATGGAGATACTGAGCAAGGAATTCGTCCGCCGCAACCAAAACCCGTCGCCTTCCAACCAGGACAAACCGTCCCCGGAGCGGATGCGCAGATGGCCCGGCGAATTCGCCCAGCCCGCCAGCGGCGCAAACGTGCAGCGCGGCGTTTCGACCACGGCCTCGAGCCGCCCCTGATCATCGAAGGACTCGATCTTCACCGCGCTCAAATCCAGCAGCCCGCCCGGTAGCGGCGCGGCTTCGGCGCAGGTCAGCCGCGTGTTGACCTGCTGCTCGTGCGGCGGATCAAAATACCATTCCGAGGTAAAACTTTTCGTGTGCAGGTCTTTCACCGCATTCAGCAGATTATCCGCCGCCGGCAACGAAAGCAGGGACAACGCCAGCAGCCCGATCGCCAAACGGAGGGGAACGGCGAATTTCATTCCGAATATTTTTTTACGAACGGTTGCCATTGGTTCTGCGCCTGCAAAATCAGCTCAATAATCTCGCGCACCGCGCCGCGACCGCCGGGCAGTCGGGTGACATAATGCGCCGCCGCTTTCGGCTCCGGCATGGCGTCGGCCACCGCCACCGCCAGCCCGGCGCGCGTCAGCGGTCCGAGATCAATGATGTCATCTCCGACAAAGCAAACGTCGGCCCAGTTCAATTTTTCTTCCGCCAACAACTTTTCAATCGCCGCCGTCTTGCTCGTGGCGTCGCCCTGTTGCACCAGAAAATCAATCTGCAATTCCGCCGCGCGCATTTTGGTGGCGAGCGAGGGCCGCGCGGAAACCCAGCCGACTTTCAGCCCGGCGCGCCGCGCGAGCACAATCCCCAGGCCGTCGCGGATGTTGAACGACTTGAATTCGCGGTCGCCGCCGATGAAAACGGTGCCGTCGGTCAGTACGCCGTCCACGTCGCACAGGAACAGTTTGACGCGCTTAATACGCTGGCGGAGGGAGGTGGAAATTTTTGTGGGCATGTAATAAAAAATTGAATTACTTCGGTGCAAGCTCACCAAACCAATACGCAGCGGTCACGCCGCCGTCCATCAGAAAATCGCTGCCGGTGATGAAGGCGCCGTCCGCGCCCAGCAGCAGCGCGCCGACATTTCCAACTTCGTCCGGCGTGCCGGCGCGACCGGCGGGACAGAGTTCAATCATCCGCCGGTAGCCCGCGCCGCGCGGGCCGGCAAGTTCATCCTTGGCGAGCGGCGTAATAATAATTCCGGGGCTGATGGTGTTGACGCGCGCACCGCGCTTACCCCAGCGAATCGCCTCGGCCATCACACGCAACGAATTGCCGCGCTTGGAAATTTGGTAAGCGTGAAGCGAATCGGTGATTTTATCCGGCTGCAACATCGGCAGCGCGAGCAATTCCTCCGGCGGCGTCAAGGCCAGTAATTTATTTTGTTCCGCCGTCAGCGCGCCGAGGCGATGGCCCGATTGCGACGCGATGACCACGCCCGCGCCGCCGCGTGCGATGACGTTGCCAAATTCCTCCAGGACGAGCGCTGTGCCATACAAATCCACTTTCAGAATCGTGGCCAGCGACGCCTGCGTGGGCGAAACGCCAGCGGCATGGATGACGCCGGTGACCTCGCCCAGCGCCGTGGCTTGCTCGACCAATGCGTGAACGGATTCACGCGAGGAAATGTCCACCGTCGCGGTGCTGACCTCGAATCCGGCTTCGCTCAAAACTTTCGCCGCTCCCGCCGCGTTTTCAGGGCGCAAATCGGCCAGCAAAACGTTTTTTCCCGCGCTGACGCGCCGCGCGATTGCCTGACCGATGGAGCCGGCCCCGATAACGACGATGACCTTGGTAGGTGGCATTATTCAGGCAGGCTCGAGGTTTGAGCCGCGTTTTGGAATGCGGTGGCAGAGCGGTAGCGGCGACACCGCCTTCGCGCGGGCGAAAGATTGGCGCGCTTCCGTTGATTTTTCGCCCGGTCGAAAAGCGGCGTGGCGCTGCGCTTCCCGCCGCAGTCCAAGACGCGTCCCTGCCTGCACGACGCACAAAAACAGTTTGCTACTCGCGACGCGCTGGCGGTTGGCGGAGGAAATTTTTGCAGGCATGGAATTCAAAAATGGGAAAAGCTAATCGCCGAGCAATTTCGCAATGTGTTAGGCCGCTTCATAAAATGCTCGGCATACTTTTGCAACCTGCGTCTCTTGTTCTGGACGTAAAAACATAACATCCAAAGCTTGGCTGCTATTAAACATCTGACGAAATGGAGTAGATAGTAAATCTACGAGCGCTTGCTCATTACCGCCTAACAGGCTGATACACAAAGCTGGCTGATATGTGGCAGCGCGGTCATAACTTACGATAGCGAGAAATGCGCGGCGAACCGAAGGTGTCTGCGAAAGAATTGCGACCCATTTAGTTTTTAATTCGCGCTCGACTTGACCATCCTGTTCGCTGAGAAATTGTATGTTAAACTGCGTGTGAATTTGCGTATCCATTTGCGTAATGTATTTGAGCGGCCTAATTTTTAATTAAACTGCGAGCCGCAATTATTTTTGCGTTGAACTTTTTTACTTCGCCGCTTCGTAAATTTTCAAAAGCGAGCGCAACACCGTGGCCATTTCGCCGAGCGGAATCATGTTCGGGCCGTCGCTCATGGCTTCGTCCGGCTGGGGATGCGTCTCGATGAACAGGCCATTCGCACCGACGGCGAGCGCGGCCTTGGCGAGCACGGGGGCGAATTCGCGTTGGCCGGTGGTCCGGTCGCCGCCGCCGCCGGGCTGTTGCACGGAATGCGTGGCGTCGAACACGACGGGAAAACCGAAGCTCTTCATCACCGGAATCGAGCGCATGTCGGCGACAAGGTTGTTGTAGCCGAAGGTCGTGCCGCGTTCGGTGAGGAGAATTTTTTTGCCGCCGGCGAGCCGCGCCTTTTCCGCGACGCGCCCCATTTCCTGCGGCGAGAGGAACTGGCCTTTCTTGATGTTCACGATCTTGCCGGTGGCGACGGCGGCTTCGATCAAATCGGTCTGGCGGCAGAGAAACGCGGGAATCTGCAAGATGTCCACGACTTCGCCGGCGAGCCGCGCCTGTTCTTCGGTGTGGATATCGGTGACCACCGGCACGCCAAATTCGTCGCGGATTTTGGCGAGCACCTTCAAGCCGTCCGCAATGCCCGGTCCGCGAAAGGCCTTGCCGGAGGTGCGATTCGCTTTGTCGAAGCTGGCCTTGAAAACGTAATAAATGCCGAGCGATTGGCAGGTTTTAACCAGCGACGCGGCGACGGTGCGGCAGAGTTTTTCGTTTTCAATCACGCACGGCCCGGCGAGGAGAAACAGGCGGCGCGGAGAATTAAGATTTTTCCAAATGGCGGCGGCAGTAAGCACGCGCCAGTTATAGCGTTGACGCGGCGAAATGTAAATCTCCGCCCGCAAGCAGGGCCAGCCTGTCCCCGGCCGCCGTAGCGTGGCAAAAAGTATCCTCGCGGAGGATTTGCATGGGGAGAATCACCAAGGAAAAATGGTCGGGGCGGTGAGATTCGAACTCACGACCTCTTGTACCCGAAACAAGCGCGCTAGCCAGGCTACGCTACGCCCCGACACTGGGTTTTTGCTGTTTTATCAGCTGTTTGCGCACTTCGTTTGCAGACTTGATTCAGCTAACGAACCGGCAAAAAACGGGCAAGCGAGAAACAATTTTGGTTTGCAACGATATGCAAATTATTTTGTTCGCTAGCTACCGTGGAGGTTTATTCTGCCCGATTTCGCCGAAAGGGCAAGCTCATTCGCAAACGTCTCACGCTCATCGGTGGTGGGCTGGCACCCAGCCACAGCTACCGGGCGAGATGGCGAACCGCCAGTTGGTGTGCATAGCGATCGGCGGACCCTTGTAGTTGTAAGGCTAGTGATTGATTGGTGGCAAATAATCTCGGCTGTCGTTCGCTTAAAGCATGGTGCCAACCCTATCTACTTGCAGTTGTTGCCGGAGCTGATGAACATTGCTTGTTCCTTGGCCTTGGCAAAGGCCGGCAGCAAAATCGCCACCAGAATCGCGAAGATGGCAATCACCAACAACAATTCAATCGAGGTGAACGCCCGTGCCGCCGCAGGTGCCAGAAAAGGTTGTGGGTTTGCTGTTGCGAGGAGGGTCGCATTCTTGGCGGACGGTCTGGTGGTGCGATGTGGCATTGCCAACAATTAGTTCGGGGGTGGTTTTCAGTGTTGAACTTAACATTGCGCCGTTGCGCGGAAATTGACAGTTTGCGCAGAAGCGGTATTTTTTGCGCAAACCATGTTTTCATGAAACATCAGCCCAAAATCGCCGTGGCTCTGCCCGACTCCAAACCGTGGGGCATCACGCGTTTTTTCAACGGCATCAACGAATACGCTCGCGCTCAACATTGGCGACTGACCTCTTGCCCGGTAAATCCGGAAAGCACGGAGGATTTCCCGCTTGAATGGTCCCGCCTCAAATCCTGGAAAGTGGACGGCATCATTTTACAGGCGAATGATTTTCGACAATCCGAACTGCTTCGCAAATGGCGCATCCCGATGGTCAACATCGGCGAAGATCTCGGACCCGCCTGCAAAATTCCGCGCGTCGCGCAAAATAATCCCCAGGTTGGCCGCCTCGCCGCCGAGCACCTGATCGGTTTGGGATTAAAATATCTGGCGTATCACGGCGTGCAAGGCCGGTGGTATTCCGACGAACGCATGCAAGGCTTCAAGCAAGCCGCGAAGGAAGCCCGCTTGAAGGTCAACACCTTTTGCCTGCCACACATGACCCGCGACGCGCTGTGGAATGAGCGTTATGAGCCGATTAAACGATGGTTAAAAACCCTGTTGTTGCCAGCGGGGGTTTTTGCCGTGCATGATTACCGCGCGCTCATCGTGCTGTCCGCCTGCCGCGAACTCGGCCTGCGCGTGCCGGAAGATGTAGCGGTCATCGGCTCGGACAACGATTTGATGGTCTGCGAATTTTCCACGCCGACCCTTACCAGCGTTTGCGTCAACGCGTACCGCATGGGTTACGAATCGGCGCGACTGCTGCATCAATTGATGCAAGGCAAAACAACAGTGCAAACTCCCGTGCTGATTGATCCGGCCGAAGTGGCGGCCCGGACTTCCACCGACGTGTTGCACATTGACGACCCGGTAATCAAAAAAGCCGTCGCCTACATGCGCAGTCATTTTGCCGACTCGTTCAAAATGGATCAGGTCGCCGAAGTCGCCGGCGTCTCGCGGCGCCTGCTAGAAATGCGGTTCCGCGCCGAGCAAAAAACCTCGCCGGCGGAATTTCTCGTTCAACTGCGCATACAAAAGGCCAAAGCGATGCTCGCAAGCCATCATCGCCATTCGGCGGAAGAAGTTGCCCGCGCCTGCGGTTTCGGCACGGGAAAAAATTTGCGTGCCGCGTTTCAGCGTATTCTAAAAGCTTCCCCGAACGACTTTCGCCCCGACTGATTTGGTTTCCGGCGCTGTTTTTTTGATGGCCCCAAATGCTATCGGCGGGCTTTCTATCGGGGGGCTAAATGGCACCGTCTCAATCCGCTGATGTAACCATAACTGGGGACATGCAATCGGCGGAGTCTATGATAAACTATTTGTGTTGTTGGACGCGGGTGCAAAAATTTAGAGCGTCTGTTCTCATTGAGGCCGGAGTAGTGTCCGGCCTCTTTTCTTTTTCTCGCGGTGCTTGCAATTATCCTACGTTTTCAACCTCCCTTGGGCTGCTTCAAGCGTAATTCGCGCCCTCATTAAAATGGTTTACAACTATCTAATTAGAGACATAATAACTTGATATTGATTTTATTTAACACATTTATGGAGCAAGCCACCAACCGAACGCGGCATAATCTTCGTTGTCCGAAAAGGCTTTTTGCGCTGATTTTCCAATTGGTTGCTCCGTTCCGCGCCCCAAAAAACGGATTAAACTTTTGAGGTGTATGGGGCTGACAAAAACCACTTGGTGGTCCGCATCAGTCGGGAAACGAAGATTCCCCAAACCCGCGCTTGCCGCATTTTGGAATTGGCCTTTGATTTGATTTCAAACTCCCTACTTCGTGGCCAAAAAGTAGAATTGCGAAATTTCGGCGTCTTTTCTGTCGTCAACCGGAAACCACGCATCGGTCGTAATCCCTCAAAGCCCGCGAAACGGTTGCTCATTCCGGCCTGCGTCGCGGTCCGGTTCAAAGCCGGGAAAAAAATGAAATCCGGCCTGAAAAAATTAAAGCCCGCCGCCAAGCGCCAGAAACGCCGGCGGCCGACAACCGGCAACCGGCGCCGGACCAAATCCCGTTAATCCAACTTCGCGAATTCGCCTTCTCTTTTGCGCGACGGCTTTATACGCTGAGGGCATGGAACGACTCCCCGGATTTCGCGATTTTTATCCCGAACCGCTCCCGCATTCCGACGTGTGGAGCGCGGATGCGCGGCAATTTATTTTCGACCAATGGCGCGCCACCGCCC
>TBL_comb47_HYPODRAFT_10009050_pt1 | contig 10028 bp, 9 predicted proteins | sample TroBogypolimnion_40_FD_10682 | JGI IMG/M metagenome (IMG submission 10682)
CGTGTTTTTATATGCAAGACTGCAACAGCTACAGCTGTTGCCTTTAAAAAAGCTGAAGCTTTTTTACTCCAATTGAATTTATTTTTCAGTTTGTAAACCACCACCCAGTGCCACAAAAAAAGCTACCGTATCTTGATAGCGTTGTGCGATTGCTGACAGATAAGCTAGCTTTGCCTGTAGTCGTTGGCTTTCAATAATAAGTACTTGCTGCGTGTTAACTAAACCTGCTTGATAATTAGCTGTTACTAAACGTAAGGCATCATCGGCAGCTTCTAAGGACTGCTGTTGTGCAGCAACCATTTCAGCATCATGTTGCAAGGCGCTTAAGGCATCGGCAACTTGTGTAAATGCACTGACTACCGTTTGTTGATAAATGGCTAAAGATTTTTCATGAGTAGCGATGGCGGCTTTGCGACCAAACCATAAAGTGCCACCATGAAATAAGGGTTGAGCAAAATTAGCCGCCATACTCCAGATATTGCCTTTACTCATAAACAGATCCAATAAGGATTGATTATTGTAACCAAAAGACCCACTTAAACTGATGTTGGGAAATAAGCCCGCCGTGGCCACACCAATTTTCGCGCTATCACTATGCAATTGTGCTTCTGCGGCTAGAATATCTGGACGTTGATGAACTAACTCAGAAGGCAAACTCACAGGTATATTTAAAGGCAAGGTTAAATCAGCCAATTTAATAGTAGGAGATTGCCAGTCTGCCGGTGTTAAACCTACTAAATTAGCTTGCAAATGCTCAGTTTGATTCAGTTTTTGTTTTAAAGCTGGCAAGGTCGCCGCAACAAGCGCTAACTGACTACGCAGACTAACAACAGCCTGATAAGACACCGTACCGGCACTAACTTGAGTTTCCGTCAGTTTGATTTGTTTTTGCAATAAGGCTAACCACTGCTCGGTGGTCTCCACCTCAGCTTGATATGCCGCTTTAGCAATCACGGCATTAATGATATTGCCGGTGAGCGTGAGATAAGTAACCTGCTCTGTATAACGTTGTAAATCTTTTTGAGCCTCTAGGCTCTCGACATTACGCCGTTCTCCCCCAAACACATCTAAGCTATAACTAACCGTCGTTGAAAAAGTATACAGATTAAAAATAGAACTAGCTGAATTATTACCAAAACGTGCCGGTGAAAACTGTTGTCGTACCGGAGTAAAGCCCGCATCAATTTGAGGAAAAAATACGCCATAACCGGCTTGCAGATTGGCCTGACTCTGACGTAAGTTCGCTTGAGCCGATTGTAAAGTAAGATTGTTAGCCAGTGCTTTACTAACGAAGATATTAAGCTGAGTTGATTTAAAAAGTCGCCACCAATCAGCATTCACTTTTGCACCTAACTCGAAATGTTGCATCAAACCGTCAGCAATCATAGTCTCATTTGGCAAAACATCTTGAGTATAGCGCTCAACAGCGGGTGCTTTGGGTTTGATAAAGTCAGGACCAACCATACAGCTAGTTAACATCATAAAAGCAGGTATTAGCCCTGATTTTAAAGAACGTCCATTCATTTTTCACCCACATAAATATCAACAATTTGTCCTGGGTACACATTGAGATCATGCGGTTTATCAAAACTAAAAATAACCGGTAAAACCCTAACGTCAATCCGTTCTCTACGCTGATTGGTTAATTCAATTTTGGGAGAAATATAAGGCTGCACCCGCACAAATTCTAAAGGAACACTAATATTAGTGCCTCGTATAAACATTTTCGCTTGTATTTGATCACCAGCAGGTAGTCTAGGCACCAGTATTTCGTCAATAAACCCTCTGACATTCATTTTCTCTTGAGGACTCCCCATGACCAACACTGGATTCATATCTTGTGTATAGGTGCCATAGACACCCAGAGGTGTAAGGTAACTACCGACTGTAGACATCATCGACAGTACCACACCATCAGATTTAGCTTTAAGCGTATATTTTGCCAATAAAGCATTGGCTGAAAGATAAGCATTATATTGTGCTTTATACGCTTGCTCTTGATTTTTAATGTCGTAACTCCAAGCCCCTGCTTTGGTCAATGCATATTGTTTTTTAGCCACCTCGGAATTAGCTGCTGCCACCTTAACTGCATTAATACTATTATCTAGGGTATCTTTACTGACTGATTGCGGATCTAAATCAAAAGACTTTTGTTGTTTATCTAATTGTACTTGTAAGCTGTGCATACTTACTTGCGCTGATATCATCTGCGCTTTAGTCACGGCTAAAACCTCTGCTCTAGGTTGATGCTTAAGCTCTTCTAAGATGACTTGTGCCGCAGCGGCTTGTGCCTTTATTTGCTCTACGGTAGCTCGTTGTACTGAATCATCCATGATCAGTAAAGCATCGCCTTGGCTTACAACCTGCCCTTCTTTGACTAATATTTGCGTAACAACGCCAGACACCTCGGGATAAATATTAATATTTTCGCCACTAGGCAACGCGCTTTCTATAATGCCGTTAGCATAAATGCCGTTAACATAAGGATTCGAAGCGGGATTAAAAGCAGGTTCTAATACTTTTTTTTCTGCCCCTGATAGAAATGCGGCACTTATCGCAATTATTAATCCGATGCCGGAAGCAATAAAGATCATTTTAGGCTTCATTTTATATCACTATTATTTTCTATTTCGGTAACCGCACCATCTTCCATTTTCATAATTTTATCTGCATATTCAAAGATTCTACTGTCATGGGTAACCACCAAAACACAGCGATTTTCATTAAGAATTTCTTCCTTAATAAAGGACATGATTTTTTTGCCGGTATCACCATCTAAAGAGGCGGTAGGTTCATCAAAAATAAGAATATCCGGTTGACTCACTATTGCTCTAGCTATTGCAACTCGCTGCTGTTCGCCACCGCTTAACTTAAAGGGAGGGAGTTGAGCTCGATTTTTAAGTCCGACTATATCCAGATATTTCAACGCTTCCTGCATCGCCTCATCCCAGTCGTGTTTTTTTAGAATTAATGGTATTGCGACATTTTCTAAGGTCGTTAAACGGGGAAATAAATGATAATCTTGAAACACAAAACCAATTCTATTTAAGCGAAAGTCGGCTAATTCATCATTATTCAATGCCCAGATATCGCTACCATCTATAGTCACTCTACCTGAATCGGGTTTAAGAATGCCGGAGATCATGCTTAACAACGTTGTCTTTCCGCTACCTGAAGGCCCCACTAAATAAAATATTTCACCAAAATTGGCCTCAAAACTGGCTACTTTAACCGCATTAGTTCTGGCATCACCCTCACCAAACCATTTAACTAATTGATGAGCTCTGATCGCCGTTTTAGCCATCGCTTAGCCTCTAAACACATCAAAGGGCTCAATCTTTAGCACTTTACGCACACCGATTAAACTAGAGAAGACGGCGATAATGAGCACCATAATAAAAGCGATCCCTAAATTGCCAAAGGTCACGACACTGGCATAATTAGGCAGACGTATTTTAGCCAATCCTATCATCAACGTACATAAACCAACACCTAAACCGTAGCCCGTTAAAGCCGTAAAACCTGCCTGAAACACAATCATAATAACTAATTCACGACTCTTGGCACCGATGGCTTTTAAAGCACCAAATTTATCAAGGTTCTCGAGTATAAAGGTATAAAAAGTTTGTCCAGAAATAGACAAACCAACAATAAAACTGATCAGTGTCATGATCAATATATTAGTGCCTAAGCCCGTCTTAAATTTGTAGTAGGTAGAAATATTATCGCGAAACTCTTCGTTAGTCACTGCGACATAACCCATTTTTTTAACCTCATCCTTGATATGCTGAACTGCCTCAAGGCTTTTAGGTTCAACGAGTACATAGGATGTAGTAAAACGAGCGCTGGGGATATATTGTATGGCACGATTGTAAGTTGTATAAAGCGTTGGCATACCAAACAACCCGTTGGCCGTAACTTTGGCTATGCCGACTATAACACCCCGATGTTCATTAAGTTCGAACGTGGCGCCTATGTGTGGGTTATTTAGCTTATTAATTTCGGAATCTTTGACTGCAAAAAAACCATTCTCGGCAAAAATATCGGCTATATTGCCTTCCAACAACTCTGGGTGGCCTAATAATGACGTGTCATCTAAACCTAAAATAGAGACTGATTGATAAATGCCGTTAGATAGTCTAAGCGTAGCTGCTCCAGAGTATAAAGGTACCGCAAATTTAACCCCGTCTATGCTGCGCACTTCATCTTGAACGAAATCAGGCATGGGAATGCTATTGGCGACAGTCGTCACCGCAGGATCCATTACCCACATTTTGGAACCGATGTTAATGACTACTGATGAAGCACTACGTAAAACACCAGAAAAAATAGAGGTCATCATCACCATTAAAAAAACAGCGAAGGTAATGCCCATTAGTAAGGCAGCAAATTTTCCTTTGTCATTGACCAGTAGTTTAAATGCAATTTTTAATATCCCTTTCATGCCGTCAAACCTTAGTTTAGTAGTGAATAAAGTATCGACGACAAACTCTTACGTCGTAACAAAGGGTGTTCAGATTATTTTTTATAAATACTTTTGTTTAATTTCAGTATGTCTGTAGCAATCGACGGTATGATCGTTAACTATACCAATTGCCTGCATATAAGCATAACAGATGGTACTCCCAACAAACTTAAAACCTCGCAGCATGAGGTCTTTACTCATTAACTCTGATGTTTGCGTAAAAACAGGAATATCGGAGGCACTTTTCCATGCATTATCGACTGGCTTACCCTGAACGAATTGCCAAATATAACGATCAAAACTTCCGAATTCCCGCTGTATCGAAATAAAAGCTTGAGCATTTCTGATAGCCGACTGTATCTTTAGCTTGTTTCTTACGATGCTAGGATTGGCTAATAATGCATTGAACTTATCTTCATCATAATTAGCAACACTTGCGACATCAAAATGATCAAAGGCCTCTTGGTAAGCCTTACGTTTGTTTAATATAGTAGACCAACTTAAACCCGCCTGCGCGCCTTCAAGTATTAATAATTCAAACAGCAAGCTGTCATCATGGATAGGCACACCCCATTCAAAATCATGATAGTGCTGCAAAGATAGACTTGAAAGCGCCCATGCGCATTTTTTCATAATATTAGATTCTGCATCTAATTATTCATTACGGTTGCTTTATCTATAAAATAAAGCAACTGTATCATGCTTATTTTTTAGTCATATAAAAGTATAGCGATTGGCAATGAAGAACCATTTTATTGCCTTCTTTCTCTACAGCCACACAGGTTTCCATTTTTGATCGGCCAGGTGCTGCCTGTTTGACTAACTTTCCATCTTCCATAGAATAATTAAGCGAAGCACGAAGTGTCTCAGCTCGAGCATGAGCATCAGAATCTTGAGAAAGACCCTCCATGGTTCCATCATTTTTAAACGTCCACGTACTGTTTAAGCTTCTGGATTTACTACCATCACTTTGAACAGATTCTTTATCAATTTGCCAAGTACCTAAAATATCGGCTTGAGTTAAAGCTACATCCGCAATTGAAGAAAATGAAAAAAGCATCAAAGGAATAAAAAGTATTTTAGAGCGCATAGTAAAATCCTTGTGGGGTGTTTTTAAAAAAACATTGTAACACTTGAATTCCCTTCACCTTATTAAAAACCTTTTAATTCTTGTGTGTTATGAGTAAATTAAATGATGTAGCTTTATTTTCGTCAAGCCGAGCTAACTGTAATAGATCAAAAAACCACTGCAAAATTTACTGGCATCTCTTTTCTGCTAAAATTGACGCTACTTAATGCTATAAATTTCAATAAACCTTACTTTATACATAATCCCTAAATGCCAACTACCCGAGCTGCAGCCTTAGATTTACAAGTTTACCGTAAACTTAATCGCCGATTGTTGCCTTTTTTAGCCTGTCTCTATGTTATTGCCTATATTGACCGTGTAAATATAGGCTTTGCTAAATTAACCATGGCAGAACAATTAGGTTTTAGCGATAGTATCTATGGTTTGGGAGCTGGCATTTTTTTTATTGGTTATTTTCTTTTTGAAATTCCAAGTAATCTCATTTTATATCGAGTAGGTGCAAAGATTTGGATTGCTCGTATCATGATTGTTTGGGGTTTATTAGCAGCTGCCATGGTTTTTGTTAGCACACCGATGCAATTTTATATCTTACGTTTTTTGTTGGGTATCGGCGAAGCGGGATTTTTTCCGGGTATTATTTTGTATTTGACCTATTGGTATCCTGCGCCTCGCCGAGCTAAAGCTACGGCCACCTTTATGGCATCTATAGCTCTAGCTGGCGTCATTGGCAGCCCGCTTTCAGGTTTTATTATGACCTATCTTAATGGAGTTTCGACATTAACGGGTTGGCAGTGGTTATTTCTGATTGAAGCCTTACCCGCAATCATTCTTGGAATCATTGTTGCCTTATGGTTGGAAAATGGTCCCGAACAAGCGCACTGGCTAACATCGGATGAACGCAATTGGTTAAGCAGTCAATTAACGGCCGATTCTTTAAATAAAGAGCAATCAGGACATATTATTTTTTTTAGTAAAGCACTCTGCAATTCTAAGCTTTGGTTACTTAGTTTTACTTATTTTTCTATTGTTATGGGCTTTTACGGCATTTCTTTTTGGTTACCGCAAATTGTAAATACTTTAGTGCATCAAAATCTCATGCTGACCGGATTACTAAGTGCTATTCCTTATGCTATTGCGGCCATTGGAATGGTAGTCGTTGGGCACTCATCTGACAAAAATAATGAACGCCGATGGCACATTGTTTCAAGTGCATTGGCAGGATGCTTAGGTTTACTGATAAGTGCTATTTATAACGATACGTTGCTACTGGCATTGTTTGGTCTTTCTCTCGCCAATCTTGGTATTTTATCCGCCTTATCTATATTTTGGTCCCTACCCACAGCCTTCTTAAGTGGTACTGCCGCAGCCGGAGGATTAGCTTTAATTAATGCCTTCGGTAATTTGGCAGGTTATTTAAGCCCTGTATTGGTTGCATGGATAAAAACTCAAACAGGTGATTTTACAAGTGCGCTCTATATGCTAGCCACATGGCTAATTGTCGCAGCAGCCATTGTACTTATTAAATTTCGTACACTATGAACTATCAAATAGTGAACTCTGCTTTACACTTAAAACTACCCTAATATTATGGAAGATCTATTTATCGCTGGACTCAAAGAGTACGGTTACATTATTTTGTTCTTTTGGAGCATCATAGAAGGAGAAATGGGCTTAGTGATGGCTGGCATCATGATTCATATCGGCAATATGCAGTACTTTGTGTCGATTTTTGTCGCTGGTTTAGGAGGTTTTTCTGGTGATCAAATCTATTTTTATATTGGCCGTTTTAATAAAGGCCGTATTAAAAGTAAGCTACATAAACAACGGCGTCAATTTGCGATTGCCTATATGCTATTAAAAAGATACGGTTGGCTCATTATTTTTATGCAGCGTTATTTATATGGTTTGCGTACTATCATTCCCATGTCGATAGGAATCACTCAATATTCAGCAAAAAAGTTTGCCTTGATTAATCTTATTAGTGCATGGATATGGGCAACTATTGTCATTACCCCAGCCTATTTTTATGGTGCAGAAATTATAATTTTATTAGCCTATGCAAAGCAACATTGGTATTTTGCGCTACCCATAGCGGGAGGGTTCCTTTATGGAGTTCATGCTTATTTTAGAAAATTGGAGCGACATTTTCTAAAAAAACGAAAGAACCGTTTATCATGACTCGGAATATATTATATCAAGGTGTTTAACAAGATGAAATTGAAGGAAACAGAAGTTGAAGCAGGCTACTTGTATTCGACTAGTGCAAATCAATACCGTGCAGTGCTGGCAATGAAAGAGGGGTTTATGATTTATGCGCCCAGTATAGAAGGCTCTGCACCATTAAAGCTAACGACTACAAAAATGCCATTTGATAATCAGCCCTTTAAGAAATGCCAAATTATTACCTTTGCTAAAAAGGATTATCAAGCATTTGAGTTCAATGGTATTAAAGCAATCAAACATAAATTGAACGAGTCTCAATTTACATTAGCTATTGCCCAGTGCAATGCTAAATCAGCGATTGCTACTCTGTTAGCAGAATAAAGAAGTTTTTACATAATAAAGTTGCGGATTGCAAAAAGATGCAACCCGCCCTATTAGGTTTTTATACTAAAGCTTACGCTTCAGTTTTTTGTTTTTCTAACAAATAATCTAACCAAAGATTAGAGAGTTTTTCTTGTACGGTATTCTGACGTAAGCGTGCATTGAGATGTGGAAAATCAACCTTATCTAAATCTTGATCTTGGTTATAGCAAGAATAAACAAAGTATTCTTTACCGGTATCAGCATCAACATGCTTACATAAACACTGAGCACAAATGCCTTTCATCATACATTGCATAGGCGAATTAATAGAGCCGACGGCGTGATGTGCTTTTTTAAGATAAGGTTTTAATACGTCAAAACGTGCAGACTTTACAGCCGCCATCATACGATCTGAGCCGATAACCACTAAGTGATCAACATCAGCCAGCGATATAGGTTGCTCACCCAAATCACCCGTTGCATAAGCAATCATGCTCTCTAAGATATTACCCACAAAGCTTTTATCTTGTGGACGAGTCGGTACGATGGCTTGCACCCCTTCGCCTTTGTCGACTGACCAAATAATCAGATCCGCTGCGGCTTCAACATCTTGTACTTTAAAGCGATCTTGTGAATATTTATAACCTGCAAAATAGATCACTCGATTTCCGGCTGCTCTTAATGCTTTACCGATAGAAAATAGTACGGCGTTACCTAAACCACCACCCAATAATAAAACGGTTTGATTACTAGGAATATCGGTAGGTGTACCTGTTACGCCCATGATCACTAAAGGATCACCGACTTTCCATGTTGCGCAAAGTCGTGAAGAGGAACCCATTTCTAAAGCAATCAATGAAATAGTGCCTTTTTCTTTGTCGACTTCAGCACCAGTCAATGCTAAGCCTTCTGCCGCTAACACAGTGCCCTCAACGGTAGGTGCAAAAGCTTCATAGTTTTGCACACGGTAGAATTGTCCTGGATAGAACTTTTCAGCGGCTAGTGGCGCTTTAACAACGACTTCAATAATGGTTGGCGTGAGTCGATTAATAGCTACGATAGTTGCTTTAAAGTCGGCATCTAAGCGGCTAAACATGGCTTGTAAAGCTGCATCTCGCTCTGGTTGCTGCTCAGGCTTTAAGCTTGCCAATTGTTGTTCAAATAATTTGACCACATAAGGATAGCCATTTTTTGCACTCGCCATCGCCTTTACGACATTCCCAGCATAAACAGGATGATTGTCTCCGTAAAAGCTGATGAATTTACCATCTTTCTGATACGAGGTTAGCGGTGCAGGTTTACCTAATTTAGGCATAGCTTCATCATGCATGGCCACTAATTCAACAGAATCAGCTGTTATTTCAGGCTCATAACGTTGAAAAAACCATTTATCCATTACGAAGGTATCAGGATATTCACTTTGATATATCGTATTCGGTGAAGTCCCTGCTGCAACATATAAGCTGCGTAAAGGTACTTTGACAATTTCACCTGAATTTTTCCAACGATCATCTTCTAATATCAGTTTTTCAAAATCGACGGCATTCAAGTGTCCATATTCATCGCCTTCTGCACTCAAAGGGCTCATACCTTCAGCTAAGGCAATACCTTCTTCTAAGGCTTCGCTAATTTCTTCATGATTTTGGCGATACGCAGGGGCATCTTTCATGCCTTTACGGTAAAACAAGGTGACACCGCCCCAAGATTCAACCAAGGGTTGAAAATCAGGTAGCTCATCTTCAGCTGCAGCACGTTCGCGTTCAGCTTGTATAGCCTTGCCATGAGCCAAGAATTCATCAAGGATGATAGTTTCTTCTTGATCATAACGACCACGCACAACGTGTTCACCATAAACATTAACCAATGTTTGAAAGCGATGCAGAACTTTTTCTACCTGTACAGGATAATACGCCATCAATTCGGTTGCGGTATCGATAGCGGTTAATC
>TBL_comb47_HYPODRAFT_10009051_pt1 | contig 10027 bp, 5 predicted proteins | sample TroBogypolimnion_40_FD_10682 | JGI IMG/M metagenome (IMG submission 10682)
GAGCATTGAGCATCGAGCATTGAGCATTGAGCATTGAGCATCGAGTATTGAGTATTGAGCATCGAGGAATGAGGTAAGAGGAAAGAGAAGCCGTATAACAAAAGACAAAAGACAAAGATTACATGAAAAGATCGAAGCTGGATAAAGCATTGCTGGATGCAATGAGTAGTAATCCTGATAACTGGAAGTGGAGCCTGGTATATGTCAATAAGAATGACCCGCGTTTAATTGTTCCTAAGCTATCATCATTGGGCTGGACATTTAATTTTGCCAGTCCGTATTCGTATATTACCCTTATTTTAATTATTGTCATCGCGATAGCATTTGCTAACTATATAAAATGAAAAAATAACTGAGTGTGGAAAATAAAGGACAAACTAAACCATTTGAATTGAATTTTGTTGATACTAAAAAGTCAATGGACATAAAACCAACTAACTCCCTGAACAGGGGAATACATAATAATGAATAAAACTGCATTAATAACAGGATCATCAAGTGGTCTGGGAAAAGAGTTTGCACGTATCCATGCCTCGAAAGGCAATGATCTGGTTTTGGTGGCCAGGAGCAAAGATAAGTTAGACGCACTGAAATTAGAATTGGAAAAACAATTCAAGGTATCGGTGTATGTGATTGTAAAGGATTTATCGGATCAATATGCACCAAAATCAGTTTATGATGAAATAAAAACTCATAACATCACTGTTGAATACCTGATTAATAATGCTGGATTTGGAGATTACGGCTTATTTGCTGAAACGAACTGGGAAAAACAACTTGAGATGATTAACCTGAATGTTACCTGCCTGACTTATCTGACACGATTGTTTTTGCCTGATATGATTAAAAATAAATCAGGAAAGATACTGAACATAGCTTCAACAGCGGCTTTTCAACCGGGTCCGACCATGTCGGTTTACTTTGCCACAAAGGCCTATGTATTGAGTTTTTCGGAAGCCATTGCCAATGAGCTGAAAGGGACGGGAGTAACTGTGACAGTCTTATGTCCCGGAGCTACCGAAACAGGCTTTAAAGCTGCTGCATCGTTAGAGAACAGTATTTTGTTTAATGGAAACCAGATTGCCACATCAAAAGAAGTAGCCGGATTTGGTTATGCTAAAATGATGGAAGGAAAAACAGTTGCCATTCATGGGATAGTAAACAATTTGATGGCTCAATCAGTCAGGTTTGCGCCCAGAAATGTGGTTACTACCATTGCACGAATGAAATTAAAGGCAAAATAAGGTATTTATTATCTAAAAAATTGATTCAGGTGTCTGAAAATATTGTCAAAACGATACCAATAACAGAAAAATATATTTTATTTGAAAGAAATCCGACAAAATGAAAAACATCAGAATCCCGTAAAATAAGGCTTTTTAGCCGATAAAACAATTGCATAAATGTACAAATAAAAAAAAATGCACAAGTTTTTTAATAAAACGAGAAAAAAGTTTGAATTATAATTATATAACACTATCTTTGTCGGACATAAAAATAATAAATATCAACAATGAGTAAAGGAACAGTTAAATTCTTCAATGAATCTAAAGGGTTTGGATTCATCAGCGAAGATGGTTCAAAAAAAGAACATTTTGTACACATTTCTGGGTTAATTGATCAAATTCGTGAAGGCGATACCGTAGAATTTGATTTGCAAGAAGGCAAAAAAGGATTGAATGCAGTAAATGTAAAAGTAATTTAGTATATACTAATTGACTTTTTATCACATCATCGGAAAAGTCTATCATTTTATGATAGGCTTTTTTTATGTCTTGAACAGACTATATTAACTTAATGTAACAATTTAAAATTAAACTAAAAGTCAGATTCCAAGTCTAAATTAGGTATGATTGTTGTTACAGAAGTATGTAGGACAAAATAATGTCGTATTTAAAGGGTGTCTGTATACAAATAGTTACAAAGAGACACAAAGTCTGATACTAATAACCACCTGTTTGAATTGAAATAGTGCACATTGAGATGACTGTAAGGATGGGATCATGTATTAATTTTATTCCTAACATACAGCGGAACTCGTTAATGAGACATGTTAATTGATTTAGAATGTTTAACTTAGTAAGGCTATAAAAACTCAGAAAAATTTAAAATACAGTTCATGAAAAAAACACACTATCACTTTCTGTTTTCTTTGATCATTACATTCTCCATCTGCTCAAATTCAACTGATGCACAAGTAAATTCCTTTAGTACTGAAATAGCCAAAAAATTTGTAAAGCAATCGATTAATGCCCCCCAGGAAAAGGCTTATCTTCAAACCGACAAGCCTTATTATTGTGCGGGTGAAGACATCTGGTTTAAGGGTTATGTGGTAAATGCCACGACTCACATACCAAAGACATTGAGCCGGTATCTTTATGTAGAATTAATTGATAAGTCCAACGCCGTTATTACACGTGTAAAAATAAGAAAAGATTCCCTTGGTTTCGCCGGGTGCATAAAACTAAAGCCTGATATACAGGCAGGGAATTATTCCCTTCGTGCTTACACGAACTGGATGCAAAATGCCACACCTGACTTCTTTTTCAGTAAGAATATAGACATTGCGAATCCGATTGATGATCAGATAACCAGTCAGATTGATTTTAGAAGAACTAAAAAGAATATGATAGAAGCCATCATTAGTTTTATCGATGCTTCTAAGAATCCAATTTCAGGTAAGAGTATTGATGTGACCCAGAACTGGGACAATCCCCAAAACCGACGGAATACTGTAGTGACAAATAAGAAAGGGCAGATAAACATGCAGTTATCTATCGATACTACAAATCTGTCGACAAAATTCCTCGATGTATCAATGAGTGACCCGGGGAGTAAATACAAGAACAGGCTTTTCCTCCCTGAATTCAGTTCGGATTATGATGTCCAATTCTTTCCGGAAGGAGGGACAGCACTGGTGGATGTACAGCAGGTGATTGCATTTAAGGCTATCGGGTATGATGGCATGTCGGTAGAAGTGGAAGGTAAGGTCTATACGGGATCAAATGAAGAGGTTGCAGAGTTGCGATCATCGAACAAAGGAATGGGTAAGTTTTCCATTGAAATGCATCCCGGTGAAACCTATTATGCAATGATTAAAACGGATAAAGGCTTTGAAAAGAAATTCAATCTTCCGGTTCCTCAGGCAACAGGTGTTGGCTTACATATATTACACAGCAAAGGAAGAATAATTTATGAAGTCATCAATAAAACAGGGAAACCAAATTCGGCTTACTATCTGTTGATTCATTCGCGTGGAAAAATGATTGCGGCCATGAAACTTAATTCTCCGGCCGGTCAATTTGCCGAGTCAATATTACCGGCTGGTATTGCTACTTTTTCAGTGATTGATTCAATCGGTAATACTTATTGTGAAAGACTCTTTTTTGTGCGGACTATGACTTTGCCAGTCCTGAAAATGGAAAGCGATAAAGTATCCTATGACAAAAGAGAGCCTGTGGATTTAAAATTAAATATTCAATCGGCCATGGGAAAGCCTGTAAACGGAAGCTTTTCCATCAGCGTAACCGATAGCCGCTCAGTCAGGATTGATTCACTGAACGATAATGTTCTTAGCTATTTACTGTTAAGTTCCGATATTAAAGGGTATATTGAAGATCCGGCAAGTTATTTTACCAATAATCCGATCGGAGATAGAGAGAAACTTGATTTACTAATGATGACTCAGGCATGGCGTCGTTTTAGCACAAGTGATGTAGTGAAAGGAAAATATCAGGCTCAATCTTTTTATATGGAAGAAGGTCAGACGCTTACTGGAAAAGTGATCAACGTATTTAATAAGCCGTCTAAAAAATGCGGCTTAATAATGATTTCACCTTACAGAGGAAAGATCAGATTAGCCCAGACCGATAGCGTGGGCCGTTATCTGATTGACGGAATAGAGTTTCCGGATAGTACTACCTTGATATTGAAAGCCAAGAAAGATAAATCATTCGGAGACGTTGAAGTAGTCCCCGACCCTGAAGAGTTTCCAAAATCGTCAGTTTTTATACCATATAAAAGCTTTGATAATTCGAACGAATCTGCCGAGTATCTGAAACAAAGTAAGGAGAAGTACTTTACAGATGGCGGAATGCGTGTAGTTAATTTAGGACTTGTGACTGTTAAGGCAGCTAAAAGAGACACTGTATCGCATTATTATTCAGGGATGGAGGATATGAAGTTTACATCCGAAAGACTGGATAATTATCCTGGCATGGGTATTCTGGACGTGATTGCCATGATGCCGGGAGTTCAGGTTAGCGGTGAAAAAGTTACTATCCGAGGAAATTCAAAGAGTCCGTTATTCTTAATAAATGAAGTTGAGCCCATAAATATGGACGACATCAATTATCTTACAACGAATGATGTGGAAGAGATATCGTTATTTAAAGGAGCAAGTGCATCAATTTTTGGATCAAAGGGTAACGCAGGTGTCATTGCCATAACACTAAAAAAAGGCGCTTCCATAAAACCTGAAACAGAAATCAGCATAACTACCGTAACACCCCTTGGTTTTCAGAAACCAACAGAGTTTTATATGCCTAAATACGACGTTGACAATAACCGTTTAAGTGAAAAGGCTGATTTGAGAACCACTATCTATTGGAATCCGAAACTGAAAGCGGATGTTAACGGAATAGTCCATGTGAAGTTTTATACAGCAGATAAGGCTAATGACTATTCTGTTGTCATGGAAGGGATCGGTGACGATGGTCAGATATGCAGATACACAGGAATTTTAAAACGAATAGATAAATAACTCAGGTTGTAATATAAATAAAATGATATTTAATCTTTATATTTGTTGTTGCTATAATTATTCTCTGTAGTTCCGGGTTTGATAAAGATAAGAACCTAAATATACATTTTTTCTTTTCAGGTAGATAATATTACATCCATAGCTGTCACGGTTAGCTTAATAAACTATAAAACATATTTGGCGTGCCAATTATTTTTCATAGTTTCGCAAAGTATCCGGCCAGATCTAATATAAAAATGAATGTTTCCGGGTTTTAGTAGTCAGGGAGCTTTGGTTCGTAATGTATAAAAAATCATTAAAGTAAAACTTTTTTTGATATGAGAAACATAATTAATTTGCTTTTTATAGTATCTTTTCTTTCGATATCAGTCACATCGAGCTCTGTAAACAAAGTAGTGCCCGATTTTTCCGAGCTCATAACCAACCGTTTTATACGACAATGGGTAAATACTCCCCAGGAGAAAGTTTACCTTCAGACAGACAAACCCTATTACAGTGCCGGTGAAGACATTTGGTTTAAAGGGTATCTGGTAAATGCCACTACACTCGAATCAACTGCACTGAGTCAATTTATATACGTTGAATTAATAGACAAGTCCGATTCGGTATTTTATCGTGTTAAGATCAAGAAAGATTCACTTGGTTTTTCAGGCCATTTAAAGTTAAAACCTGAACTTCCCTCGGGATATTATGCATTAAGGGCTTATACTTACTGGATGCAAAATATAGATAAAGACTTTTTTTTCAGAAAAAATATATTGATAGGTAATGGTATAGACGATAATGTGACAAGTAAAATAACATATGGCACCCCCGCAGATGGATTAATCCCGGTTACGTTGACTTTTACAGATGCTTCCAGGAACCCTATTTCAGGCAAAAGAGTCAGTGTCCTACAAAATTGGACCAGTACGTTGAAAAAGAAAATGAACATGGTGACTAATCAGGCAGGGTCAATAAACTGGAAGATATCGGTTGATTCAAAAGATAGTTCAAAGAAATGCATCGAAGCTTCCATAGAGGACGTAAAATATAAAAACAATTTTTATCTGCCTGAATTCAGTACTGATTTTGATGTGCAGTTTTTCCCCGAAAGTGGCGTATTGCTGAATAATGATCTGCAATCGCTGGCATTTAAGGCTATTGGGCAAAATGGATTATCGGTGAATGTAACCGGAAAGATATTTACAGATAAGAATGAAGAGATTTCGGAATTTTCAACAACAAATAAGGGGATGGGGAAATTTTCCATTCAAACACAACCAAATGAAAGCTATTATGCGTTGGTGAAGAATGCAGATGGGATTGAAAAACGATTCGAATTGCCTAAAACGGAAGCAGAAGCAGTAGCCATTCATTTGCTTTTCAATCGAAATAAGATATTGTATGAAGTTGTAAATCAAACTTCAGTTCCTAACCAATCGCTCTATTTGTTAATCCATTCACGTGGGAAAGTTTACGTGATTCAGCCGCTGAAGAATATGGAAGGACAAATTTTAGAGTCTTTGCTTCCTCCCGGAATAGTTTCATTTTCTGTTATCGATTCGTTAGGACACACATTTTGTGAACGATTGAGTTTTATCAGAAATAATTCATTCCCGGTGATTTCGATGGAAACTAATAAACCTTCTTATGGTAAAAGGGAATTAGTTGATCTTAGTTTGAATGTTCACTCCGTCTTCGATAAACAGGTAAAAGGAAGCTTTTCCATCAGTATAACTGATAGTCACACTGTGAAGTTAGATTCACTGACAGATAATATACAGAGTTATTTATTACTATCCTCTGATATAAAAGGGTATATTGAAGATCCGGCAGCTTATTTTGTTGATAATAAAATAGGAACCCGTGAGAAAACCGATTTATTAATGATGACTCAGGGCTGGAGACGTTTTAATACAGCCGATATAGTGAAGGCAATTTACAAACAACCTACCTTTTATATGGAGGAGGGACAGGCTTTATCGGGAAAAGTGTTGAATTTATTTAATAAGCCTTCCAAAAAAAGCAATATAATTGCCATCTCTCCTTACAAGAACATTATAAAGACTGCTATAACTGACAGTGTTGGTCGTTATTTGATCGATGGAATTGAATTCCCTGATAGTACATCGTTTATATTGAAGGCTAAAAAACCCAAAAGCATAACAGACGTTGAAATTGTTCCTGATGAAGATGAATTTCCAGAATCTGAAGTATATATTCCGACACCTTCGAATGCCAATATTGCTGCTATGGATGACTATTTCAAACAAAGCAAAGAAAAGTATTATTATGAAGGTGGAATGCGTGCCGTTAATCTTTCAGAAGTGACAGTGAAAGCAGAAAAAAAACCGGATACTCAAACAGAATACTATACAGGAATGGGTGATACACAAATTAATTCGGAGCAACTGGATAAATATCCGGGAATGAATTTGATGAATCTGTTTTATACTATTCCCGGAATTAGGGTTTCGGGGGATAAGATATCCATTCGGGGAAGCCTGAATAACCCAATGATTTTGGTTGACAATATTGAAATGATGGATATTGAAGAAATTTCATATTTAACTACGGATGATATTGAAAGCGTTGAAGTTTTTAAAGGTGCCAGTGCCGCTATATTCGGATCGAGGGGTGGTAACGGTGTAATTGCTATCACGCTGAAAGAAGGGGTTAATTTAAAAACCACAACTCCGATCAGTTTAGCACATGTCATTCCGTTGGGCTATCAGAAACCTGCCCAATTCTACGTTCCAAAATATGAAGTTGACAGTGTGCTAAACAGTGCACAGCCTGACCTGAGAACTACTATTTACTGGAATCCAAAACTGGTAGCTGATGCGAATGGGAATGTTCACGTGAAGTTCTATACCGCTGATAAGGCAAATGACTATTCAGTAGTATTTGAGGGTTTGACCAAAAGTGGCGAAATGTGCCGGTATACAGGAATATTAAAAAGGGAAGACCGATAAAAGTACAATTTAATCAAAAAATGCTCTCAGGAATTATAGTCCTGAGAGCATTTTTTTTAATTAATTTATCAGATTTGTTGTGTTAGCTTATATTTCTTATTAGCTTTGCACTGTGAAATATGATGCAAATTTGTAAATATGTTTGTAAACATATTAAATTGACAAGGAAATAAATAGACCCTGATTTTTCCTTTTATATTCATAAGTATCTGATTAGTAGTGTATAAATAAGTATATTCTCTTTCATAATCTTCTACTATGAGAAACATAATTAAATTCATATTTATTACATTCTTCCTTACAGGAACAGTTGCATCGAATTCTGCCAACAAGATGGTGCCTGATTTTTCAGGAGTTATTACCAACCGGTTTATAAACCAACGGATCATTTCTCCCCAGGAAAAGGTTTATCTTCAAACTGACAAACCATATTACAGTGCCGGTGAAGACCTCTGGTTTAAAGGCTATCTGGTAAATGCCGTTACCCTGATACCAAATGCAGGGAGTCAATTTATATACGTCGAATTGATTGATCAATCGGATTCGGTATTGTATCGCGTAAAGATAAGGAAAGATTCACTTGGTTTCTCCGGTCATTTAAAGTTAAGACCTGAACTCCCTTCCGGATATTATGCATTACGAGCCTATACGAATTTGATGCAAAATATCGATAATGACTTTTTCTTTACTAAAAACATATTTGTAGGCAATGACATTGACGACAGAGTTTCAAGTAAAATTACTTACGGTACTCCATCAGATGGGTTGATACCTGTTACAATAACTTTTACAGATGCTTCCTTAAATCCGGTTTCCGGCAAGAGAGCAGAGATTCTACAAAATTTGTCCGGTACATTGAATAAGAAAATGTACATGGTCACGAATCAGGAAGGTAAAATAAACTGGAAGATACCAGTTGATTCAAAAGATAATTCTAAAAAGAGCATTGAAGTCTCCATAGAGGATGTAAAATATAATATCAAGTTTTATCTGCCTGAATTCAGTACTGATTTTGATGTGCAATTTTTTCCCGAGAGCGGAGTATTGTTGAATAATGATTTGCAATTGATGTCATTTAAGGCCATTGGCAAAGATGGATTATCAGTTGATGTAACGGGTAGGATTTTTACAGACCAGAATGAAGAGATTTCAACATTTACCACATCACACAAAGGAATGGGTAAATTCTCTATTCAAACACAACCCAACAGAAGCTATTATGCATTGGTGAAAAATGCGGAAGGGATAGAGAAACGGTTCGAATTGCCTAAAACCGAAGCAGAAGCAGTTGCCATTCATTTACGGTATATTCGGGATAAAATATTGTACGAAGTTGTAAATCAAACATCAATTCCAAATCAATCCCTTTGGTTATTAGTCCATTCACGGGGAAAAGTCTTTGTGATCCAACCGTTGAATAATCCAGAAGGGCAAATTACCGAGTCCATGTTGCCTCCGGGAATAGTTTCATTTTCGGTTATCGATTCTTTAGGACACACCTTTTGCGAACGATTGAGTTTTGTCCGAAATAATTCAGCTCCGGTGGTTTTGATGATAAGTAACAAACCCTCTTATGGGAAAAGGGAATTGGTTGATCTCAGTTTGAATATCCATTCAGCCTTCGAAGAACCTGTCAGTGGTAATTTCTCTATCAGTATAACCGATAATCACACGGTAAAGTTAGATTCATTGGCAGATAATATACAAAGTTATTTATTATTATCTTCCGATATTAAAGGGTATATCGAAGATCCGGCAGCCTATTTTGTCGATAATGAAACTGCCACCCGTGAGAAAACGGATGTATTGATGATGGCCCAGGGCTGGCGACGTTTTAATACTGCCGATGTTGTGAAGGCAGAATACAAAAAACCTGTTTATAATTTGGAAATAGGACAGACACTGTCTGGAAAAGTGGTGAATGCTTTTGGTAATCCTTCCAAAAAGTGTGATGTTATCATGTTTTCACCCTGTCGAAACATGGTAGTAACTGCTGTGACAGATAGCCTGGGCAGATATCTGATTGATGGAATTGAATTTCCGGACAGTACCAAATTCGTATTGAAAGCTAAGAAATCAAAAGGTATAAGTGATGTTGTGATTGTTCCTTTTACTGATGAATTTCCAACCCCTGATGTTTTTATCCCAACTCCTATTAATTCTAAGGTTACCGCCCCGGATGACTATTTCAAACAAAGCAAAGAAAAGTATTATTATGAAGGGGGTATGCGTGCTGTTAATCTGTCTGAAGTTACCGTAAATGCAAATAAAACACCGGACTCCAAGAGATATTATTACACCGGTAGGG
>TBL_comb47_HYPODRAFT_10009053_pt1 | contig 10023 bp, 8 predicted proteins | sample TroBogypolimnion_40_FD_10682 | JGI IMG/M metagenome (IMG submission 10682)
TCACTGCCAGGTTTCCCGGGTTGACGATGGTGTATCCGCCGAGGCCGAGCGACGTGGCCAGTTTCTGGGTCCAATTTGCATTCCAAGCCGCCTGGCCGCCAAAGAGGCCCGGGGCCCGGACCGAACCGGTGTCCGAACCGACAACTTCCTGATCTTCCACAAACGCACCGGCATTGACCACAATGGCGTGTTGATCATTAAAGGTGTAGCCGGCTTGCACTGCGGCGCCTTCCGGCGTCCAATCCGGATCAAACACCATGGGCGTGAATTGCAGCGGATTGATCATCTTGCCGATGGTCGTGGAAAGAAACCAGCCCTCGCTGTTCAGGGGCGTCCACTTGCCATAGGCGGTGTCAATGTAGATGCCCGTCTTCGTGCCATTGTCCTGCATCGTGGTGTTGCCCGAGAGCGGGTTGCCCGCGTTGTTGAATCCGTAGCTGCTCGAGGCCGGATCGGCTGTGGTCAGGCTGAAGCCCGTCTCCAATCCACCCTGCATGGAAACCACCACGCCAGCGCGCAGCCGGTAGCGGAAACGGGTGCGGTCGGTAAAATATTTATTGCCATCCGTGCTGGCGACCTCGTCATAGCGGCCGCGAAAATCGCCGCTGAATTTGTAAGCCGTCACCCAGTCCGGCATTCCGGTCTTGGCTTGAAAAGCCGTGGTATAACCCTTGTCCGACTCGTCGCGCAATTCCTGCGCTTCCTTGGTCGTCAGGATTCCCTTGTCCACGAGCTTGTCCAGCAGCGCGTCATTGGCTTGCGCATGAGATTGTTGGGTGAGCGCCATCAACGCCGTTGCTCCGGCAAAAAGGGCAAACTTGGTTGAATTCTTTGTGGCTTTCAGTTTTTTCATGGTGGTTAGGTCAAAATGCGCCGTCAGGATGTAACAATCAGGTTACGACGGCGCGGCGGAATTGTTACGATTGTGTGACAACGGTTTCAAGTTGTCCACCAGTAGAAGTCTGCCGTAGAAATTATTTCGGGAGTATGTATTTAACGCAAATTCGTAAATTTTTGTGAGACACATTGCGAACTTAACACCCAATTTTATTGAAGATTGCCAGCGTTCCATGCATGGAATAATCCGGCGGTTTGCGTTATCTACATACTCCCGAATTATTTCGCGGAAATCTCCAGCATCCGCTCCATCGGCAGCCGGGCGCGCGCCAAGATTTCTGGCGGCAGCTCCACTCGCGGCCCGAGATGTTTCATGCAATCGCGGACTTTTTCGAGCGTGTTCAACTTCATGAATTTGCATTCGCTGCAACGGCAGTGGTCCGTTGGCATCTGCATCACGTTGAAAGTCGGCGCGCAGATAAATTCCTTGCCGGGGCATTCCTTCTGCATCCGGTGGATGATGCCCGACTCGGTGACGATGACGAATTGCTTGGCCGGATCGTGTTTGCAGAACGTGATCATCCGTTCCGTTGAGCAGACCGCGTCGGCCAGATCGCGCACTTCGCGCAAGCTTTCGGGATGGACCACAATTTTGGCATCGGGGAATTGCGCGCGGATTTTCAACAGGGCGTCGCGCCGGAACTCGACGTGCGCGTAACAGTTCCCCTGCCACAACGTCATCGGCCGCCCGGTCTGTTCCATCACCCACGCGCCGAGATTTTCGTCCGGCACGAACAGGATGTCCTTGTCCTTCGGCGCGGCCTCGACGATTTTCACCGCGTTGCCGCTGGTCACGATCACGTCGCACAACGCCTTTACCGCCGCGCTGCAATTGATGTAGGCGATCGTCCAGAAATTCGGGTTGGTCTTCTGGAGCGCGGCCAGTTTCTCCGCCGGACAGCTTTCCTCCAGTGAACAGCCCGCGTCCCGGTCCGGCAGCACGACGATTTTGTCCGGGTTCAGAATCTTCGCCGTCTCCGCCATGAAATGCACGCCGCAGAATACGATCACATCCGCGCTGGTCTTCGCCGCCTGTTGGGCGAGGCCGAGCGAATCGCCCACGAAATCCGCCACGTCCTGGATTTCTGGCACCTGGTAGTTATGCGCGAGGATGACCGCGTTGAGCTGCTTCTTGAGCGTGAAGATTTCCCGCGCCAGCGGTTCAAACTTATTTTTTGGCATCGCTGCGCGCGGCTGCATTTCTGCGACATTAATCATGCGGAAAAGTTACCGCCGCCAGCCGCCAGCGTCAATGAAGGGGAATTGCGGTTTGTGCCTGGGCCTGAAATCAAGGCACCAGCTCCTTGGCGGTGTTGCCCGGTTTTGAAAATCTCCTGTAACCAATTCGGCCCACGCCGTGTCTTAGGCCGCACCTAGTCCCGGTGCAGATTTGCTGGAATTAATTAAATCAACGACCATACGGTTGAAACTATTTATGAATGAGCTTGTGATGCTGGGTCATGTTTTTTTCGGGGTGGCATGCCTCCTCTCGACCGTGTGGGTTTTTGTGGAGGTGCTGAACGCCTCTGTCGCCAATCAAGCTCGGATCCGCAACGTAAGTCGTGCTGCCGCGGTCTTCATGTGGTTTGCGTTTCTGGTGGGCGGCTATTGGTATGTGACTTCATACCATACGGACAAGGCCATTATTTTGAAAGGCCCTTGGCCGTTTGCCCATAATTTCTTCATGGAGACCAAGGAACATCTGGTGATCCTGCTGCTGCTGCTAGTGACCTATCTGCCGATTGCCGCCGCCGGCAACTTGGCGGCCAACCCGGATGCGCGGCGCGTCGTGCTTTGGGTGGCTGGCCTCATTGTGCTTCTGGCCATGACGATGGAGGGTGAGGGCGGGCTCATTGCGATGGGAGTGAAAATGGGTTTGCTGGCGAAATAAGAAATCAAACTAAACCTGATGAAAGCAATTCTCGAAAACGTCGGCGTCTCCAAATACACCAAGTCGTTCGGCTTATCCCTGGCTTTCGCGAGCGTGGTCAACGGCCTGCTGGTGGTCGCCAAGGAGAAATCGCCCGCCGTCCAGGCCGGGATGCAAAGACTCACCGGTCATCATTGGGTGACGCACAGCGTCATCATCCTTGGCCTCTTTGCCGCCGGCGGCTGGCTGTTGGCCCAGCCGAATGGCGGGCAGGGGATCAAGCTGACCGCCAGCCGTTTGATTGGCATCGTCCTGGCGGGAGTCGTCACCGGCGGTCTCATCATTTTGGGATTTTATTTGATCGGCGATTAACCACTCTTCAAGAATTGGAGGAAAACGATGACGAAAGCAGCATCCTTGAAACTGGTCGTTCTTTTGTTCATCGGCTCACTGACGGCTCAGGCCGGGCCGCCCTTTGTGACAGATGACCCGGAGCCAGTGGATTACCGGCAATGGGAGTTTTACATCGCTTCACAGCACGCCGAAACTTCCGACGGCTGGTCGGGAACGGCGCCGCATCTTGAGTTGAACTACGGCGTCGTCACCAACGTGCAGCTCCACCTCATCGCGCCGCTGGTTTACGATGCGCCGTCCGGCGGCAGCTCGCATTACGGTTACGGCGACACCGAACTCGGCGTGAAATTCCGTTTTTTTCAGGAGACGGAACATTTGCCGCAGGCCGCCATTTTCCCTTTACTTGAAATTCCCACCGGTAACGCATCGGAAGGACTGGGCAGCGGCCACGTGCAGGCCTTTCTGCCGTTGTGGCTGCAAAAGGATTTTGGTGACTGGACGGTTTACGGCGGCGGCGGCTACGGAATCAATTCCGGCATGGGCAATGAGAACTGGGGCTTCGGCGGCGTGGTCGTGCAACGGCAGGTCACGAAAAACGTCCTGCTCGGCGCGGAGGTTTACCACCGCACCACGATGACGACCGGCGGACGCGACGACACGGCCTTCAACGTTGGAACCGTTATCGATTTCACGGAACACCAGCATCTGCTTTTTTCCGCCGGACGTTCGATTGACGGACCGACCGACTTTCAGTGCTACATCGCATATCAATTCACCTTCGGCCCGGAATTCTTCCATTCGCTTGGCAAATGTTTCACGGGCCAATGACTTCCAGCGTCTGAATCAATTCCGGTCAGAATGCGCTGTGTTTTCATTGGCTTCGCACACCCAAAACGCAACCTACCGCGGATCTGCCGCAATACCGAGCACATTGACCACGGCCCGCTCGCGGCCATCAGTCGGGGTGTTGAGGATTTTAAATTTGTCCGTCGTTGATCCGCGCACGGCCATTACGGAACTGCCGCCGCCATCGAGATTCAAAGCCTGCTGGCAGCCGAGTCGCATCATTTCCGCCGCCAGTTCATCGTAGCTCATGCCGACGGCGATGCCCGGCTTACGCCCGTCCACGACGAGAATGGTCAGTCTGGTTCCCGTTCCGTCCAGACCAACGACGGTTCGCGGATGACGGACTTGGCTTGCGTGCGGAACGATGACGCCGTCGTGGACAAGCATTGTGTTTCCACTGATGACTTCCCAATCGTCTTCCGCCGGGCGTGCCAAGGCTTCAATCGTCACCGAATGATTTTTATGCACGACCAGACAGGGTCGCGTGTTGGTGCCGGCGGACCATGTCTTACCGTCCGTCATAGCCGGACCTTCGGCGAGCGCCCATTGATCCGCGCGAAAAGCCGCGTTGGTTCCCTCGCCGTCGTTGACTCCGCGCGCTTTAAAGAAATCGCCGTTGATCACGAAATTAAATTTTTCCCGCGCCGCGATCTTCGTCGGTTCCAGCAACGTCGTCTGCCATTTGCCGGGCCCGTCCGGGTCCGGTCCGCCGGCCGCGACGCGCAGGTGCAGGCTTGGATTGGTCAAGTCCACTGCGGCCACGAACAGCCGTGTGGGTGGATTCGTCCGCGTTTCCGAGTAAATCAGAATTCCCGGCACGGGCTCGTTGGTGGCGGAGATTTCAGAGCGGGCGGGGAAAACAAAATTCAGCAGCGCGAGGCAAAACAGCGGAGATAAAACCGGTTTCATCGGCGCATCTTCCAACAACCGTGGTTTTTTTCAATCCCCCAATTTGGGGATGCCTTACCGTGCAGAGGAAAATCCCGGTGCGCTGGATCAACGGTTCGCCGGCGGAGGCCGCGCGGCTATTTGCGGATGGATTCGACGTGCTTGCCGCGAATGTGGTCCAGATGAAAATCCCAGAGCAGCCAGTCGTCGTTCGGCACGAAACGGTTGAGCTTGCTGTCCCATTTCTTGGGCAGCCGCCGGTTTAATTTTTCAAGAAAGGGCAGCAGCGGGCGTTTCGGCGGAAACCGTTTCTCCAGTTGATCGAGATGAATCTCCTCTTTCCAGCCGAACTTTTTGCGGTAGCGGGCGAAGCCGAAGCCGTCGAAGAAATTGTCCCCGGTCACCAGCGGGATATACCACAGACTCGGAATGCCGCTCGGATTTTCTTTGATGGGGATTTCCGTTTCCAGCCGCTTGAGCAACGACAGTGCAGCAGGATCGTTCTTCAAATGTTCGCGCAGTTCGTGCAGCGCCGGAAACGTGACCGGCGGGCTAACGAACAACACCGGCTTGTGCTGCTGCGTGGCGAGGATGATTTCGTGCGGCGTGCCGACGCTGTAAATGTTGGTCGGGCAATACGACACGGTGAAATCGCTTGTGTCCACCATGCGCAGATCAATGTGCAGCGTTTCCCAGAACTGCGCCGCGCACCAGGCTCGCGCCTTCGCGCCCGTGGTGCCGCCGGCATAAGTCCAGCGGTCGCGGATCTTGTGGCCGCTTTTGATGTCCTCGCGTCCGTATTCGTGCAGGCCGCGCACGTCCGGCTTGAACCACGGATCGAACACCGTCGTGCCCATCTTCCGGAGAAACTGGCTGACCCGGTTGCGCCAGCCGAATTGTTTTTCCACCGCGCGCGACGCGACAAAATCCATCGGGCCGGAAAGGTAAACCCGCGCTCCCTGCAACAATGACTCCTGCTTCTTGGTTCGAGGCATGGGCCGATGATAGACGCAATCGTGCGCGGCTCAAGACCGGACTCACTGCCGCGCATGCACCGCCATGAAGTTCGCCACCCGCTTCGGATCCACCGCGCGCGACCAATGCCCGCCCACCTTGAATTCCGAGCCGATGATGAATCCGTCCGCCGCCGCAAAAAATTGTTTTAAGTTCGCCGCCGTGACGCCGGAACCGAGATAAACCGGCAGATGCGTTTTGCCTTTCACTTCCAGCACATCTTTTTTTTGCGGCGCATCACCCGTTACCGCGCCCGTCACGATCACCACATCGCCGCGCATGAATTCCACCGCGTGCGCCGTCTCGCCGATGCCCACGTCTGCCGTGATCGCATGCGCGCTGTGTTTTTTCTTCACGTCCACCCACACCTGCACATTGTCCGCGCCGATGAGCCGGCGATAGCGCAGCAGTTCCGCTGCGGAAGATTGGATGATACCTTCGTCGGCCACATGCGCGAAGGCGAAGCCTTCCGCGCGGATGAAATCCAATCCCGCCGCGTGCGCTACGGCCATCGCTTCCGTATTGGCCCCGGCGAGAATCTGAATGCCGCACGGCAGACCCGCCGCCAACTTCACCGCCCGCGCGATCAACGCCATGCTCGCGACGATCTCCGGCCCGACGTGCCCGCGTAGATACGGCGTGTCGTGCATGTTTTCCAACATCACGGCGTGGACGCCCGCGTCGCGATAAATCTTCGCCTCGCGCACGGCCTGTGCCTCGATTTCCGCCAGCGTCAATCCGCTAGCCGGCGTGCCCGGCAGCGCGCCGACATGAATCATGGCAATGACCGGCTTGGCGGATTGGAAAATCGGATTGGGTGCAATCATGGCGGGAAAAGTTTAGCTGGGCGCAGATAGAAACCAAGCAGAACAAAAAGTGGGCGGAGCGGCAGTTCCGCCCTACCAATCAAGGTAGGGCTGCGCTGCGGCGCAGCCCTGATTTCCACACCGAACAGCGCTCTCCGTCCTAATCACCGCTCATTTCTTCGCGGGCCGGGACGCTGCGATAAACTTTTCCACGATGACCGGCACCGCGCCCTCCTTCGTGATCGCGCCCACCACGATGGGCGGGCCGGCGGGAACGAGCGGAATCATTTTCAACCGCGGACCTACCATGCACGCGACGCAACTCGGCACCAACGCCACGCCCCGACCGGATTCCACCGCCGCGATCAGACTGGTCACGCCGTCGTGTTCCTGCACGATCTGCGGCTTGCTGCCCACGGCCTGGAACAGGGCCGCCACCTGATCGTGATATTCGGGATAATCTTTTTGAGTGTAACCGATCAAACGCTCCCCGGCCACTTTCTCCAGACTTATGCTGCGCGATTTCGCCAGCGGATGCGTCGGGGCCACGGCCACCTGTAGCGGATAGCGGGCGAGTTCTTCAAAGCGCAAACCGCGCAGCGTTTTCTTCGTGGGCTGAACCATCAACGCCAGTTGCAGTTTTCCGGCGTGCAGTTGCAACAGCATTTCTTCCGTGGACAAATCGTGCAGCATCACGCGCACGCTGGGAAATTCCGCCTGAAAAACCCGCAACGCCTGTGGCAGGATTTGCACCGTGAGCGACGGCGCATAGCCGACCTGGATTTCGCCCGCCATCCCGCCTGCCTTGGCCCGCGCGGCGGCCACCGCCTCCTCCGCGCGTTGCAACACGGCCCGCGCCCCGGTCAGAAACGTGCGGCCCGCCTCGGTCAAACGCACGGACTTGGCGCTGCGTTCCAGAAGCGGGAAACCGATTTCATTTTCGAGGTCGTGGATCTGCCGGCTCAAGGCGGGCTGCGAGACATGCAGATTCTTCGCGGCGCGCGTGACGTTTTCCGTTTCAGCCACGGCGACAAAGTAACGGAGATGGCGGAGTTCCATGCGCGGAGGAGTATGCCCGGAATCCGGGTTGTGTCGAAACGGAAAATCTTCTGGCAGTTTCCCGCGGGCGGGAAACGATCCGTCAATGATTCAGCGTGTGACCAGGCAGGATGCGGCGGCTGTTTCGATGATCCACTGCTTCATGGTCGTGCAGTTTTGACAGCTCATTTCTGGAAGGGTGTTTGCATTTTGCCGGAAAACAACAAAGAATTGGCCGGAACTTGTGAAACAAACTCCGGAGCATTACCAGGCTGATTGATGACCGATAAAAATAAGCATCCTGCGATCGTTAAAACCAATCGCTGGAAAATCATCTTGATGATGATCCTCGTGATCTTCGTTTTGGCGGCGGCTGAGTTTCTTTTATCCCAGCGCGGGACGCATTCGCGCCGGGCGGCTACGACTCTCAAGTCAGAGCCGTCCATTTATGCCAATTATATCGGCTCCGAAAGTTGTCGCGAGTGTCATGCGGAGGCGTTCAAGAAATGGGCGGGGTCGCATCATGCGGAAGCCGAGCGGCTGGTCCAGACCAATCGCGACCGCGGGGCATTCGAACCGGCGCGCGAATTCTCGCACGGCACACAGAAGACATTTGTGCAGTGGCACGACGGCCAGGCGCAGATCGCAGGGGTGGGGCTGGCGCATCATCAGTGGACGACGAACACCGTGGCCCGGGTCATCGGCGAGGATCCGCTCCGGCAATTCCTCATCGCCTTTCGCGGCGGACGTTTTCAAGTGCAGGAAGCTTCCTACGATCCCCGCAGCAATGAGTGGTTCAATGTCTATGGCAGCGAAGACCGTCAGCCGGGCGAATGGGGACATTGGACCGGGCGCGGCATGAACTGGAATGCCATGTGTGCGGCCTGTCACAACACCCGCGTCCAGAAAAATTACGACGACGCCACCGACTCGTATCACACGACGATGTCCGAGCCGACGGTCAGTTGCGAAGCCTGTCACGGCCCGTTGAAGGCGCATGTGGACTGGCAGAAGAAATACGGCGGCACCGGCCAAAAAGAACCCGTCTTCCCCAAACATTCCCGCGAACAGGTTTTCAACATGTGCGCCTCCTGTCATGCGCGCCGGGCGGATTTGACCGGCGACTTCGTGCCCGGCGACAAGTTCGACGACCATTATGAGCTGACCACCGTGGATGCCAGCGACGAGTTTTATCCCGACGGCCAGAATCGCGACGAGGATTATGAGCAGTCCGCTTTTCTCGGCAGCAAGATGCAGTCGGCCGGTTTGACCTGCCTGGATTGTCATCCGCGTTCGCTGCACATGGCGAAGTTGCACGGCAACGCCCTTTGCCTGCAATGTCACAAGGGCGGTTTTCCCAAGGCCCCCACCATCAACCCGACGGAGCACAGTCATCACGCCGCCGACAGTGCGGGCAACGAATGCGCCAACTGCCACATGCCCCAGACGGTCTATATGCAACGCCATTCGCGCCATGACCACGGCTTTACGATTCCCGATCCGCTCCTGACCAAACAATTCAACATCCCCAACGCCTGTAACCGCTGCCACACCGACCAATCCGCCGACTGGTCGTTGAAAAGCGTCGAGGCATGGTATGGCGATAAAATGCAGCGCCCCACCCGGGAACGCGCCCGGATCATCGCCCGCGCCCGCAACGGCGAGGATTCCTCGCGCACCAATTTATTGCGCCTGCTCCAGACTGAGCCGATTCCCTACTGGCGCGCCGTCGCCGCCAGTCTGCTCGGCAGTTGGGCGGCGGATCGCAATGTCACGCCGGCCTTGTTGCAGGGTTTAAGCGACACCAATGCCATGGTCCGCAGCGCTTGTGTCCGTTCGCTCGCTCCGCTGGTCGAAAATGAAACTATCGCCCACGCCCTCCAATCCAAACTCGCCGACCCCTTGCGCAACGTCCGCGTCGCCGCCGCCTGGGCCTTGCGCGCCACGGTGGACCTGACCTCGCCCGCCGGCGCCGATTTGCAACGCTTTCTGGAAATTAACGCCGACCAACCCACCGGCCAGATGCAGTGGGGCGCCTTTGAAATCGCCCGCGGCCATCTCACCAATGCGCTGGGCTATTTTCAGACCGCCGTGAAATGGGATCCCTATTCCCCCGGCATCCGGCATGAACTTGCGATTGTCTTCAGCCAGTTGGGCCGACCCCGGGAAGCCGTCACGCAGTTGGAGGCAGCCGTCAAACTGGCACCCAAGGAGGCCGAATTCCATTACAAGCTCGCGCTCGCCTTGAATGAAGCCGGCGAAACCGCCCGCGTGCAGACCGAACTGGAGCAGGCCGTGCAATGCGAACCC
>TBL_comb47_HYPODRAFT_10009054_pt1 | contig 10023 bp, 9 predicted proteins | sample TroBogypolimnion_40_FD_10682 | JGI IMG/M metagenome (IMG submission 10682)
CGGCGATGTGCTATTATTCAAAGCTTGAAGGAAGTGGTGGTAAATGCCGCACCTGCCTGGTTAAAGTAGCACAGGGTTCTGCCAAAGACCCCCGCCCGATGCCTAAACTGGTCGCTTCATGCCGTACCACGGTTCAGGATGGTATGGTTGTGCAAAATATCACATCCCCCGAGGTCATGGAAAACCGGCGGGCAATTACCGAATTTCTCCTGATCAACCATCCGCTCGACTGTCCGGTTTGTGATCAGGCGGGTGAATGTCACCTTCAGGATCTCTCGTATGTTCATGGTTTGCAGGAGACGCGAACCGTCGAAGAGCGGAGAACCTTTAAACCGATCGACATCGGCGATAAGATAAAACTCAACATGAACCGGTGTATCCTTTGCTACCGTTGCGTGATGGTTGCGGACCAGATCACCGATCAACGGGTACACGGGGTTTTGGGACGTGGCGATCATTCGGAGATTAGCACCCTTATTGTGAAGGCTGTGGACAATGATTTTTCGGGAAATATGATCGATGTATGTCCTGTTGGCGCACTGACTGACAATACTTTCCGGTTTAAAAGCCGCGTTTGGTTTGCAAAGCCAATGGATGCGCACCGCAAGTGCTCCAAATGCAGCGGGAAAGTGGTTCTCTGGATGAAAGGGGATGAGCTGCTCCGGGTAACCGGCCGGAAAGATAAATACGGTGAAGTGGGGGAGTTCATCTGCAATGATTGCCGTTTTGAGCGAAAAGCGAAAAATGACTGGATTATAGAGGGACCCAGGACTATTGAACGCCATTCGGTTATTTCCCAGAATCATTATGAAATCAGTCCTGGTGAATCAGTTCGAATGATTAAGTAACGTACATAAATTCAATATCAGCCGTCTTTAAGCGGAAAGAACCATTTAATATGGATTTGACAACATTAATTTTTAAAACTGTTTTTCTGATCATCATTTTAATGGTCACACTCATTGTGGCCATGTATTCAACTTATGGTGAACGAAAAGTTGCAGCATTTATGCAGGACCGGCGAGGACCTAACCGTGCGGGCCTCTTTGGCTTATTGCAACCTTTGGCCGATGGGGTGAAGATGTTCATGAAGGAAGAGATCATTCCACTGACAGCCAACAGAAAACTCTTCATCATTGGCCCATCCATTGCAATGACTACTGCTTTGCTTACCGGAGTGGTCATCCCCTGGGGAGGAACGTTAACGATTGGAGGCCATGAATTTTCATTGCAGATCGCAGACCTGAATATCGGAATCCTCTATGTTTTCGCAATGGTTTCCATCGGAGTTTATGGTATTATGATCGGAGGTTGGGCTTCGAACAATAAATATGCACTGCTTGGAGCAATCAGGGCGGCATCCCAGATGATCAGTTACGAACTGGCCATGGGAATGTCGATTATCGCATTGGTTCTGACTACAGGTTCATTAAGCCTTCATGATATTGTCGCACAACAGCATGGTATGCATTGGAACATCTTTTATCAGCCACTTGGCTTTTTGATCTTCCTGACCTGTGCCTTTGCAGAAACAAACCGTGCCCCGTTTGACCTTCCTGAATGCGAGACAGAACTTATCGGCGGGTACCATACCGAGTACAGTTCCATGAAACTTGGATTCTACCTTTTTGCGGAATACATCAATATGTTTATCTCTTCGGCAGTCATTGCCACCTTGTATTTTGGAGGATATAACATGCCGTTTATTGATGAACTGGGGTTCTCCAACAATACTGTAACTTTGCTTGGAACAGCATTCTTCTTTCTAAAAATTTTCAGCATGATCTTCCTGTTTATGTGGATCCGCTGGACACTCCCCCGTTTCCGTTACGATCAGCTTATGAATATGGGATGGAAAGGATTGATTCCCCTGGGAATTTTCAATATCCTGGCTACGGGAATTTATTATTTCTTCACTGAATTAAAATAATCCGATAGCTATGCAAACATTAACAAACAGATCGGTAGTTGCTTCGGATAAAAAGATGACCTTTTTGGAATGGATTTATATTCCGGCAATTATCAAAGGGATGTCTATCACCATACGCCATTTTTTCCGAAAAAAGACCACGATCAGTTATCCTGAACAAAAACGAGAGTTCAGTAAGGTTTACCGCGGACAGCATGTACTGAAGCGCGATGATGAGGGGCGGGAGAGATGCACAGCCTGTGGTTTATGTGCTGTTGCCTGTCCCGCTGAGGCGATCACCATGAAAGCCGCGGAACGCAAACCTGGAGAAGAACACCTTTACCGTGAAGAGAAATATGCAGAAATATACGAAATCAATATGCTCAGATGCATTTTTTGCGGTGATTGCGAAGATGCCTGTCCAAAAGAAGCGATCTTCCTTACAGACAGGATTGTAGAATCTCAATATAAACGTAAACCTTTTATTTACGGGAAGGATATATTGGTTGAGGCAATGGATTTGAGGATTGACATTTCGGCAAGGCAAACTGAAGCGGTTTATCAGTTCAAATTGGATAAACGTTTTGCCCATAATAAATAAATGGTTACGACTTTTAAAACAAATCTATAATGATCCTTCTATTTTATCTGCTCTCAGCAATAATGATCATCTGTGCATTGGCGGTTGTATTCTCCAAGAATCCAATTAACAATGTTATTTATTTGATTGTTTGTTTCCTGGCAATGGCAGGGCACTATATTCTTCTGAACGCTCAATTCCTGGCAGTGGTCCACATTATTGTCTATACCGGGGCAATTATGGTCTTGTTTCTGTTTGTGATTATGCTTCTGAACCTGAACAAGGCGATCATTCTTCGTAAATCGACAGTCACACGGGTTTCAGCCGTAATAACAGGTGGGGTATTCTTTCTCGTTTTGCTGGCCGCAACCCGGCAAACTTTCGAGATTCATGCCCGGTACCCTTTTGCAAGTGATTTCGGACTGGTATCCGGAATCGGGAAAGTTTTATTCAGCGAGTTTTTACTCCCTTTTGAAATATCATCCATTCTGTTTATCTCGGCCATGGTGGGTGCACTGATGTTCGGGAAAAAAGACGTTTAAAAATTGAGTAGAGACGTAAGATCTTACTTCTCTGCAATTTTATTATAAATTCAGTTTAAAATGAAAGAGATCTCATCTGCCATACAGCTCATCCCGTTAGAGAATTATATCGTGTTGAGCATAGCCCTTTTCAGCATCGGAATGATGGGTGTTTTATTCCGGAGAAATACCATCGCCATCCTGATGTGCCTTGAATTGATGTTTAACTCGGTAAATCTTTTATTGACTGCTTTTTCTGCCTATCATTCTGATCCGTCAGGACAAGTTTTTGTGTTTTTTATCATGATTGTGGCCGCCGCCGAAATTGCCGTCGGCCTATCAATTGTGGTGATGATGAAACGAAATGTGGACTCTGTTGATATTAACCTTTTGAACCGGTTGAAATGGTAGCATTAAATTCCTATATAACCTTATCCTGGCTTGTGCCTGCCTTTCCCTTATTGGGATTTCTGATCTCCGGGATGGCAAAAAACCGATTGAAAAATAATCAGGCCGGGATTATTGCCAGTATATTGGTTTCTCTCTCATTCCTGATGTCTGCATTTTTGTTCTTCGCGCTTCGGTCGTCTGGTCAGGAATCAGCTACTGTGACCCTATTCAACTGGATTGCTGCCGGAGATCTGAAGATCCCCTTCGCGTTTCTGATTGATAATCTTTCGGTTACGATGATGTTGATAGTCACTGGGGTAGGGGCTCTTATCCATATCTATTCCATTGGCTATATGCACGGTGATGATCGGGTGAATTCATTTTTTGCCCAGATGAATCTGTTTACATTCAGCATGTTGCTGTTGGTAATGGGAGCCAACTACCTTATTCTTTTCATTGGATGGGAAGGGGTTGGATTCTGCTCTTATCTGCTGATCGGTTTCTGGTTTAAAAATCCTGCGTTTAACTATGCCGCAAGGAAAGCTTTTGTCATGAACCGGATCGGTGATTTGGGCTTTATCCTCGGAATTATCCTCCTTTTCTTCACCTTTAAATCGGTCGGCTTCACCGAAGTTTTCTCCCAGGCTGCATCTTTACATTCCGGGGCTCCGCTGGTCACTATGATTACCATTCTCCTGTTGGTGGGAGCGGTAGGAAAGAGTGCGCAGATCCCACTGTATACCTGGCTGCCGGATGCAATGGCAGGCCCTACCCCTGTTTCGGCCCTGATCCATGCCGCAACAATGGTAACCGCGGGTATCTACATGATTGCCAGGTCAAGCATACTCTATAACCTTGCCCCGGTAACAATGAACATCATGATCATCCTCGGTTTAGCCACAGCGATATTTGCTGCCGTGATCGGATTACGACAGAATGATATTAAAAAGGTACTTGCCTATTCAACGGTTTCACAACTGGGCTATATGTTTTTGGCGCTTGGTCTGGGGGCCTACTCCTCAGCTGTTTTTCACCTGACTACCCACGCTTTTTTCAAGGCATTGCTTTTCCTCGGAGCAGGGAGTATTATCCATGCAATGGGTGGTGAGCAGGATATCCGGAAGATGGGTGGTCTCAGGAAAAAAATGCCTGTCACTTATTTCACTTTCCTGGCCGCGACTCTCGCAATAAGCGGTATTCCGCCATTCTCAGGATTTTTCAGCAAAGATTTAATCCTTAGTAAAGCATTTGAGAATAACCCATTACTCTACATTTTGGCCTTGGGTGGTGCCCTGATCACCTGCTTTTACATGTTCCGGCTCTTATACCTGGTTTTCTTTGGAAGTCAGAGGTTAAGCACGGTACATCCGCATGAATCACCACGTGTAATGACTTTCCCACTGATTATTTTGAGCATTTTGTCAGTGTTTGGCGGATTTCTGAATATCCCTTCGCTGTTTGGTGGAGATTCGCGATTCGGTGAATTTCTGAATAAGAGCATAATCTCCGCGATTACGGAAGAACTTGGAAGTGCCACTGAAATCGGATTAATTGTTTCTTCGCTGATTCTGCTGGGCCTGGTCATTCTGTATGCTTACCGGATTTATGTAAAGAAGGCGGTTATACCCGTAGCTGATGGTGTTTCAACCAATATTTTCAGTAAATTAATTGAGCACAAATTTTATGTTGACGAGATCTACAGTGCCGTCATTGAAAAACCATTCGGTTCTCTTTCCGATTTCTTTTTCAATAAAGTTGAAAATAAAGTGCTTGATCCTGCAGTTGACGAAGTTGGCATTCTTACTTCCAAACTCGGGAATCTGGTGCGAAAATTGCAACAAGGCAATATGAGTTTTTATCTGTTTGCCATGGTAGCTGGTATTCTACTTTTCATCATCTTTATTTTAATTGTCTGACCTATGATATTGCTGATTATACTCTTAATACCTATTATTACCGGGCTGTTTCTTCTGGTTCTGCGAGATCCGGCTACCGTGCGAATAATTGCGCTGACATCGGCTATTGTAAATTTGCTGATCACATTGGGGCTGATCATCTCTGTTCCATCTGCCTCATATTCCGTAAACTGGGATAATTTTATGGGGACCCAATTTTCACTGGGCTTTGATGGTATCAGCCTTATTATGTTGTTGTTGACTAATTTGCTCTTCCCGTTTATTATCCTTTCAGGCTTTACCCGCTCCCACGTCCAGATTCCGGTACTCAACTTTCTGATCTTGTTTACTCAATCCGCATTGATTGGCGTTTTCCTGGCCCAGAATGCTTTTCTGTTTTATATCTTCTGGGAATTAACGCTTATTCCGGTCTATTTTATCCTGCTTCTTTGGGGAGGTGAAAACCGCAGAGCCATCACCCTAAAATTCTTTATTTATACCTTAACCGGAAGCTTGTTCCTATTATTCGGAATTATCTTTCTCTTTCAGTTAACACCCGGTTTGCATACCACCGATTTTTCGGCATTCAATCAGCTTCATATTGCGGCTCACACACAAACCTGGCTTTTCTGGGTTCTTTTCATCGCATTTGCCATTAAAATGCCGGTATTCCCTTTTCATACCTGGCAACCATCCACCTATACCATGGCTTCCAAGCAGGGAGTTATGATTCTGGCGGGCGTTCTTACAAAGATGGGTATTTACGGAGCGTTGCGTTTTCTCTTTCCGATTGTCCCGCAGGGAGTTCTTTACTGGCAAAATACCGTGATTATCATGTGTCTGATCGGTGTTGTTTACGCTTCGGTAATTGCTTTCCGTCAAACGAATATTAAAAAGCTGATCGCCTTTTCATCCATGGCACACATCTCCCTGATGGCAGCAGCCATGTTTACTTTGAATTATTATTCTACACAAGGACTTCTTTTTCAAGTGAATTAGTCATGGAGTTACTATTGTGGCTCTCTTTTACATGGTTCATCTTATCCAGGAAAGGACATCGACCCTTGAATTGCCCCATATGGGGGGGTTAAAGCTTGCTGCCCCTAATATGGCTATCCTTTTACTGATCATTGTTTTAGGATCAATCGCTTTGCCGCTTACTTCCGGTTTTGTAGGAGAGTTCTTAATCATCATGGGGCTTGCCAAGCTATCCATCTGGTTTGCTGTTTTCGGTGGAACAACCATGATTTTAGGGGCAGTGTATATGCTTTACGCCTATCAGCGAATCATGCTAGGCGACAAGAATCCTGCTCTCGCAAAGGTGAAGGATATCAGGACACTTGATTACTTTATTCTGATTCCATTGATTGCAATAATAATTATATTAGGGATATTTCCCCAACCAATTTTGAATTTAGTTGAAGTATCGGTTAATTCCATGCAGAAGCTTTTGATTCCTGCCAATGAGGTGGTTACCTTATTTGTGCATTAATCAGACCTATTAGAAACAAATTGAATTTAGTCAGCCAATGAGCGCATTAATTTTATTAACTGTTTTTGGGATTATCGTCCTGTACCTGGGTTTTGCAAATAACAAAGCACTTTTGGCGCCTGTTGCTATTACCGGTCTGGTCATCAGTATGATTCTTTCACTGAAAGATTGGGGTCTTGGATCGAAGTATTTCCACGATATGATGATCATCGATAATTTCTCCATTGCCTTCAATGTATCAATGCTGATTATCACCATCCTGATTTTCCTGTTTGGGATCAATTATTACCGGCGCATGGAGCACCATGTGGCAGAGCAATATGCCCTGATGATTTTTGCCCTTACCGGCGCTTTTCTGATGACCTCCTTTTCAAACCTGATCATGCTTTTCCTGGGGATAGAAATCTTGTCTATTCCATTATATATTCTTGCCGGCGGTAAGAAAACCTCTTACCGTTCGAATGAAGCTTCCTTTAAATATTTTTTGCTGGGATCTTTTGCAACCGCATTTTTCCTTTTTGGGATTGCCCTGGTTTACGGCGCCTCAGCCACTTTTTACCTGCCTGAGATCAAAACTTATATTGCTTCATTTAACGGACACCTTCCCCCTATGGTGATGGTCGGTCTCCTGTTTATTCTGATTGGTGTTGCCTTTAAAGTCGCCGTTGCGCCATTCCATTTCTGGAGTCCGGACGTTTATGAAGGCTCACCCACCTTAGTAACCGCTTTTATGGCCACAGTTGTTAAAACAGCCGGATTTGCAGCATTTTACAGGTTATTGGGAATGGGACTGCTTCCGCTTCCCTCACCGCTTGAAAAAACGTTGTGGGTGATGACCGGCCTCTCGCTGTTGGTGGGTAATCTTGCGGCCTTAAATCAGACCAATTTTAAACGCTTATTGGCTTATTCCGCCATTGTTCATACCGGTTTCATGATGCTGGCGATGCTTTCGCAGCACGATTCATCAGCTACGGTTCTGCTCTATTATACCTTTGTTTATTCACTGGCCACGGTTCCGCTTTTCATCATCTTTATTCATATGAAAAGAGCATCCAAAGGTCTTGAGGAACTATCTATTTTTAGGGGACTCTACAAACAGAAACCCTGGATGGCTGTTTTTATGACCATTCTTCTCATGTCGTTGGCCGGCATTCCTCCAACTGCCGGATTTCTGGCTAAATACCGGGTCTTTATTTTGTCGATCAGTCGCGGGTACCTGGCCATCTCCATTTTTGCAATTGTTATGGCAATCATCGGAATCTATTACTATTTTTATGTCCTGCGCGAAGCTTTTTCGGAGAGCGATAATCCAAATCCCATTGAAATAAGCAAGCTTAACGCTGTTTTAATTGTCGTTTGTGGTGTCGCAGTCCTACTTTTGGGAGTATTCTTTTTCCAGATACCGATTTAGCCTTAGATTCATTTTCCGACTCCGGAACCGGACCAGGATGGTTTTATTCGATTTGAATATCAGTCATATGGCATCTTCACTGAATTGCCGTGAGTGATTATTGACAGAATTTAAAATATTAGGCATAAATGGATAGGAAATCATTCTGGACTTTAACATTTGGCTTGGTATTGGTCAAACTTGCCATTCACTTGCTTACAGGTACCAATTATGAATTGCACCGGGATGAAATGTTGTACTTTGAAATGGGCAGTCACCTGTCATGGGGATTTGCCTCGACACCGCCCTTTATCTCTTTCCTGGCATTTATTATAAAAAACACCTTCGGTTACCACGAATTTTTCGTCAAATTGTTCCCGGCCCTCTTTGGCTCGTCAATGATTATACTGATAGCCCTGTTTATTAAAGAGATCGGAGGCAAAGGTTTTGGTGTTTTTGCAGGGTGCACTGCGTTCATCGTTTCAACAGCCATGCTTCGTACCTCTTCTCTTTTTATGCCTGTCATCTTCGAACTTTTTTTCTGGCTTCTCTTCCTGTTTTTTGTTCTCAAATTAATTAGCCGGAAGGATCCAAAATACTGGATTTGGATTGGAGTAATTTTGGGTATTGGTTTTCTGAACAAATATTCCATTCTGATTTTGGGTTTTTCTACGATCATTGCCTTATTAATCAGTGAGCACAGAAGGATGATGTTTTCAAAATACGTTCTTTATGGAGCTTTGATAAGTTTGCTGATCGTTTCTCCAAATGTAATCTGGCAAATAAATCACAATTTTGCGGTGATAACCCATATGCGCGAATTGTACCGCACCCAGCTGATCTATGTTTCAAAGCCTGCCTTTTTATTGGATCAGCTGTTAATGAATTTTACGGTGGCTTTAATCTGGATTCCAGGATTGGCAATGGTGCTCTTTTTTAAACCGGAAAGGAAGTACCGCATATTCGGATATATACTGTTGATTGTGGTGTTCCTGTTTTTGGTAACCGGCGGAAAATCGTATTATACCCTGGGTGTTTATGCCATGATGTTTGCTTTCGGCGGTTATTTCGCTGAAAAGTATTTTGTGGGGAATCTTAAGATTGTAAGTTATTTATTCGTGGGAATTTCCTTTTTAATTTCATTCATCTTTCTCCCCTTGGGTTTACCGATATTGCCTAAAGAACAAATGGGGAAATATTGCACCGTTTTTTCAAAGTATGTTACACCAGCTCCTATGCGTGGCGAAAATGACAACTATTTCCCTATCCCTCAGGATTATATGGACATGTCGGGGTGGAAGGAACTGGCAGGATTAGTTTCTGTGGCTTACAATAGATTAGACGTGAATCAAAAAAAGGACTGTATTATTTATGCAAATAATTATGGACAGGCAGGTGCGATTGATTTTTACGGAAAGAATTTTAACCTTCCGAAAACCTCCTCTGTGGATGATAGCTATATTTTTTGGGCACCGGACTCACTAACCGTTTCGAATTGTATCGTAACCGATGGCCAATTGGGGGATCTTCCCCGGCTATTCAATTCGTATATTGAAATTGGGGAAATAAAGGATATCTATTTTCGCGAAAATGGTCTAAAGGTTTACCTCTGCCAGAATCCAAAACCACTTTTAAACGAATTTTTTAAGAAAAGAATAAAGGAACACAAAAAAGTTTACGGATTTTAATTCAAAGTTAAGCGAAAACTCCTTCGGAGTTGGAATTAGGTAAAGAAACAAAGTCCGTAACCAAATGACCTTGCATGGCGGGGATTTAATATCGGTCGATTCTACGCATATCTTTTATGTAAAAGAGTCTCAAAACAAAAAACGAAACATTCTTCAGG
>TBL_comb47_HYPODRAFT_10009057_pt1 | contig 10021 bp, 6 predicted proteins | sample TroBogypolimnion_40_FD_10682 | JGI IMG/M metagenome (IMG submission 10682)
CGTCCGCCACCCTGCGCGGCGAGCTCGGCCGCAGCCTCAGCCACCTCAACCAGGCCTCCGGCGGCGCCCTGCTCGCCGCCGCCGCCGATCTGCTCGGCTCCACCAGCCTGAGCGCCGCCGGCGACGGCTTCCCGCCCGGGTTCTGGAACGCGCAGGCCAACCCGGGCTCACGGCTCCTCGCCACCGGTGGCATCTGCGAGGACGCCATGGTCGGCATCCTCTCCGGCATCTCCGCCTACGGCCACGCTCTCGGCGTGGGCTCGTCCTACGGCGCCTTCCTGGCGCCGCTCGGGCACATCGCGGCGCGACTCCACGCGATCGGCGCACAGGCCAGGCGCGCGGTCACCGGCGAGCCGTACAAGCCCATCATCCTGGTGTGCGGTCACACCGGTCTCAAGACCGGCGAGGACGGGCCGACGCACGCCGACCCGCAGGCGCTCCAGCTCCTGCAGCAGAACTTCCCGCTGGGCACGGCGATCTCGCTGACACCCTGGGACCCGCAGGAGCTCTGGCCGCTCACGGCCACAGCGCTGGCGGCGCGACCGGCGGTGATCTCGGCGTTCGTCACGCGCCCCAGCGAGACGGTGCTCGATCGCGCTGCGCTGGGGCTCGCTCCAGCCGAAGCCGCCGCCGACGGACTCTACGTCCTGCGGCGGCCCTCCGGCACCCCCGACGTGACGATCGTCCTCCAGGAGAGCGCCGTCACGTATGCGTTCCTCGAGGAGGCGCTGCCGTTGCTCACCGAGGCAGGTGTGGACGCGCTGGTCTACTACGTCGCCAGCGCCGAGCTCTTCGACCTCCTGCCGGCCGAGGAGCGCCTCGCGCTTTACCCCGAGGAGCGCGCTCGCGAGGCGTTCGGCGTCACCGGCTTCACCCTGCCGACGCTCTACCGCTGGATCCACTCGCAGGAGGGCCTCGACGCGGCGCTCCACCCGTATCGCAAGGGCCACTACCTGGGAAGCGGCCAGGGCGAGGCCGTGCTCGCGGAGGCCGGCCTCGACGGCGAGAGCCAGTTCCGCGCCATCAGGGCCTATCTCGACCGCCGGGCGCGCTAGGCCCGGCGGCTGCCGGCGCCGGCGCGCCGGGCCTCCCCGCCGGGCGCGCCGGGCGTGACATCCGGCGCGCCAAGCTTCCCCAGTGCCCGCACCGGGTATTGACCGCCCATGGACCTTGACGCCCCGCAGTGCAGTGTCGATTTCGCGCGACTCGCCGACCCGATGAAGGACGTCATCACCTGCGAGCGCGGCGGGATGGTGTTCGACGGAGTCGACGTGGCCGGCATGGCCGAGACGACGCCGACGCCGTTCTTCCTCTTCAGCGCCGCGCAGATCGACCGCAACATCGCGGCGCTGCGCGACTCGTTCCGCCAGTTCCACCCGGCGACGCGCGTCTTCTACGCCAGCAAAGCGTGCTCCAATCTGTGGTTCCTCGACCGCGTGCGGCGTGCCGGCATCGACATCGAGGTGAACTCGGGCGGCGAGCTCTGGAAGGCACGCAGGGCCGGGTTCGAGCCTCGGCAGATCATCTTCAACGGCGTCGCCAAGCGCGCGCCGAGGTGGCCGCGGCGCTCGAGGGGCCGATCGAGGCCATCGTCGTCGACTCCGTCTTCGAGCTGCGCCGCATCGCGGACGTCGCTGCCGACCTGCGCAAGCGGGCCCGGGTCGCACTGCGCGTCGACCTCAACGTGGCGAGCGAGACGCACCCCGGCCTGCGCACCAGCAAGGGCGCCAAGGCCGGCATCGACGTGAACGAGGCGCTTGGCGCCTTCGGACTGGCCGCGCAACTGCCCAACATCGAGCTCGTCGGCATGCACTACCACATCGGCTCGCAGATCACGCGCGTGGAGCCGTACATCGAGGCGCTCGAGGCCGCGCTGGCGCTGCTTGCGCGCATCGAGACGGCGCACGACATCCGCCTCGAGCACCTCAACATCGGCGGCGGTTTCGCGATCCCCTACTACGACCGCACCGGCGACGAGCCGGACACCTACTTCGAGGCGCCGCACACGCTTGAGGGCTACGCGCGCGAGATCGGCGGGCGCGTGGAGGCGGCGCGCCCGGACCTCCAGCTCTATCTGGAGCCGGGGCGCGCGATCGCCGGCAACAGCGCCATCCTCGTGAGCCGCGTAGAAGCCGAGAAGACGAAGCTCGTCGAGGCCGCTCACGGTCGCATCTCGCGCGAGGACTGGCTGATGATCGACGCCGGCTTCAACACCATCCTCGAGCACTCCAGCTACCACTGGTACTTCCGTGCCGTGGTCGCCAACCACTGCAGCAAGCCGACGGTACGGCCGTTCCGCATCGGCGGCCCGTTGTGCGACGGCGGCGACGTGTACGCCGGCGACCCGGGCTCCGACTACCGCTACCTGCCGACGTGCACCAAAGTCGGCGATGTGATCGCCTTCTTCGACGTCGGCGCCTACTCGCTCGAATGCATGAGCGCCTACAACGGCCGCGACCAGGCGGCCGCCTACCTCGTCGACGAGAGCGGCGTGCGCGAGATCGCCTCTCGCCGCACCGTCGAGGACTTCGTCGCCAACGAGCACTTCGCCGAGGGCGCCGAGACCGACTGAACGCCCGGCGGCGCTCGTCGGCCTCGCCACCCGGCGGCCCGCGCAGCACTCCGCCCCACCCTCCGCAGAATCTGCGGCAACCCTCCTGACCAGCGCTCGTCCTCCCGATTGAACCTCTCGCACCCGCAGAATATCCTTCGGAAACATTGACTCAGCGGATGTTCTGCGGCCAATCTGGTCTCAGGGCGCTGGACTACGGAGGCCTCTTTGGACGCTCTCGATCGCGAGATCCTCGTCGCGCTTCAGCAGGATGGACGGCAGACCAACGCTCACCTCGCCGAGCAACTCGGGCTTTCGGCTTCGGCGACCCTGGAACGAGTGCGCAGACTCGAGCGCGACGGCCAGGTCCGCGGCTACCATGCCGACGTGGCGCCTCACGCCCTCGGCGTCGGGATGCAGGCCTTCGTCGCCGCCGAGCTCAACGCGCACAGCCGCGGGCACATCGAAGACTTCGAACGCGGCATCGCCCAAGTCGAGGGCGTGCGCACCTGCTACCACATCACCGGCCGCTTCGACTATCTCCTTCATGTCGCCGTCCGTGACCTCGAGCACCTCGGACGGCTCATCAAGATGGACATCGCCGCCATTCCCGGCGTGGCCAAGCTCGAGACCCTGCTCGTCCTGACCGAGGTCAAGGCTGATGCAGGCTGGCCGGTCTTCAGCAGCGAGGTCTGACCGCCTCGGCGCGGGCCGTTCCCGCGTGCTGGGCGACAAAGGAGGCACATCATGACCGACCGCGACACCATGCGTGCGCGGCTTAGGATCCGCCCGGAGGACATCGCCTCCGTGAGCGACTTCCTGGCGAGCTCGGACAACCGCCTGATGGACGGCCTCTTCGACCTCATCGACAAATACGGCGGCGTCGCCGCGATCAACCGCGCCGCCGGCGAGGCCAGCCGTCTTGAGACCCGGATGGCGCGCCTTCGCGAGGAGCACTCCCCGTTCCTCGACGGCCTCGACTGGCTTGCGGACCAGCGCGACTCCGGGGCGTTCGTGACGCTGCCGGCGTACCGGCGCAGCGTCCTCGGCGCGGCAGCCGACATGGCGCCCGATGAGCACAACGCCGTCACTCTGGAGATCAGCGCTCTGCAGTACTTCCCCTGGCTGATCGACGAGGCCCGCCAGGCGATCGAGCGCCGCGAGCTCATGCCGGCGCGCTACATCCGCGTCCGCAACATGGCCGAGCAGACCGCGCCCGGCGAGGATATCCTCGCGGTGGCGGCGGCGATGCAGATCATCGGCGCGACCCACGTGGAGACCCTCGATACGCGCGGCATCGACGGCAGCAACGTCCACCTCGGCGGTCCGGAGACGATCACCGGCTACTTCGGCGGCATCGGTCAGCCCAACGACTACCCGCTCAAGTGGGCAGATGAGTACCTTGGCGTCCTTACCAAGTACGGCATCCGTCAGGCGCTCAACGTGAACAGCGGGACCATCCTGATCTCGCTCCTGATGCACCGGCTCGGCATAGAGAACGAGTTCAAGGTCTCGGTGTTCATGGGCGTCGACAATGCCTGGTCGGTGCTCTGGCTCCTGATGGGCGCACGTCTCCTCGCGGCGGACGACGGTTCGACCAGCATGGCCGGCCTCAACCTCTCCAACTCCGTCGAACCACCGACGCTCCTGATGGATGCCGACGTGCGGCGGGGTCTGGGCTTCGAGGACGACGTACGCTTCGAGCATCACGTCACGGAGACGGCCAAGTCGATCGTGCGGCAGCCCTACGACCGCCGCGCCGACATCGTCGCGGCTGCGGCGACCGTCCCCAACATCTCCGCCAAGCACGAGGGCGGCGACCCGTCGGTCGAGGCGCTTCGTGAGCACCCCAGCGACATCCTGGACTACTTCCTGCCGAAGGCGCAGATCGAGCGCGAGGGCCTCATGCCGGCGCTCGCGAGGAACTACCTCGACAAGCACGACGCCGTGAACCACACCGCCGCCGAGTTGACGCGGGCGGGCATCGGCGTCAAGGCGGCGGCGGCGCTCCACGCGCCCGCGCTCGTGGGGGCCGCCGCCTAGACCGCGCAGGACATGCCAGGGCGGCGCCAGACCCCGTGACCAAGAAGGGGGCCCGCGCGGCGTCTGCCGCGCGGGCCCTTTGTTCTCTTTCGGTCGGCCGGCGACCGCGAGGCGGCGCGACTAGTCCGCGTCGATCTCTTCGTCCGTGGCGCCGCTCTCGCTGACGACCATGCGGGCGATGGCGCTCACGACGTCGCCCTCGCGCATGTTCATCACCCTGACGCCCTGGGTGGCGCGGCCGTGCCTGCTGATGCCGTCCGCCCGCACTCTGATGACGACACCGTCGCGGCTCTGCAGCATGATCTCGTGGTTCTCGCGCACGACCTTGACGCCGACCAGGTAACCCTTGCGGTCGGTGAGCGCGATGGTCCTCACGCCGATGCCGCCACGCCCGGTGATGCGGTACTCACTGATCGGCGTTCGCTTGCCGAAGCCGTTCTCGGTTATCACGAAGAGATCGCTGTCGTCGCGGGCGATGTCCATGCTGATGACCTCGTCGCCCTTGCGCAGCTTCATGCCGCGCACGCCGGAGGCGTTGCGACCGATGGGGCGCGCGTCGGCCTCGTGGAAGCGGATCGCCTGCCCGAGACGACTGATCATCATCACGTCGTCGTCGCCGGAGGTGTTGCGCACCGCCAGGAGCTCGTCGCCCTCGCGGATATCGATGGCGATGATGCCGTCGCTCTTGCGCGGCGTGTTGTAGCTGGCGAACAGTGTCTTCTTCACCATGCCCAGCTTGGTGCCGAAGATGAGGTACTTACCGTCGCTCTCCCCGAAGTTGCGCGTGTTGATGACGGCGCAGATCTTCTCGTCCTGGCGCAGGGGGAGGAGGTTGACGATGTGCTTTCCCTTNGCGTTGCGCCCGGCCAGCGGCAACTCGTGCACCTTGAGCCGGTACACCTTGCCGACNCTGGTGAAGAACAGCAGGTAGTTGTGCGTGCTGGTGATGAAGAGGTGCTCGACCTCGTCCTCTTCCTTGAGGTCCATCCCGGCCACGCCGATGCCGCCGCGCTTCTGCTGNCGGTACGTGGCCACNGGNATCCGCTTGACGTAGCCGGTCTTGGTGATCGTGATCGCCATCTGCTCTTCGGCGATGAGGTCCTCGAGGTCGATCTCGCCCTCGTCCGGCACGATCTCGGTGCGGCGGTCGTCGTTGTAGAGGCGCTTGATCTCGGTGAGCTCACCCTTGATGACGCTGAGGACCGCGCCCTCGTCGCCGAGAAGCTCGCGCAGTTCCTTGATGCGGGCGAGCAGGCCGGCGTGCTCTTCCTTGACCTTGCCGCGCTCGAGTCCCGTGAGCTTCTGGAGGCGCAGGTCCAGGATGGCCTGCGCCTGCGGCCGAGTGAGCTCGAACGTGTCCATGAGGGACTCGCGAGCGGTATCTCCGTCGGGCGCCTTGCGGATGATGCTGATGATCTGGTCGAGGTTGTCCAGCGCCACCAGCAGGCCTTCGAGGATGTGGGCCCTCGTCTCGGCCTTGTCGAGCTCGAACTTCGTGCGCCGGATGACGATCTCTTTCTGGAAGGCGATGTAGGCCCGCAGCATCTCCGGCAGCGTGAGCGTGCGCGGTACCCCGCCGACCAGCGCGATGTTGATGATCCCGAAGGTCGTCTGCATCTGGGTGTGCTTGTAGAGCTTGTTGAGCACGACCATCGGGATGGCCTCACGCTTGAGCTCGATGACCAGACGCATGCCGGCGCGGTCCGACTCGTTGCGCAGGTCGCTGATCTCGGTGATCTTCTTGGTCTTGACCAGGTCGACGATGTTGTCGATGAGCGCCGCGCGGTTGACCTGATAGGGCAGCTCGGTGACGACGATGGCGCTCCGGTTGCCCTTGAGTTGCTCCGTGTGCGCCTTGGCGCGGACACGGACGCGGCCGCGGCCGGTGCGGTAGGCCTCTTTGTAGCCGCCGGTGCCGAGGATGACGCCGCCGGTCGGGAAGTCCGGCCCCTGGATGAACTCCATGAGCGCGTCGGCGTCGGCGTCCGGGTTGTCGATCTGGTGCATGATCGCGTCGACGACCTCACCGAGGTTGTGCGGCGGGATGTTGGTCGCCATGCCGACGGCGATGCCCGCCGCGCCGTTGACCAGCAGGTTGGGCATGCGGCTCGGCAGCACCTTGGGCTCGCGCCGCGTCTCGTCGTAGTTGGGCATCCAGTCGACGGTGTTGGCGTCGATGTCGCGCAGCATCTCGACGGCGATCTTGCTGAAGCGCGCCTCGGTGTACCGCATCGCTGCCGGGGAGTCGCCCTCCACTGAGCCGAAGTTGCCCTGGCCGTCGACGAGCGTGTAGCGCATGTTGAAGTCCTGCGCCATGCGCACCAGCGTCGGGTAGATCACGGCCTCGCCGTGGGGGTGGTAGTTACCGGAGGTGTCGCCGGCGATCTTGGCGCACTTGCGGTGCTGCTTGTTGGGGGCGAGGCCGAGGTCGTTCATCGCCACGAGGATGCGACGCTGGCTGGGCTTGAGGCCGTCGCGCACGTCCGGGAGGGCGCGGTCGGTGAGGACGCTCATCGCGTAGTCGATGAACGACGAGCGCATCTCGTCCTCGAGCTCGATCGGCTCGATCTTGCCTTCGAGTGTCTGCAGGTGATCAGACATCGAGGAACCGCACCTCCTTCGCGTTCTTCTCGATGAAGGCGCGGCGCGGCTCGACTTTGTCGCCCATCAGCATCGTGAAGACCTCGTCGGCGGCTTGGCCGTCCTCCATGGAGACGAGCATCAAGGTGCGTGTCATGGGATTCATGGTGGTCTCCCAGAGCTGATCGGGGTTCATCTCGCCGAGACCCTTGAAGCGCTGGAGTTGCATGCCCTCTTTGGTGAGCTCGACGATCTGCACGCGCAGCTCCTCGTAGCTCGCCGCCTCGGCCTTGCGGTTGCCGAGGTGCAGCGTGAACGGCGGGCGCCCGACGAGCTCGAGCATGCGCGCGTGCACGCGCTTGAGCGCCTGGAACTCGCGCCCGGCGAGGACCGCGAACGGGATGCGCAGGTTCGCGGCCAGGCCGGTGCGCCGCTCCACCAGGCGCGTGTCGGCGACCTGCTCTTCTTCGTCGACGCCGAGGACATCGATGACGTAGCGCTTGTCGATGTCCTCGCGCAGCGCCTCCAGGAGGCCGGCGAACGTGGTGATGTCGGCCTCCACGACCGGCCCGTTCTTGAGCCAGTCGATGAGCTCGCCGCCCCACTGGCTCTTGAGTTTCTTGACCCAGCCTTCGTACTCGCCGAAGAGCTTGAGGAAGCGCTGATACTTGGTCTCGCTGAAGGTGAAGCCCGTCTCGGTGTTGTCGACGCGGATCTGCTCGAGGCGGCCGCGCAGCAGGATCTCCTCGAGCTGCGCCTCCTTGTGGATGTACGTCTCCTGATTGCCTTGCTTGAGCCGATACAGCGGCGGCTGGGCGATGTAGACGTAGCCCGCCTCGACCAGCGGCTTCATGTGGCGGAAGAGGAAGGTGAGGATCAGCGTGCGGATGTGCGAGCCGTCCACGTCGGCGTCGGTCATGATGATGATCTTGTGGTAGCGCGCCTGCTCGACGTCGAACTCGTCACCGATGCCGGCGCCGATGGCGCTGATCATCGTCAGGATCTCCTGGTTGGCGAGCATCTTGTCGATGCGCGCCTTCTCGACGTTGATGATCTTGCCACGCAGCGGCAGGATCGCCTGGAACGAGCGGTCGCGCGCCTGCTTGGCCGAGCCGCCGGCCGAGTCGCCCTCCACGAGGTAGATCTCGCTGCTGGCGGCGTCCTTGATGGAGCAGTCCGCCAGCTTGCCGGGAAGCGTGCTGCCCTCGAGCAGGCCCTTGCGGCGCGTGAGGTCGCGCGCCTTGCGCGCGGCGCTGCGCGCTCGCGCCGCGTTGACGGACTTGTCCACGATCTGCCGACCCTCGGAGGGGTTCTCCTCGAGGAACTCCGCCAGCTTCGCGTTGACCGTTTGCTGCACCAGAGTCTGGATCTCGGTATTGCCGAGCTTGGTCTTGGTCTGGCCCTCGAACTGCGGGTTCTTCAGTTTGACCGAGATGAGCGCCGTCAAGCCCTCGCGCACGTCCTCGCCGCTGAGGTTCTCCTCCTTCTCTTTGAGGAGGTTCTTCTGCCGCGCGTAGCCGTTGATGGTACCCGTGAGCGCGGCGCGGAAGCCGGTGAGGTGCGCGCCGCCCTCGGTGGTGTTGATGTTGTTGGCGAACGTGAAGATGGACTCGTTGTAGGACGAGTTCCACTGCATCGCGATCTCGACGGCGCCGTCCTCAGTCTCGTTCTCGAGAAAGATGATGCTGCGGTGGATCGCGTCCTTCTCGCGGTTGATGTAGGCGACGAAGTCGACGATGCCGCCCTCGTACTGGAAGACGACGCTCTCACCTTCGGCGCGCTCGTCGTTGAGCTCGATGCGCAGGCCTTTGGTCAGGAAGGCTGTCTCGCGCAGGCGCTGGGCGAGCACGCGGAAGTCGTAGACGACTTCCTCGAAGATGTCAGGGTCAGGCATGAACGACACCGTGGTGCCGGTCGGCGCGTCCTTGGCGAGCTTTTCCTTCTTGACCAGCTCGGTGACTGGCTGCCCACGCTCGAAGCGCTGATTCCAATGGTAGCCGTCGACGTAGATGTCGAGCTCAAGCCACTCGCTCAGGGCATTGACGACAGAGACGCCGACGCCGTGGAGGCCACCGGAGACCTTGTAGCCGGCGCCGCCGAACTTGCCGCCGGCGTGCAGCATGGTCAGCACGATGGTGGCCGCCGGCAGGTTGTACTTCTCCATGATCCCGACGGGGATACCGCGGCCGTTGTCGACCACGGCGATCGAGTTGTCGGGATTGATGGTGACGACGATGCCGGTGCAGTAGCCGGCGAGGGCTTCGTCTACGGAGTTGTCCACGACCTCGTAGACGAGGTGGTGGAGGCCGCGCGGCCCGGTGGAGCCGATGTACATGCCGGGCCGCTCGCGGACCGGCTCGAGGCCTTCCAGGACCTGGATATCTTGGGCATCATAGCTGGACTTGCTCACTCAACCTCGCAGTATGCCGAGGGGCGGGACAGGGGTACGAGAGGCAGGCAGAACCTGCCTGCCCGAGTATATCAAAACCTGAGGTTGAGGGCGACCCCTCGCGGCGCATGAAATCGCCGCAAACGAGTGGTTTTCGTCAACCCTCCGGGGTGCCGTCGCCGGGAGGGTCACCGGCCTCACTCGACGTTGCGCGCAACGCGGCCTCGATGGCCGCCCGGAGACGCTCGTCACGCACTCCCTCCGCCAACTCCCGCGCCTCCTCGAGATCGGCCGGCGCGAGGGTCTTGTGCTGAGCCCTTTCCTTCGGCGCGGGGGGCTCTTCATCCTGCCTCTCGGCTCTCTCGATGACGAAGCGGAAGCGCTTGACCGGGTGCCCCGGCGCGACCTCGTCCATGCGCCGCAGAAGCTGGCCGCTCAGATAAGTGAGCTCGTTGGCC
>TBL_comb47_HYPODRAFT_10009058_pt1 | contig 10021 bp, 10 predicted proteins | sample TroBogypolimnion_40_FD_10682 | JGI IMG/M metagenome (IMG submission 10682)
AGCGGTACCTCCGGCCAATGCTGGCATACCGGCGCCTGGACACCGGCCCTGGCCCAAGAGGGCTGTGACCCGGTGTTGCGGGCTGCGCCGGTAGCGCCGGTGGTGGTGGCCGCTGCAGCGCGGGCCGAGCCCATGCTTGCGGCACCTGTGCCCAAGGCCATTCCGGTCGTGGTGGTGTTGCCACCGCAAAAAATGCGCTTTTCTGCAGACGCCCTGTTTGGCTTTGACAAGGCCACGATAGGCCCCAAGGGCAAGGAAGTGCTGGACGATGCCAGCGTGAAGATCCTTGGCCTGAAAGGTGAAAAAGTTCGCGTGGTGGGCCATGCCGACGCCATCGGCGGCAGCGCCTACAACCAGAAGCTGTCCGAGCATCGCGCCTATGCCGTGCGGGACTACCTGGTCTTCAAGGGCGTGCAGCGCGAGCGCATAGAAGCGCTGGGCGTGGGTGAGACCGATCCGGTCACCAGGCCCGGCGATTGCGCAGGCGGCACGAGCACCAAGGTGGATGTGGAAGTGCAGGGCAGCGCGGTGCCCCAATAGGCCATACCGCTGGGCGCCACGCGTTCCTTCTTCCATTTGCGCTACGGCTGCGGTGTGGCCGGGTGCCTGGCCCTGAAAGCCTAGCTGGCCACCATTGCCCGTGACTAGCGCGACGCACTGATGTGTGGGCTGGCGTACAGAGCCCGACGCACGATTGCCTTAGCCTCGCTACTCAAGACCAAAGCATCGCATCCATTCAGGGACGTGTATAAGCGGACAGCAGCGCGCCCCAATGGGGCCGTCGATCCGGTATTTCTGATCTTTATTTCTCCGGAACCACCAACATGATCCCAGCCAGCGAAATCCTCAACGCCAACATCCTGATCGTGGACGACCAGGACGCCAACATCCAGTTGCTGACGCAGCTGTTGAGTGCAGCCGGCTACACCAACCTGCACTCCACCATGCAGCCCGAGGAGGTGTGCGCCCTGCACCGCGCCGCCGCCTTTGACCTGATCCTGCTGGACCTGCAAATGCCGGTGATGGACGGCTTTGCGGTGATGGAGGGCCTGAAAACCAGCACCGTTCGACGACTACCTGCCGGTGATCGTACTCACTGCCCAGCCCGGCCACAAGCTGCGCTCGCTGCAGGCCGGCGCCAAGGACTTCATCAGTAAACCCTTCGATCTGGCCGAAGTGAAAATGCGCATCCACAATATGCTGGAAGTGCGTCTGCTGTATAAAAAGCTGGACGACTTCAACCGTCTGCTGGAGCAAACGGTGCTCGAGCGCACCGCCGAGTTGCGTGAAAGCGAAGCGCGCTACCGCAGCCTGACCGAACTGGCCTCCGACTGGTATTGGGAGCAGGACGAGCACGGCCATTTCACCAAGGTCTCGGGCCCGGTGCAAGAGATGCTGGGCATTGAGGTGGATACGCTGGACAGCAGTTCCAACGCGACGCCTGGCTGGAACGAACAGGAGCGCGCGCAGCTGCGCCAAGCCATTGCCGAGCGCAAGCCGTTTCTGGACTTCATTTTTCACCGCACCCACAGCGACGGCTCGCACCAGCAATACCGCGTCAGTGGCGAGCCCATGTTCAACCAGAGCAGCCGCTTTCTGGGCTACCGCGGCATCGGTGTGGAAATTACCGACAGCGTTGCATGATGGCCACTTCAGTGCCCGCACCCCACCCGAGCCAGAACCACATCCTGGCGGCACTGCCCACGGCCGAATTTGAGGCATTGGCACCAACCCTGGAACTGGTTCCCATGCCGCTGGGCCAGATGCTGTACGAGCCCGGTTCGCAGCAGCGCTATGCCTACTTCCCGACCACCGCGATTGTCTCGCTGCACTATGTGACCGAGTCCGGCGCCTCGGCCGAGACCGCTGGCGTTGGCAATGAGGGCATGGTCGGCGTGTCTATCTTCATGGGCGGCAACACCACTTCCAGCTCGGCCGTGGTGCAAACCGCCGGTCACGGCTACCGCATGGAGCGCAGCAACCTCAAGCAGGAGTTTGCCCGCGCCGGTTTGCTGCAAAGCCTGCTGCTGCGTTACACCCAGGCCTTGATGACGCAGATGGCGCAGGCCGCGGCCTGCAACCGCCACCACTCCGTAGAGCAGCAGCTGTGCCGCTGGTTGCTGCTGACCATGGACCGCCTGCCCGACCGCGAACTGGTGATGACCCAGGAGCTGGTGGCCAGCATGCTGGGCGTGCGCCGTGAAAGCGTCACCGAGACCGCCGGCCAGTTGCAGCTCGCAGGTTACATCCGCTACCGCCGCGGCCACATCGCCGTGCTGAATCGCGCCGGCCTGGAGCGCCACGCCTGTGAATGCTATGGCGTGGTGAAAAAGGAGTTGGAGCGGCTGCAAAACGACGTGCTGTATCGGCAGGACTAAAGTCGTCGCATTCGCGGCCGCGTGCCGCTGTCTGGCCGACACTTAGCTGTTATTCGTTTCACTTGCACACCGCCAGCAATCTGACCACGAATTCAATCGAAGCCACACCAAGACTCGCTGTCCGGCACTTGAATAATTACTGCATTCTGTGACCGCCGCTGTAAGCAGCCATCCGTTTTTTTGACCGAGGTTTCAGGAAATTGAGTTCGCTCCTGAGAAAGCTGTCCTTCGCCAAAACGCGTCGTTTCTCGGGAGCGGTCGTTCAGGGTTCCATTGTGAAGGTGAACACTTTGCGGCTCCAGGGCCGCGTTGGCCGACATACAGCTTTGCGATGCAACTTCCTCAAAGCTGCCGCTCGCAACAAAGGATAGACCAGAGGTCAAGCAACAACAATTTCGTTCAAACTTTGATTCCACCCCACTCCAAGGTGCTGGGATTCATCTCCGGATCATCCATTGACGATGCATGCCGCAATGATGAAATCAGGTACCGGCACCGCTTTGAGCCTGCCGCTTGGGTCTAACACACAGAGTGCCCGCGTTTCCCGTCCCTCGCAGATCAGCGTGTCACCCCGCATCACGCGGTGGGTCTGTACGAAGACCTTGCCTCGCCATTCCTCCACACAGGTATGCAGCTCAATTCGCTCGCCATAGGTTGCGGCGGTGTGAAAGCGGGTATGGATTTCCAGCAGGGGGGCTCCAATGCAAGCGGGCAATGCGTCCATTTCGCGCCACGTCGGCAGCCCACAGGCCAGGAAATAGCGATGCGAAGCGGCATCCATCCAGCGCGAGTAGTTGGGAAAGAAAACAATGCCTGCGGGGTCGCAGTCGCCAAACTGTATGTCTACGCCGTAGATGATGGTCTTGTTCATGGTCCTGAGCTGATGTTGCGCAATGACCGGCATTGTTTGCGGGTTCCCATGAAAAGACAGTCGAGGATCCGACATTTCGAACGAGGGTTTTCCCCTGTTTGGCGAAAACTTCACTACGCATGAGAGCCAGGCGCGAAAATATGACGATGGCTAGACAACCGATTGCAAACGCAACTTCACTCACCTTGGAACAATTGTTGGACCAGTCATCGTGGTTTACGCAGCTGGATGAGCCCGCGCAGCTGCAGGTCCGCTCCGACGCAACGGTGCGTGTCATTGCCGCTGGCAAATCTCTAGGCCACCACGGCGAGCGGCAGCACGCCTGGTTCGGCATCCTCGAAGGCATGGTCAAGTGGGCGATCACCGCGAGCGATGGCAGTACCGTAACCCTGGGTGGCCAGTCGGTGGGCAGTTGGTTTGGCGAAGGAACATTGATTCGCAATGCACCACGTGAATCGGACCTGGTGGCCCTGCGCCATAGCCGCATCGCACAGATTCCGTTCGAAACCTTTGACTGGTTGCGCCACCATCGCCCTTCATTCAACGACTTTCTGCTCCGGCAGGTGAATGAACGCCTGCATTGGTACATGGGAAGTTTCGCTGCACACAAGCTGCTGGACACGGATGGCCAAGTGGCACGGGCACTGGTGGGCATGGTGCATCCTCTCTCCAATCCCCGGGGCGAGCTGCACCTGCAGTTGTCCCAGGAAGAACTGGCCAACCTGGCGGCGGTGTCGCGCCAAAGCTGCAATAGCGCATTGATGCGTTTCAAAGACGCGGGCCTGGTGCGCAGCGACTACGGCGGCATTTACGTCGTTGATTTACCGGGTCTGCAGAAACTGGCCGTGTAAAGCTTCGAGGCCAATCTCCAGTTTGGTAGATCAGTATTTACCCTGATGCCAACTGTCGGCAGATCGACTGCGGCATTTGCAGCGCTCCGCAATGATGCGTGCCTCACACAAGCACCACCATGAGGAGACACACCATGAACCAAACCGCGTCAGCGATCCCGCCCTTTGCGGGCGTCCAAGCAATCCCCCGCCTGTCTGCAGAAGACGCTGTGTACCAAAAGATCAGTTGGCGCATCATGCCCGTCGTGCTGATCGCCTACATCTTTGCATTCCTGGATCGCATCAACATCGGCTACGCGCAGCTTCAGATGAAGCAGGATCTGGCCTTCTCGGACGCCATCTACGGCCTGGGTGCCGGCATCTTCTTTCTCAGCTACTTGCTGTTCGAAGTGCCCAGCAACCTGCTGCTTGAGAAGATCGGTGCCCGCCTGACATTTCTGCGCATCATGGTGCTTTGGGGCCTGACCTCTGCGGCCACGGCCTTCGTGACCGAGCCCTGGCAGTTCTACGGAATCCGGCTTTTGCTGGGCATGTTCGAGGCAGGCTTCTTTCCCGGCATCATTCTCTTTCTGACCTACTGGTATCCGAGTCACCGTCGCGGCCGGGTCACAGGATTGTTTCTTTTTGGCATGCCTATCACCGGCGTACTGGGCGGCCCCCTGTCTGGAATGATCATGGGTGGCATGGAAGGCATGGGCGGTATGCACGGCTGGCAGTGGTTGTTCATTGTCGAGGGACTGCCCAGTGTGCTGCTGGGCTTTGTGCTCTACCGGTTGCTGCCCAACAAGCCGCTGGAGGCACCATGGCTGAACGCCAGCGAAAAGAAGCTGGTGCAGTCCGTGCTGGATGCAGACCACAAAGTGGACGTCAAGCCGAGCCACCATGGAAAGCTGTCTGCCGCACTGGCCGACCCCAAGACCTACGTACTGGCATTTGTCTACTTCTGCTGTGCCTGTGCCGTCTATACCGTCACGTTCTGGCTGCCGACCATGGTCAAGAGTCTCGGTATTGCGTCGATCGCCAGCATTGGCTGGTACACCGCCATCCCTTACATCTTTGGCTCCGTTGGCGTGCTGGTCATCAGCCGCAGTTCGGACCGTTTCAAGGAGCGGCGCTGGCACGTTGGTGGCACCCTGGTGGTTGGCGCCGCTGCGCTGTTTGCCAGTTCCTTCTTTGGTACCGCCTTTGTGCCGGTGATGGTGCTGCTGTGCATTGCTGCATTCTTTATCTTCGGTGGCGGGTCACTGTTCTGGTCCATACCGCCGACCTATCTGGGCCGTGAAGCGGCTGCGGCTGGCATTGCAGTCATCAGCTCGCTCGGCATTCTGGGTGGCTTTGTCAGCCCGACCCTGATCGGCTGGATCAAGGGCGTCACCGGCAGCATTCAGATGGGACTGGGCGCATTGACCGCCTTGGTGGTCATCGGCGGTCTGACGATCCTGATCGCCTTGCCCAAGAGTGCCGTGCGCGTCGGTGCGTCTGACGCTTCCACTGCGCACTAGCCAAGCCCTGGCGTTATCAGGGGCTGCAGCCACTACCCGGTGCGCCCCTCTTTCTTACTTCAATGGATACTGAATCATGAGCAAGCCCAAAGTCATCGTCACCATCGCCCCGACCGGCGGCATGGCGAACAAGAAGATGAACCCGAATCTGCCGACGCAGCCGCAGGAAATCGCCGACGACACCTACCGCTGCTACAACGCAGGTGCCAGCCTGGTGGCCGTGCATGCACGCCGCACCGACGACGAGGCCACCTGCGAGCCGGCCATCTATACCCGGATCAATCGGCTGATTCGAGACAAGTGCGACATCATCCTGAACAACTCGACCGGCGGCGGCATCAACGGAGACATGGTGCGCGAGCTGCCCAACGGCCTGTGGGAGATCCAATGGGAAGAGCGCCTCAAGGGCATGCAGGGCGAAGGCGTGGAGATGTGCACGCTGGATGCGCAAACGGTGGTTGCCAGCTTTGGCGGCAAGGAAATTCTGGTGGCAACACCACCGAGCTGGATTCGCCAGATTGCCGGGATGATGAAGGCCCGCGGCATCAAGCCGGAGTGGGAGGTGTTCGGTCTGGCAGATATCGTTCAGGACGTTCAGCGCTCTATCAACGAAGGCCTGGACGAGGCACCGCATTTCATCAATATTGTCATCGGTGCCAACGCCTTCCAGGGCGCTCTGCCCTACACACCGAAGCTGCTGCAGACGATGGTGGACCATTTGCCGACCAAGACCGTGTTCAACGTCAGCGCAATCGGTGCCGCGCAGTTGCCAGCGGCGATGAACTCGCTGCTGCTCGGTGGCCATGTGCGCGTCGGTCTTGAGGACAATCTGTACTATGAACAGGGCGTGCTGGCCACCAATGTGCAACTGGTCGAGCGGCTGGTGCGCATGATTCGGGAGATGGGATACGAGCCTGCCACCCCGGCTGAGGCGCGCGACATCATTGGTCTGCGCCCCTTGCGTTGATTCCATTTGTCTGACGCTAACACTGGAGAATGCTGCATGAAACAACGCGTACTCATTACCGCCGGCGCGGGCGGCATCGGCCTGGCCATTGCCAAGGCTTTCGTCGCGAACGGCGCGCGCGTCCACATTGCCGACGTCAACGCAGAGGCCGTGCAGGAAATCACACAGCAGTACCCCGCGATCACCGGAACGGTGGGTGACATCAGCAAGCCTGCAGATCTGGATGCACTCTTTCAGGACGTACAGAACCAATTGGGTGGTCTTGACGTGCTCGTCAACAACGCTGGCATCGCCGGAGCCACGGCCCCGGTCGCCGATTACCCGGTCGACGTCTGGAATGCTGTCGTCAACCTCAATTTGAGTGGAACGTTCATGGTCACCCAGCGTGCCATTCCTTTGCTCAAGCAATCCTCTGCGGGCTCCATCATCGTGATGTCGTCTCTGGCAGGGCGCTTCGGCTACCAAAACCGGGTTGCCTACTCCACGACCAAGTGGGGACTGGTTGGTTTTGCCAAGACCTTGTCGCTTGAGCTGGGCCCGTTTGGCATCACCACCAACACCATCCATCCGGGTGCTGTTGACGGTCCTCGTATTCAATCGGTTTTTGAGGGACGCGCCAAGGTATCTGGACGCACCGTCGAAGAAGAGACCGCTCTGGCGCTGGCCAACCAATCCGTCAAGAAATTCATCAACCCGGATGACATTGCTGCACTGAGCGTCTTTCTGGCCGGTCCGCATGCGCGTACCATTTCCGGGCAAATGTTCCCTATCGATGGGGATTCCAAGGCGGCGAGTTAATCATGGCCAGCTCTATCTCAGCCCTTCCCGACTCTTCCAATCAAAAAGCCGGTGTCTCAAACCCGCCGCACACCAGCCTGTGGCATGGCCGGGTAGCCATCCTGATGGGGCTTGTGCTGCTGGGCATTACCCTGCGACATGCGGTCACAGGTTTGTCCCCACTGCTTGGTGACGTGCGCCACGCCTTGGGGATCGGTACCGCTGGTGCAACCTTCATCGGGATGCTGCCTACCTTGTGCTTTGGAACAGCAGGATTCCTGGCTCCCGTCATTGTTCGCAAAGTCGGCGCCGAATCCACAGCGCTGTTGGCAGTGACGCTCGCCGCCATGGGCACTCTGATCCGCCCGTTTGTGGACAGCACTTTCTTCTTCCTGGGCTTGAGCATGGTTGCGCTGGTCGGAATGGGTCTGGGCAACGTCGTGGGCGCGCCCTTGGTCAAGAAGTATTTCCCCGACCGCCAGGCGGTGATGGTCACGGTTTTCGCATTGCTCATGCAATCAGGAGCGACGCTTCCGGCCATGACGGCTATTCCCCTTGCGAACGCTTTTGGCTGGCAAGCGTCCATGGCGTCCTGGGGAGTGTTGTCCTTGCTTGCCGTGATCCCTTGGGGCATCCAGTTGCTCAAGCTTCGCAGCGCTGGGCCTGCAGCGACCCAGGCTGGCGCATCCACCGCACCCGCAACTCAGAAGCTGGGTCTGGCCCAGTTGATTACCAGTCCCGTGGCGCTCGGCACAGCACTCTTTTACGCGATGGCGTCGCTGAACATCTACGCAATGCTGGCATGGCTGCCTACCATCCTGCAACAGCACTTGGGCTTGGATCGAAGTGCCGCAGGCGTGGCCTTCTCGATCTACACGTTTATGACGCTTCCCATGGCTTTTATCACGCCGCTTATTGCCAACAAGCTGAAGAATCCGATGCCACTTGCAGTGCTGTTGGCGACTGCAGGCCCACTGGGCTACCTGGGCATGATCTTTGGCGTGGGGCCAGCCTGGCTCGTGACCTTGATTGCCGGCTTGGCCGGCGGAGCATTCCCGCTCGCGATCGCCATGTTCAATCTTCGCACCCGTTCGGCCATGGGTTCTGCAGCCATTGCCGGCTTTGCGATGGGCATTGGCTACCTCGCGGGCACGCTGGGGCCTCTGCTGGGCGGTTGGCTCTACGCCAGCACGGGAACATGGACGACGCCGCTTTGGGTCTATGCCGGTACTGTGATTCCTATGTCCATCGGTGGCCTGATGATGGCCCGACCGGGGCGCTACCTAGAAGACAAGTTCGCCTTGTAGAAAATTTGAAGCAACGGTTGCATAGGCCGCTGGACATCACCCGCCCTTGGATTAACAGGCCATCTCAGCCCATTCATTTTTTAACGCGGAATCACCACACAGCCTCCACTCAAACAACACACTTGAAAGACACATATGAAAAACATCTACAAAGCCATCACCGCCGCAGCCGCCCTGGTCTGCATGGCAGGTGCCGCATGGGCCCAAAATGCCGTCGTCACTATTGCGCATGTGGGGCCCACGACCGGTGCCATCGCACACCTGGGCAAAGACAATGAGAACGGCGCCGTATTGGCCGTTGAAGAGCTCAATGCGGCAGGAGTCACCATAGGCGGTAAAAAAATCACCCTGAAGCTGATGACTGAGGACGATGCAGCAGACCCAAAACAAGGTACCGCGGTGGCCCAAAGGCTTGCAGACGCCAAGATATCCGGAGTGATCGGCCACATGAATTCGGGCACCACGATTCCCGCATCCAGGATTTACAGCGAGGCCGGCATTCCGCAAATTTCTCCTTCCGCCACCAACCCCAAGTACACCCGCCAAGGCTTCAAGACGGCTTTTCGTGTCGTGGCGGACGACACCCAACTCGGCGGCACCATGGGTCGCTATGCGGCGAATACTCTGAAAGTGAAAAACGTGGCGGTGATCGACGACCGCACCGCCTACGGCCAGGGTGTGGCCGAGGAGTTTGCCAAGGCAGTGGTTGCAGGTGGCGGAAAAATCGTTGCCAAGGAATTCACCAATGACAAGGCCTCAGACTTCAGTGCCATCCTCACCACTATCAAGAGCAAGAAACCTGACCTGGTGTTTTTCGGTGGCATGGATGCCGTGGCCGGCCCCATGATGCGGCAAATGAAGTCGCTTGGGCTCAAGGTCAAGTTCATGGGCGGCGATGGCATCTGCTCCGCCGAGTTTGTGAAGCTGGCAGGCGATGCGGTCTCTGACAACCAGGTGTTTTGCGCCGAAGCCGGCGGCATCGAAGGCAAGGGCAAGGCCGGGCTGGACGCATTCAAAGTCACTTACAAAAAGCGCTTTGGCAGCGATGTGCAGATGTATGCACCCTATGTGTATGACAGCGTGAAGCTGATGGTGGCTGCCATGGTCAAGGCGGGTTCCTCTGACCCCGTGAAATACCTGCCTGCATTGGCAGCCACCAAGTACCAGGGCGTTACAGGCCCGATTTCGTTTGATGCCAAGGGTGACATCAACGGCGGCGCGCTGACACTGCGCACGGTCAAGGGCGGAAAACTCGAAGAACTCGCCGTGATACGTTAACGAGGATGCATCGGCCGCGTGGAACCGTGGCTCCAGCATTGACATTGCATTGCGCACGATAGAGCTGGGCCCACTTTGTGGGCGTTTAAC
>TBL_comb47_HYPODRAFT_10009059_pt1 | contig 10020 bp, 10 predicted proteins | sample TroBogypolimnion_40_FD_10682 | JGI IMG/M metagenome (IMG submission 10682)
CTGGGTATTGAGGTTAATCTTGGTAATTCGGATAATGGCATGGGCATTAGTGAGGCTAATATTGCTTTCCCTGAGTTTAAGGAACAAGCTAAAGATATTATCAATCCTGAACCTGTAGATTTAAAAGCTAAGGATCCCCAAGAAAGTGTTATTACTGACGAAACTTCTACGGAGAATGCTACTTCTTTAAAAACTAATAAAGAAAACAAAACAAATAAGACTGAAGTTAAAACAGAAGAAGTTAAGATAAATAAAACTGCTCTATTTCAAAAGAATAATAGTGATGGCAATACTAACAAAATAGGTAACCAAGGTGATCTTAATGGTAATGCTAATAGCAAAAATTATACTAAAGGTGGTGGTAGTGGAACTGGTCAAGGTACTGGCAATGGTAGTGGTACCGGTCCGGGCAATGGTTCGGGTAGTGGTGGAGGAACAGGTTCAGGAACCGGTCCGGGAACTGGTCCAGGTAAAGGTCCTGGGATTTCTTTTAGCCTTACGGGAAGAACTAATAAGGTATTGCCTCATCCAAGTTATAATTCAAAGAATAATGGTACCGTTGTTGTAAAGATTTGGGTTAATAAAAATGGTGTTGTTACAAGGGTTCAAGCCGGTGTTAGTGGTACTACTACTACTGATCTTATGCTTTGGAAACAGGCTGAAGAAGCAGCTCAGAAATCTACCTTTAGTGGTGATCCTAACGCTCCCGAAGAGCAGACCGGAACAATTACTTATCGTTTTATTCATCAAAATTAGTTTGTTTCTCATTTATTTTTAGTACTTTTGCCATTGTAAATATTATTAACAATGGATTATAAAGATTCAATAGAATACATGTTTAAGCAGTTTCCTATGTTTCACCGCGTTGGGGCTGCCGCTTATAAAGCCAACCTCGACAATACTATTGTCTTACTTAAGCTATTAAACAATCCTCAGCATAAATTTAAAAGTATACATGTGGCCGGTACCAATGGTAAGGGTTCGGTGTCGCATTACCTGGCTGCCATTTTGCAAAGTGCAGGTTATAAAACCGGGCTTTACACTTCGCCACATCTTAAAGATTTTAGGGAACGTATTAAGATTAATGGAGAGATGATTCCAGAGTCTAAAGTATGTGATTATATTAATAAATATTATAATGACTTTAGCGAAATAAAACCTTCTTTCTTTGAGATGACTGTTGGTATGGCTTTTCAATATTTTGCTGACCAAGAAGTGGACATAGCAGTAATAGAAACAGGTTTGGGTGGCAGGTTGGATTCTACTAATATTATTCATCCTGAGCTCTCGGTTATCACCAATATAGGTTTGGATCATACACAGTTTTTGGGTGATACTGTTGAGAAGATTGCTGTAGAAAAGGCTGGCATTATAAAGCCCAACACTCCCATAGTTATAGGCGAAACAAATGCTCATACCAAAGATGTTTTTATTAAGAAAGCTATTCTTGAAAATGCACCAATTGTATTTGCTGATCAACAATATGAGATTAAAGATTCCTCACTTTGCAGTGATGAAGGCAGACATTTTCTTAATGTTTTGATTAATGATTGTAATACTGATAATGAGTTTTATCTTCAGTCGGCATTAAAAGGGTTTTATCAAATCAAAAATATAATTACCACTTTAGCAGCAATTGATATTCTTAAAATTAATTTTGATAAGATTAATGATATGAGTATTTATTATGGTTTTAAAGAAGTTATTGAACTTACCGGATTGCTTGGGCGTTGGCAATATTTATCTTGTAAGCCTATTACTGTGTGCGATACCGGTCATAATGTGGATGGTCTTACAGAGGTTTTAAAGCAGATAAATATTATTCATCATCAGCAGCTGCATATGGTGCTGGGTATGGTTAACGATAAAGATATTGATGCTGTTTTGGAGCTAATGCCTAAGGATGCTGTTTATTATTTTTGCAAGGCTGATATACCACGAGGTTTAGATCAAAATATTCTTAAAGAAAAAGGCTTTGCGAAGAATTTAAATGGTTTGTGTTATGATTCGGTTAAAGATGCTTTAAATGCGGCTAAAAATGCGGCTAATGCCAATGATTTTATATTTATAGGTGGCAGTACTTTTGTAGTAGCCGAAGTAGTATAAAAGTAAATGGTAGCTTACTTCTTTTTAAGAGTTCTATTTTACATAAATATCTGATAAATGGCATTAAAAAAGGCTTCACCAAATAAATTGATAAAGCCTTTTATTTTAATTACGAATTACAGATTGAAACATAATACGTAATAGGTAATTCGTAATTATTTTTCTGCTACAATATCGCTTTTAATATCATGTTAAGCACAATTACATTAGTTTCGCCTTCTACAAGAGTTACTTCTTGAGAAACCATTTCATAGTTTAAATTATCGGCAGTTATGAATGTAGGTTCAAAATTACGTGATTTCATTAAAGCAACACCAAAGTCATCGGTAATTGATTTGGTTCCAGCTTTTCCACCAGCAGGTCCAAGACGGAGATTTATGCCTCTTAGAACAATTTTAGTAACACTATCTACACATTTTACATTTAAAAATCCATAACTCTTAACCGCATTATAAACCACACCCCATGTCGCTTCGAACACACGGCGTGCAGGTGCTTCCAGTTTCTGTCCTCCGTTTTCAACATCTTTCCAGATGTTTACAATTAATGGACCCACTACTTTGCGTAGTTTTACCATAACAAGTGTAGCATCTGCTACCAACTTTTCCTTACCCGAACGATCTACTAGTTTAAGATTTATACTTGTTAATTTAGTTGTAATTTCTGCCTTAGTAATCATTGTTAAAGGTGGACCACCCGCTGCTACTCTGTCATTTTCGCCTTTTACAAAATTACCCGAAGCTATTATAATCTCCTTTGCAGTTTGCATTGATGGCAGATGCCCATTCAATATCACTCCGTACAAAGTACGATCGCTTACACTAAAGCCGATTACTTTATCTTTAATTTGATCATTAAGTGATTGCAGACCATGAGAAACTCTGTTTTTTAAAACATCAATTTCGCCGTTAAATGTTTCTACAATTTTGTGTAAGTTGGATTGGGCAATAACCAGCAGTTCTTTTTTGGCATCAAACAAAGGCAGTTGGATGTCCAAAGCAGCCGAATTGTCAGCCGAAATTACATTGTCTCCTGGTAACGAAGCATCTTTTTTGGTTTTAGCTGCTGTTAGAACTGTCGATCTACCATTGTCTGAATTTGGATAACTTTTTCTTAAACTCATGATAATTTAATTTTAAATAAATAATTTGTCATTAATGTAATATTTGTTTTGATAATATTTTTTTTAAGATAATAGGATTTATGTCCCCTTTTAAGGGTAAAATTTTAGAAATTTGCCGACTGTTGGATACGGACATCGCTATATTTTTGAAAATTTGCCGATTGTTGGATACGACAATGGGTGAATTTTTGAAAATTTGCCGACTGTTGGATACGACAATAGGTGTTTTTTTGAAAATTTGCCGACTGTTGGATACGACAATAGGTGAATTTTTGAAAATTATGGGATGTGATTTTAATAAGAAGGAAGAATTTTCAGAGAAACACGGGTTAGGCAAAGCCCCAAATACAGAATTTTTTGATAAACTATTTTTAGTATTAGACCAGCATTTATGCCCGCCGTCAAACAATATATTGGATTAAATCCCTACAAATTTTCATTTTTTAAAATTTCTGTAAAAGTAATCAATTAAATCCAATTTCTTAATAAAATAAAATTATATTTATTTTTCTTAAAAAAAGATTTTAATAATAGTGATTGTATTGATTAAATAAGTAGTACTTTTGTTGAAAAATAAGGAGACGTTTATAATATATATATTTGTAAGCAACAATAATTAAAGTTCTTAATTTAACAAATCTATTTTAAAATTAATTTATGACAATACAATGGTATGGTATCTTTCTTATAATATTTGGTGTAATATACTTAATTAAACCTAATATCTTTAAACGAGGAATTTGGAAAAAGACAGCAATTACTCAGCAAATATTTTCTCCTAAGCAGTATAACATCTATATGCGAATTCTAGGTGGAATATTTATTGCTGTTGGCATATATTTGTACTTGAAATATAAATAAAAGTTATCGACACATATTACAAAAATTCAGTTGTGCTAAGAAAGCAGTTTTTGTGTGAAATGCACTTTAAACTTCTTGCTTCATAAATTAAATTTGTATCAGATGTTAAATGTTTGTCTTCTTCTCATTTATATTTAAACCTTGTCTTCGGTTATAAATATAAAAAACATAATAAAGAAAAAGATTATAAAAGCAAAAGAGGCTGTTCATTACAAACAGCCTCTTTGTATTACTAATTGCCTTCCTTAATTTTAGGCATTCCAAACTTAAAACTTTAGGCACTCTTCATCTTAATAACCAAAAGCTTTAAGTCGGCTTGATTAGGATTACTCCAACCTCTGTTGATACCTGTTTTCATTGGGATGCAATCTCCTTTTTTATGCTGAAATGTTTCTTCTTCTACAACAAGTAGACCATCGCCTTCTACCACAAAGAAAACAACATCAACAGGATTAGAATGAGGAGCAATAGCATCACCTGTTTTTAATGTTAGATGAACGATATCTAAATTATCGCTTTCAAACAATAACCTGCCATCAAAACGAGGGGCCATTATAGGAGCTGTACTTACGCTAGTTGCATTCATTAAATTTCTTTTATCATTATTAATAACATTTTGAACTGCTCAATTGCATTAACTGCATGAGGATTGTTAGCCGGCATAATAATTGATTCGCCTGCATTTACTATGTATGGTTTGTTATTGATAATTATCTCGGCTTTGCCTTCAATAACCTGCACCATTGCATCAAAAGGAGCTGTGTGCTCACTAAGAGATTGCCCTTTATCGAAAGCAAACAACGATACATTGCCTGTTTTCTTTTCCAATACTCTTTTACTTACGATACCATTGTTTGAGTACTCAGCTTCGTTAGTAAAGTTGAATACTTTTGCTGTTTCGAATGATTTTGTTTCCATATTATTTACCTCACCCCTGCCCTCTCCTAAAAAGAGAGGGAGAAAGTCAGGATTTTGTTTTTAATTGTTAATTATTAATTCTTAATTATTAATTTAAAAAGACTTTCATGTCTTCGTCCACTGTACCTATTCCTGCTATGCCGAATGTTTCTACTAATACTTTAGCTACATTTGGAGATAAGAAAGCTGGTAAACTTGGTCCTAAATGAATGTTTTTAACACCTAAAGATAATAATGCTAACAACACGATAACTGCTTTCTGTTCGTACCATGCAATGTTGTAGGCAATAGGTAAGTCGTTAATATCATTTAGTTCGAAAACTTCTTTAAGTTTAAGAGCAATCACAGCTAAAGAATAACTATCATTACACTGACCGGCATCCAAAACGCGAGGAATACCGCCGATATCACCCAACTGAAGTTTATTGTAACGATACTTAGCGCAACCGGCTGTTAAGATAATTGTATTATCAGGTAACTTTTCGGCAAACTCTGTATAGTAGTTTCTATCTTTCATTCTGCCATCGCAACCAGCCATTACAAAGAACTTTTTAATAGCTCCCGATTTAACAGCATCCACAACTTTATCAGCTAAAGCGAACACCTGTGCATGTGCAAAGCCACCAATGATCTCACCTTTTTCTATTTCTATTGGTGAAGCGCAAGTTTTAGCCTGAGCAATAACTGCAGAGAAGTCTTTTTTACCATTAGCATCAGCTTCAATATGAATGAAACCCGGGAAACCTGCCAAGCCAGTTGTGTAAATCTTATCACTATATTTAGCATCCGATTTTGGCGGAACAATACAATTAGTAGTAAATATAACAGGGCCATTGAACGATTCGAATTCCTCTTTTTGTTTCCACCATGCGTTACCATAGTTGCCAACAAAATGAGCATACTTTTTAAAAGCAGGATAGTAATTAGCAGGCAACATTTCGCTGTGTGTGTACACGTCAACACCTGTTCCATCTGTTTGAGCTAACAACTCTTCCATATCTTTTAAATCGTGACCGCTGATAAGAATACCGGGGTTATTTCTAACACCTATATTTACTTTAGTGATTTCAGGATTGCCATAAGATGTTGTATTAGCTTTATCTAATAAAGCCATTACATCAACACCAAACTTACCTGTTTCCATAACCAAAGCAATGTTTTCTTCCAAAGTCATATCATCATTAGTCAAAGCAACCATTGCTTTTTGAACAAAATGATAAATCTCCTGATTTTCGAAACCTAAGTTTAAAGCATGATCAGCATAAGCAGCCATCCCTTTTAAACCATATAGAACCAATGCACGCAACGAACGGACATCCTCGTTTGGAGCGTCAATACGACCATCCATAGTCAAAGCCTTTTCAAAGATCTCTTCATCGTTGTCGCTAGTCCAACAACAAGGATCGCAACAGTTATCTTCAATTATTGCACCAGCTGCAACCGCTTTTTGCTTCATTGCGTCTCTTAACACTAAAGTTTCTTTGATTTGTTTTAAGAAAGCATTCTTATCAAAGTTAACATTAGTAATAGTTGAGAAAAGAACTTTGTTGATAAACCGATTCACATAAGCATCCTCAACACCTTTTTCTCTAGCTTTTTCAGTATTGAAAGAAAGTCCTTTCAACAACCATACATTTAAATCCTGTAGATTTACCACTTCTGAATCTACACCGCACATACCTTTTAGGCCTGTGCATCCAATTCCTTTTGCCGCTTCCTGGCACTGATAACAAAACATACTCATTTTTATTGTTTTTTAACCCCCACCTAACCTCCACTAAGAGGGGAGGAATTAGATTAGAGTTTATTTATAATTATTAATTGTTAATTATTAATTGAGTTAAACCCAATCTTCAGATATTATCGTTCCTTGTATTCCTATTACAACTTGCTTTACAGGAATCTTACGAGCAGAAGCAGCAACAGCAGCTTTAGCAATACCCATTAAACCTCCGCAACAAGGCACTTCCATAATTACTACTGTTAAAGTGTTTATTTTAGCTTCGTCAATCATAGCCGAAAGCTTTTCTATATAGATTTCTTTACCAGTATCTAACTTAGGACAAGCAATTGCTAATGCTTTACCTTTTATAAAATCATTATGAAAATTTCCATAAGAGAAAGCTGTGCAGTCAGCAGCTAAAACTAAATCTGCACCTTTGATGTATCCGGCCATTGGATTCAATAAATGTAATTCAACCGGCCATTGTCTCAATTGTGATGGAACCTCTGAGTTAGCTCCATTGTTTTCCACTTGTGCAGGACTTCTAAAATCCATTGCACGTGATCCGGGGCAACCACCGCCCCCATGTTGATGATGTTCGTGATTCATGTTATTTTCTTTTAAAGATGTTACGTCTATATTTAAATTATTATTTTTAATGTATTCTAATCCTTGTTTCAAAAAACCTACTTCGTTATGATCTTTCAGATGCTTTAAATGTGCGAGCACTGTTGCCTGTCCTTTTGGTGAGATGCGTTCCATCACTAAGTCTTCGTTGTATGGTTCGGCTTCTCTTTCTATTAATTCAATAGCTCCTTCAGGGCATTCGCCGATGCAAGCACCTAATCCGTCACAGAAAAGGTCGCTAATCATGCGGGCTTTGCCATCTATTATCTGTAATGCGCCTTCGTGGCAGCCGTTCACACATAATGCACAGCCGGTGCATTTGTCTTCGTCTATTTGTATTATTGTTCTTTTCATTTTTAATTATATTAAGTCAGCTACTTTTGTTGTTCTTAAATGCAGTGTAAATTCTTCTGTAAACTTAGTGGTTAATCCGCCGAATATACATGTTTTGAATGGGCATTTAGCACATGCAGTTACGCAGTTAAAAGCTTCTACTATTCCTTCTACTACTTCATATATTTCTAATAAGGAAATTTTCTTTGGGTCCTTATTTAACATGAAACCTCCTTTAGGGCCTCTTTCTGAGGACAGATAACCATTTTTTGCTAATACATGCATTACTTTTGACAAATGATTTCTTGAGAAGTTTAACGTTTCTGCTATCTGATTTGCGTTTAATTTAACCTCCGATTTAGCAACTAATATGATGCTGTGTATCGCTATTGATGCGGCTTCTGATATGTTTACTATTTTGCTCATTTTATTATTAATGTATTTCAGTATTTGAATGCGCAAATGTATAAATAATTTTAATACGAAAGCAAATTATTTTAAAGAAAATACAAATTATTTTACAATGAATTGATTTATGATTAAATAAAAAAGAAATTTTTTTCTCTTTGAAGATTATTTACTTTAGCTATAAACCTTAATCTATACCTAAATGATTTAAAATTTATCAAAATAAAGAAAAAGCACGTCCCTTTTCTTAACTTCACTTTACTTCAGCTTTTTCTTAAGCTTGTTAATGACTTCTTGATTTAGCTCTGTATAGATTTCTTTATAGTTAAAATCTTTATCAAGTAATAGGTATAGAGCTTTTTTATTTATTTGAAATTGTTTACCGGCTTGTTTTGAAAATACTGTTTGAAACTTAAAGCTTTTACTTTCCAGAAATTCTTTCATAGCTATATCGTTCTTTTCTGTCGCATTGATTGCAACAAAACTCAATCCTAATGCTTTTAGTTTTTCATATTGTTTATCTAAAGCTTGCAATTGCGTCAGGCATTCAAAGCAATCTGTTGACCAAAATCCGAGGAGTATATATTTTGATTTCAACTGATCACTGTTAAATATTTTATTGTCGATAGTTAATCCTGTAAAAGAAGAAGCTTTCTTAACATTATATTCCGAAAAAACGGACTCGAAAGCATTGCCATTATATGTTGTACGGGTTTGTAAATAGTTTCGTAACGAATCAGTGCTTACTTTATATAATAATGGATTGGTATTTTGTTTTCTATTCAACAACTGGGTATTAACTTGTTCGTAGAATGCATTTATCATATAAGGATTTGTATAATAATACTTCACAACCTTTAGAATTATAGCTGTATCTTTTTTATCAAAATAAGTAGTCTCTATTTTCTTATCAGCATATTTCTCGTTTCCTTTCCCTGTGATATCAGCTATATACCCATTATTCTTATCATGATCTATTAGCTTTATACCAAAACAATTCTTACCATTAATTAAAGTATCTTTGAGAATTTCGAGAAACATATTATCATGTAATTTAAGCTCATTATATAAATTTAAAGCTATTACATCGGCTTTATTCTCCTGAATCATAAATGTTGGCAATCCTTCCTGTTCTAATTCAAGATAGAAATTATCCAGTTCTTCGCCTTTCAAAAAATTATATGTACATACATCACTTCTTTTATACAATGTATTAATATAGTATCTCTGTTTCTCGTTTAGAATCAATACTGATTCAGCTTTTGGAGTATTATCTAAATAATTTTCGAGTCTTAGACAAGCAATATTATTAAGAAGCTTATCCTTTACAAACCATACCTTTTTCTTAATATAAGTATCCACACCCGTCACATCTATATTACTGGAATATTCGATATATCCATTTGTTGTGAAGGCATATTTATTTGTTATTTTCTTAAGTAAGGCTAATGTATCAAGCTGCGAATAGCCCGATAATAAGGAGATAAAGAATATGAATAGCAGTAATATTGTCTTTTTCATCATGCAATTATAATTGATAACAGGCAACAAAAATAAGGAAAATAAACGAATTGTTAAGCATCTAATAATTTGTTTAATTACATTAAAATAGTATACCCATGTATGGGATTTTGTTTTAGTTTTTTAATAATATGCATACTAATCATCATTTTTATATCAAACAACTTAGTTTAATTGCATTTTGATGTATAGCTGTTATTAAAAAAACCTGACAAAAGTCATCAAAAAAGCCTTCCTCAAATTAATGATGAAGGCTTTTTTGTATTACTAATAGTCTAAAAGATTAAACTGCTAAATGTCTTATAACTTTAAGTAATTCAAGTACTCTTGTCTTTCTACTTGTGCATCACAATTATTTTTTCGTGAAGTAGATACTTATCTGTTTCGAACTTCATAATAT
>TBL_comb47_HYPODRAFT_10009061_pt1 | contig 10019 bp, 7 predicted proteins | sample TroBogypolimnion_40_FD_10682 | JGI IMG/M metagenome (IMG submission 10682)
TCGGCCGACTGGGCGCCCGCCGGGCCCGCCAGCTCCAAGCTGATCTCCCGGTCCGGCGCCGCGGCGCGCGCGTCGGCGACGGCGTCGCTCACGACGCGCCTGAGGTCCACGGGCGCGCTCTCCGGCTGGCGGCCTTCGCCGAGCCGGGCCAGCACGAGCAGTTCCTCGACCATGACGCCCATGCGCTTGCTCTCCTCCTCGATGCGGCGCATCGCGGTGGCGAGGTCGTCGGGGTTCTCCTTGGCGCCGCGCTCGAACACCTCGGCGTAGCCGCGGATGCTGGTGAGCGGCGTGCGCAGCTCGTGCGAGGCGTCGGCGAGGAAGCGCCGCAGCTTGTCCTCCGTTGCGGCGCGTTCCGCGAAGGCCTCCTCGATCTGCACGAGCATCGCGTTGAGGCTGAGGCCGAGCCGGCCCACTTCCGTGCGCGGCTCGGCCGGCTCCACGCGCTGCGAGAGGTCGCCGGCGGCGATCGCGTCGGCCGTCTCGGCCATGGTCTCGAGCGGCCGCAGGTCGCGCTTGATGAGCAGCCAGGAGGCCGCGGCCAGCGCCGCCAGCACGGCGACGGATACCAGGACTTCGATCGCCAGCAGGCGATTGAGCGTCTGGTTCGTCTCGGCGAGCGGTACAGCCACCTCGAGCATCACGCCTTGCGAGGGAAACCGCTGCAGGAGAACGCGGAACCCTGCTCCGGAGGAGCCTTTGGAGGGGGTGCTGAGAATCGTGAACCCAGTGTCGTCGGCTGGAGCGCTGGGGAGCGGGGAGGGCAGCTTGGGTACCGCGGTGTACGTCTGCCCGTACGAGATGGTGGCCTGCTCGTTGTTGTACACGGCCCCCGAGGAGGTGAGGATCGCGCCGTAGGTGCCGGGTGGCAGATTGGTCGGCGGGCCGCTTGGCCCTTGCCCGGTGCCCTGCAATGAGGCGTCGCTGGACAGTCTCATCAGCATCGGCTGGCGCGCCTGCACGAGCTGCTGGTCGACGCGCGTGAGCAGGAACGAGCGCAGCGACGTGAACGTCGCCACGCCGGCCACGACGAGGCCGAGGGCGACGAGCCCGAGCAGGGCGAGCAGAAGGCGTGTGCGCAGCGTCATCGGCGGGCCTCGGGCGTCCTTCAGTCCTTGGGCAGGCGGATGCTGTAGCCGACGCCGCGGATGGTGTGGATGAGCGGCGTCCCATGCGCGTCGATCTTGCGCCGCAGGTAGCTGATGTAGGTCTCGACGATGTTGGCGTTGCCGCCGAAGTCGTAGTTCCAGACGTGGTCGAGGATCTGATCTTTGCTGAGCACGCGGCGCGCGTTGAGGAGGAGGTAGCGCAGGAGCTTGAACTCGGTGGCCGTGAGCTCGATCTCCCCGCCGGCGCGCCACACCTGGTGGGTGTCCTCGTCCATTTCCAGGTCGGAGAACGAGAGCCGGCCCGTCTCATCGGAGGCCGGCTTCACGCGCCTCAGGATCGCGCGGATGCGCGCCACGAGCTCCTCGACGCTGAACGGCTTGGTCATGTAGTCGTCGCCGCCGAGCGTGAGCCCGCGCACCTTGTCCTCGGTCGCGTCGCGCGCGGTGAGGAAGAGGATCGGCAGCGACGAGGTGTCGTTGCGCAGGCGCCGGGCGACCTCGAAGCCATCGATGCCCGGCATCATCACGTCGAGCACGACCAGGTCGGGCGCGAAGGCGGGCACGGCGTCGAGCGCCTCGCGGCCGCTGTGCGCGGCGAGGACCTCGAACTTCTCGTAGCGCAGCGCCATGCACAGCAGGTCGGTGATGCTGGCCTCGTCGTCCACGACAAGGATGCGGGCCGCGTCCACCATCTGCTCGATCATCGTCGTCTCCTCGGATCCGCTGCCCCGGCACACCCTTCGCGTTCCTGACTCGACGCGATTGTAGGCCGAAGTGCTGAGAAAAGCCTGTGAGGTCTCTGGGCGCTGCCTGTGGGGATGGGCGGCGGGCCTCCCCCTCGGCCCCGCGCCCATCGGCGGCTGTGCCGGCCGCCGGGGCTGCCTCTCTCACAGCCTTCGCACAGCGCCTGTTCAGGGGCGTCCAAGAACCGCGTTGTACAAGTTGCTCAGGGACACAGCGCGGCGGACCTCGCCGCACGACTGCGGCCGGCGAGCCGCGAGGAGGCACCATGTTCTTCACCTACATCTACCGCGAGCTGCGCAGGCGGCACCGCCAGGCGCTGCTGACCGCGCTTGGCCTGGCGGTCGGCGTCGGCCTGGTGGTCGCCGTGACGGCCTACGCCGGCGGCGTCAGCAAGGCGCAGGACACCGTCCTGCACTCGCTGTACGGCGTCGGTACCGACATCACGGTGACGCAGACCGCCAAGCTCTCGCAGGGCGGACCGCCGAGCTTCCAGATGAACCCGGGCAGCCAGAGCCAGCAGGGCAAGGCGTTCTCGCGCGCCGCTATCCGCAGCGCGCCCGGGCAGCAGTCGCTCGCCGCCATCAAGGTGACGCAGATCGCCGCGCTGAGCGGCGTCAAGCAGGCAGTGGGCGGGCTCACGCTCACGTCGATGAACGTCTCCGGCAAGTTCGCCAAGGCGGCGAGCAGTGGCGCCGCACCGGGTTCGCAGAGCAGCGGGAGCAGCACTTCGAGCAGCACTTCGAGCAGTTCCTCGGGCTCGACCCAGTCGGCGGCGACCGCCTCTCAGGCGCCGATCAACGTGTCGTCGTTCTCGCTTTCCGGCGTCGACGTGACGCAGACCGGCCTCGGCCCGCTCAGCTCGACGCAGCTCGCGACGGGGCGCATCTTCACGAGCACGGAGACGACGACCCGCGTTGCCGTTCTCAGCCAGTCGTACGCCAAGCAGAACAAGTACACCGTGGGCTCCAAGATCAAGATCTCCGGCAAGAAGTACGCAGTCATCGGCCTCGTCACGTCGTCGGCCGGCAGCACCTCGACCTCCGACGTCTACATCCCCTTGCAGCTCGCTCAGACGATCAGCGGCAACACCGGCAAGGTCAACGAGATCTACGTCAAGGCGACGAGCGCGAACGACATCGCCAAGGTGAAGAGCGAGATCAAGACCGCGCTGCCGAAGGCGACCGTGACGACCGCGTCCGACCTCGCCAGCCAAGTCAGCGGCTCGCTCAAGAGCGCCTCGCAGCTCGCCTCGACGCTCGGCAAATGGCTGGCCGTCGCGGCGCTGATCGCCGCCTTCGCGGTCGCTTGCCTGCTCACCGTCTCGGCCGTGTCGCGCCGCGTGCGCGAGTTCGGCACCCTCAAGGCGCTTGGCTGGAAGAGCCGGCGCGTGGTCGGCCAGGTGATGGGCGAGTCGGTCGTCCAGGGCGTGGCCGGCGGCATCCTCGGGGTGCTCATCGGTGTCGCCGGGGCCATGGCGATCGCCCACTTCTCGCCGGTGCTCAAGGCGACGGTCGGGCAGACCGGCGCCGTAGGCCCCGGCGGACAGGCGCCACCCGGCATGGCGGCCGCCCTCGGCCAGGCGGCGCAGACCGTCGCGGTGCACCTCACCGCGCCCGTGAGCCTGCAGCTGGTGGCGCTGGCCGTCGGCCTCGCCCTCGCGGGCGGCGTGCTCGCCGGCGCCTTCGGTGGCTGGCGCGCCTCACGCCTGCGCCCGGCCGACGCGCTGCGGCGGGTCGACTGATGGCTTCCGCGAGCGCGCCGCACCCGGCCGCGGCCGAGACGACTTCTCTCAATGGGAGGATCCCCATGTTGTACGAACTCACAGGCGTCACCAAGAGCTACTCGCGCGGTCGCAAGACCGTGGACGCGCTCGGAGGCATCGACCTGACGATCGGCGAAGGCGACTTCGTCGCCATCCAGGGCTCTACCGGCTCCGGCAAGACGACGCTCCTGCAGATGCTCGGCGCGATGGATCGCCCGTCGACGGGTGCGGCGCTGTACGACGGGCGCGATCTGGCCAAGATGGGGGAGGGTGACCTCTCGGAGCTGAGGAGCCACTCCTACGGATTCATCTTCCAGGCGTTCAACCTCATCCCGACCTTGACGGCCCAGGAGAACGTGGAGACGGCCCTCGTGCCCTGGCACGTCGGCGGCGACGAGCGCCGCCGTCGGGCACGGGAGGCGCTCGACGGGGTCGGCCTCGCCGACCGCGCGCGCCACATCCCTTCGGAGATGAGCGGCGGCGAGCAGCAGCGCGTCGCCATCGCGCGCGCGCTGGTGCGCGAGCCGCGCGTGATCCTCGCCGACGAGCCCACCGGCAACCTCGACGAGCGCACGCGCGACGAGATCATCGGCCTGCTCGAGCAGCTATGGCGGGAGCGCGGCCAGACGCTGATCGTGGTGACGCACGACACGTGGGTGGCGAGCCGCGCCTCGCGGCGCATCTGGCTCGATGCCGGCAAGCTGGCGCCGGAAAGCTCCGGCCGTCCGGTCGCGGCCGCCGGGCCCGGGAGCCGCGCGACAGAGGCGGACGAGCCCGCGACCGAGCACGCGGCCATGCAGTCCGCCCTGGTCTGAGCGTGAGGCCGCGCCCTGCCGCCTGCCGGCGGGGCGCGGCCGCCCGCTGAGTCCTGCCGGCCCGCGGCAGGTCAGTCCCGCCGGGCGCGGAAGAAGACCTCCAGACGACGACGTCGCCGGCGATGAGCCGGCGGCAGGGGAGGTCCGATGGCCGACAAAGAGGGGCGCGGCGCCCGCAGCCGCGCGGCTCAGCGCCGCGCTCGCTACCGCGAGATCGCCGCCGTGCTGTGGGACGAGCGAGTGCTCAACCTGATGAAGGGCGGCGGACTCGAGGAGCACGCGCCGGCTGAGGCGCGGACGGCCGGGGAGGATCCCGGCCTCGAGGCGCTCNCCGGTGGAGATGCCGGCGCCGCCGGGTCGACCGTGAGCGGGCCGATTGGGGAAGAACCGGCCGGCAGAGAGCGCGATCAGCCGCGCGCCGTGAGGATCCGCCGGGCGCTCGAGCGCCTGGGCCCGGCGTTCACCAAGCTCGGGCAGATCCTCGCCACGCGCCGCGACCTCATCACGCCGGATCTGGCCGAGGAGCTCGCGAAGCTGCAGGACGACGTCCCCACGCTGCCGTGGGACGTGATGAAGAAGCGCATCGAGGAGGAGCTGGAGACGCCGGTCGACGAGGCCTTCGCCACCTTCGACACGGAGCCGGTCGCGGCGGCCAGCATCGGGCAGGTCTACCGCGCCACGCTTCCCGACGGGACCAAGGTCGCCGTCAAGGTCCAGCGCCCGGGCGTGAGCGAGACGATGGAGCTCGACCTCGAGATCCTCGTGGAACAGGCGCGGCGCATCGGCGCGCACACGCAGTGGGGCAAGGACTACGACGTCGCCGCGCTGGCGGAGGAGTTCGCCGACGTCCTGCGCTCGGAACTGGACTACCGCCACGAGGCGCGCGCCATGGAGCGCCTCGGCCTTGCTTTCGCCGACGAACCCGACATCGTGTTCCCCAAGGCCTACTGGGACCACACCACGGCGCGCATCCTCACGATGGACTTCGTCGACGGCGTGCCCGCGACCAAGCTGGAAGGCGCCGAGGTCGACGGCGTCGACGGGGCCCGCCTCGTCGAGCTCGGCGTGGGCTGCTACTTCCGTCAGATCTTCGAGCTCGGCTTCTACCACGCCGACCCGCACGCCGGGAACCTCTTCGCCCTGCGCGACGGGCGCATCGCGTTCGTGGACTTCGGGCGCACGGCCACGGTCTCCGAGAAGAACCGCGGCGCCGTGTTCGACATGCTGCTGGCGGCGTTCGACGACGACGGGCGTGCCGCCACCGAGGCGGTGCTGGAGATGACCGGCACGCCGCCGGAGGTCGACATCGCGGCGCTCGAGGTCGAGATGAGCCACCTGCTCGCTCTCTTCCGCCGCGCGCAGACGAGCGGCGGCGGCGTGGAGCTGCTCGTCCGCGGCCTCCTGGGCATGATCCGTCAGCATCACCTGCACCTGCCGACCGAGCTCACGGTGCTGCTCACGACGCTGGGCATGCTCGACGGCGTCGCCGCGCAGATCGACCCGTCGTTCCGGATGGTCGACGCGGCCAAGCCGTTCGCGCGGCGCCTCATCCCCCAGGCGTTCGGCCCTGAGAAGCTGATGCACCAGACGCTGCGCTCGGCGCGCGCCTACGCGCGCTTCTTCGACGAGCTTCCGGTGGAGGCGACCCGCGTGCTCCGGCGGGCGGGGGAGGGCGAGTTCCGCCTGTCGGTGCGCCCCACGGAGTACGAGCCGGCGATGGACCGCATGCTCACGGCGTTCTCGCTGCTCGCCTACGCGCTCATCGTGTCGGCGCTGATCATCGGCGCGGCGCTCCTCGTGAGTCGCCCCGGCCTGTCGCGGCCCGAGGAGGTCGGCGCCCGCGTCGTCCTCGTGGCGGCGCTTCTCAGCGTGATCTGGCTGCTGAGCGGCATCGTGCGCTCGGAGTGGCGCAAGTGGCGCGTCAAACAGCGCGCCGCGCGGCGGCCGTAGGGCCGAGCAGCGCCTCAGGGCGCGTCGGTCACTCTGCCCAGCTCGACGAGCCCAGCCAGCGCCCCGGTCCGCTGTTCGAGCTCGGATACATGTCGACCGGCGGCGCGGCGAGGCACTCCACGAGCGCTCGCCGCGCGTTCCCGAGCACCGGCGGTCCATGCGTGACGAGGGCGTAGTCGATGTCCTGCTCCGCCAGCGCCGCGAGCGTGGGCGCGAAGACGTCGCGGTACCAGTCCGGTCCCGTCGACGCGCTCTGGTTCCAGAAGCGCAGGCCGCCCTCGGCGCCGACGACGGCGTCGCCGAACGCCACGGCGCGCAGGCGCGGGAAGTACATAGGGTACTCGCTGCGCCGCGGGCGACCGATGGTGTAGGCGAGCGCCGTGCCGCCGGCGATCGCCGCGGCCGCGCCGGCGGCGCTCCGCGGAATCTCATCGAGCGGCGTGCGCGTGCTCAGGCGCTTGCGCACGTTGGCGTGCCCCCAAATGCGTGTCGAGATCACCGACGCGAAGCGCTCGTAGAGCTCCTCCGCGCTGCGCGTGTGGTAGGGGATCGTGACGAGCAACTCCACGGCCCGCGAGCGCGCCACCGCGGCGTCGAGGTCGGCCAGCACGGCCGCGCGTCGCGGGTCGTCCGCCGCGGGCAACAGCGGGTCGATGAGGGCGAGCGTGTCGCCGTCGACCAGGGCGTAGCTCACCACTTCTTCCGCCTTGGGCCGCCATTCCGGGTGCGGCGCCGTCCAGCCGAAGATGCCGGGTGCCAGCTCGCGCATGTCCTCCTCCTCTTCTCGTTCTCGGCGGTCGCTCTCAGAGGTCGTGATATCCGCCGGGCGCCGTCGCGAACCCTGCCGCCTTCAGGCAGACCATAGCGGCCCGGCGCAATGCTCCGGGTTCTCCCAGTGACGCGCCGGGGTAGTCTGCCGCTGCGGAGGGCGAGCGCCGGGTGAGTCACGGCTCGGGCAGGCCGCCCAAGGTGCACCTGGACCGGAGGGCGAGGCACTGAGCATCGATGGCGTGATCATGGGCGTGGACGTCGGGTCGGGGAGCACCAAGGGCGTGCTCGTGACGTCCGGCGGCCGCTTGCTCGCTGAGGCCGAGCGGCCGATGACGATCACGCGGCCGCGTCCCGGCTGGGCGGAGCAGGACGCCGACGGCGACTGGTGGACCGCGTTCGTGGCCGTGTGCCGCGAGCTGCTCGCGGCCGGCGCCGGCCGACCGGCGGCCATCGGAGTGAGCGGCCTCGGCCCGTGTCTCGTCGTCACCGACGATGACGGGCGCCAGCTGCGCCCCGCCATCCTCTACGGCATCGACACGCGTGCGGCGCGCGAGATCGAGGAGCTCGACGCGCGCCTCGGCGAGGCCGCCGTCCTGGAACGCTGCGGCAGCCCGCTGACCAGCCAGTCGCTCGGCCCCAAGCTCGCCTGGCTGGCGCGCGAGGAGCCTCGGACGTGGGCGCGCACGCGACGCTGGTTCACGGCCGGCTCGTACCTGGCGTTCCGCCTCACCGGCGAGTACGTGCTCGACCACCACAGCGCCAGCCAGTGCGGGCCGCTGTACGACGTCCGCGCCAACGACTGGATCGCGGAGTGGGCGGAGGCCGCGGCGCCCGGCGTGACGCTACCCCGCCTCGCGTGGCCGCAGGAGGCGCTCGGCGTCGTGAGCGCCGCGGCGGCGGAGGCGACCGGGCTGCCACAGGGGATCCCGGTCGCGTCCGGCACCATCGACTCCTGGGCTGAGGTCGCGGCCTCCGGCCTCAGGGGCCCCGGGGAGGCTCTCCTGGTCTACGGGACGACGATGTTCCTGCTCGAGGTCGGCACCGCGGCCCGGCCCGACGCGCGGCTGTGGAGCACGACGTCGTTCCTGCCGGGGACGCGGAACCTCGCGGGCGGCATCGGCGCCGCGGGCGCGCTCGCCACGTGGTTCCACGGCGTCACCGGCGCCGGGTCGCTGGACGAACTCTTCGAGCAGGCTGCCGCGGCCGGTCCGGGGGCCGGCGGCCTGCTCGCGCTGCCGTACTTCAACGGCGAGCGCACGCCTCTCTTCGACCCCGACGCCCGCGGCGCCCTGCTGGGACTCACCACGGCGCACGACCGCGGCCACGTTCTGCGCGCCCTCCTTGAGGGCGCCGCCTTCGCCGTGCGCCACAACCTCGAGGTGATGGCGGAGGCGGGCGCGAGCATCACCGCCTTGCGCGCCAGCGGAGGCGGCGCCCGCGACGGGCTCTGGCCGGGCATCGTGAGCGACGTGACCGGGCTGCCGCAGCGCCGCCTCGCCGCCGAGGCCGGTTTGGCGACCGGCGCCGCGGCTGGCAGCGCCCTTCTGGCGGCGATCGCCCTCGGCGAGGCGGATCTGGACACCAGCTGGGCGCGGCCGGAGGAGCTCCGCCTGCCGGCCCCTCAGACGGCACCGCTCTACGACGAGCTGTACGGGCTGTATCGCGAGCTGTATCCGGCGACCCGCGGACAGGCTCACGCTCTGGCGCGCCTCCAACGCCGCGGCGAGGTACTCCGCGGCGGGGCGGGGTAGAAACCGCGCGATGAACGCCGGAGGGACCCACATGGACTGCGAGGTCGCCGTTCCACCAGTCGCCGCGCTCGGCGAAGGCCCGCGCTGGGACGCCGCCACCGGCACGCTGCTCTGGGTCGACATCGTAGGCCAGGCAGTGCACCGCTACGATCCGCGGACCGGGGACGACGAAAGCCGCCCGGTCCGCGACATCCCCAGCTTGGCGCTGCCTCGGACGAGCGGTGGGGTGCTCGTCGGCATGCCGGGCGGCATCTACGCGATCGAGGAGGCGCCCGGACCTGAGGGCGAGCCGGCCGCGCTGCCGTTCGTCCCGATCGAGGCCGACCAGCCGGGCAATCGAACGAACGACGGCGCCTGCGACCCTGCCGGCCGTCTCTGGGTAGGCACGATGGCGCGCGACGAGGCCTCACCGACGGCCGGCCTCTACCGGGTCGACCTCGATCTGAGCGTGACCCGGGTGCTTGACGGCACGACCATCTCCAACGGCCTCGGCTGGAGTCCCGACGGCGCCACCTTCTACTTCATCGACAGCCCCACGCGGCGTATCGACGCCTTTGACTGCGACCCGGCGAGCGGCGTGATCGAGAACCGCCGCCCGCTGGCCGCCGTAGAAGTCGACGGCGCCGTCCCCGACGGGATGAACGTCGACGCCGAAGGCTGCCTCTGGGTGGCTCTGCACGGCGGCTGGGGCCTCAACCGCTACTCGCCCGAGGGCGGGCTGCTCGACGAGGTCCGCTTGCCGGTCGCCCGGATCACGAGCTGCTGCTTCGGGGGCCCGGAATTGCGCGACCTGTACGTGACCACGCGCCGCGACGGTCTCAGCGACGCCGAACTGGTGCAGCAGCCCCTCGCGGGGGCGCTGCTGCGCCTCGATCCCGGCGTCGCCGGCCTGCCCACCTACGCGTTCAGCGGCTGAACACAGCGCCAACGCACGCTGCGCACGATGAGACCGTGCGCCCGATGAAACGGAGCACACGATGACACGGAGGACGCGATGAGACTCGCAGGCAAGACCGCCCTCGTCACCGGCAGCTCGAGCGGCATCGGCGAGGCGATCGCCCTGCGCTTCGCGCGCGAGGGCGCCGACGTGGCCGTGCACTACCACCGCGAGGAGGAT
>TBL_comb47_HYPODRAFT_10009063_pt1 | contig 10017 bp, 8 predicted proteins | sample TroBogypolimnion_40_FD_10682 | JGI IMG/M metagenome (IMG submission 10682)
CAGGTTGAACACGTGGGCCTGGCCCTTCATGGTCTCGACGATGGCCCTGGCCTTGCGGCAGGCCGTATCGGCGCCCGCCAGCAGCGCGACGGGATCCAGGTTGCCCTGGAGCACCTTGTGCGGGAAGGCCTTGCGGGCCTCGGCCATGGGCACCTGCCAGGACACCGCCAAGCCCTCGCAGGAGAGCTGGTCCAGGCACGCGGGCAGGATGCCCCGGGGGAAGTAGAGCCTCGGCGCGCCGCTCACCTGGGACAAGGTGCGCTCGGCGGCGGGGAGGGCGAAGGTGACGTAGTCGTCCCGGTCCAGCTCCCCGGCCCAGGTGTCGAACAGCTGCACGCCCTGGGCGCCGGCGCCGATGTGCCGGTTCAGCAGCAGGGCCGAGACGTCCGCGAGCCGGTCCAGCCACTTGCGGGCGAGCACCGGTTCCTTGTGCAGGAAGGCCTTGGCCCGGGTCCAGTTCTTGCTGCCCTTGCCTTCCAGGCCGTAGGCGAACAGGGTCCAGGGCGCGCCGGCGAAGCCGAGCAGGGCCTGGTGGGCCGGAAGCTCGGCCCGCACCTTGCGCAGGGCGGCCTGCACCGGCTCGAACACCCGCTCGTCCAGGGGGCCGTCGGGGTCCAGCTGGTCCAGGGTCCTGGTCAGCCGCGGGCCGCCTTCGGGAATGACCACCCCGCAGCCCAGGGCGTCCAGGATCACCAGGATGTCCGAGAAGATGATGGCGGCATCCAGTTTCGGGAAGCGCCGCACCGGCTGCAGGGTCACTTCCGCGGCCAGATCGGAATCGTACAGGACCTGCTCGAAGGTGGCCTTTTCCCGGATGGCCCGGTACTCGGGCAGGAACCGGCCCGCCTGGCGCATGAACCAGACCGGGGGCGTGGGGAGGGCTTCGCCCCGGAGGGCGCGTACGATGGGAGCGGTCATGGGCGTGCTTTCAGTCAAGAGTTAAGCCTCGGCCTTGAGGGCCTGGGTCACGACGCCGACGGCCCGCTCGAAATGGGCCAGCTCCTCGTCCCCGTGGGCCGCGGAGAGGAAGGCCACTTCGAAGCCGGAGGGCGGCAGGTAGATGCCCTCCCCCAGCATGAGCCCGTGCAGGCGGTTGAACTTGGCGATGGCGCCGCTCTCGACCCGGTCGGCGCGCTTGACGCCGGGCTGGAACAGGGGCCAGATCAGGCTGCCCACCCGGGGCGCGTGCAGCCCGGGGATCTTCTCGAAGGCGGTGGCCCAGCGGGCGCCCTTGTGCTCCAGGTCGCGGTAGAGGTTGGGGGTGAGCTTCTCCAGGGTGGCGAGGCCCGCGGCCATGGCCACCGGGTTGCCGCTCAGGGTGCCGGCCTGGTAGACCGGTCCGTCCGGGGAGATCACCGCCATGATGTCCTTGCGCCCGCCGTAGAGGCCCACCGGCATGCCGCCGCCGATGATCTTGCCGTAGGTGACCAGGTCCGGGGTGATGCCGAACAGCTCGGCCGCGCCGCCGGGGGCGACCCGGAAGCCGCTGATGACTTCGTCGAAGATCAGCACGGTGCCGTGCAGGGTGCAGAGCTCGCGCAGCCGCTTGAGGAAGCTGAGGTCCTGCACCAGCAGGCCGTTGTTGGCGGGGATCGGCTCGATGATGGCCGCGGCCAGTTCGCCGCCCAGCTTGGCGAACACCTGCTCGAGGGCCTCGGTGTCGTCCAGGGAGATGACCGTGGTGAGGTCGGCGTAGGCCTTGGGCACGCCGGCGCTGGAGGGCTCGCCGAAGGTGACCAGGCCGGAGCCGGCCTTCACCAGCATGCCGTCGGAGTGGCCGTGGTAGCAGCCTTCGAACTTGAGCACCCGGTCGCGCCGGGTGAAGCCGCGGGCGGCGCGCAGGGCCGACATCACCGCCTCGGTGCCGGAGGAGACGAAGCGCATCTTCTCCACGAACGGGACCATGGTCTTGATGCGCCGGGCCAGGATGATCTCCCGCCGGGACGGGGCGCCGAAGGTGAGGCCCTCTTCCATGGCCTCCCGGGCGGCGGCCAGCACTTCGGGCACGGCGTGGCCGAGGATCAGGGGACCCCAGGACATGCAGAGGTCCACGTAGCGGCGGCCCTCCTCGTCCTCGAAGCGGGCGCCCCAGGCCTTGCGGAAGAACTTGGGCGTGCCGCCCACGGCGCGGAAGGCCCGCACCGGGCTGGAGACGCCGCCGGGGAAATGGGTCAGGGCTTCCTGGAACAGGGTGTCGTTGGCGTTTTCCATGGTCAGATCCAGTGCTTTTGGAGGGCTTCGCGAGCCGCGTAGGTGACGATCCAGTCCGCGCCTGCGCGGCGGATGGCGATCAGGTGTTCCCGGAACAGGTTGGCCTCGTCCACCCAGCCCAGGCGGGCGGCGGCCTTGACCGTGCTGTACTCGGAGGAGGTGTGGTAGGCGGCGATGGGGCACAGGGTGCGCTCCCGCAGGCGCCAGATGAGGTCGAGGTTGGGCAGGGCCGGCTTCACCATGAGCGCGTCCGCCCCCTCCTCCAGGTCCAGCAGGGCGTCCTTGAGGCCTTCCCGCGCGTTGCGCGGATCCATCTGGTAGCTGCGGCGGTCGCCGAACTTGGGCGAGGAGTCGGCGGCTTCCCGGAACGGCCCGTAGTAGGCGCCGGCGTGCTTGATGGCGTAGCTCATGATGCCGGTGTTGGGGTGGCCGGCGGCCTCCAGGGCCTCGCGCATGGCGCGGATCCGGCCGTCCATCATGTCCGAGGGGGCGACGATGTCGGCGCCGGCCTCGGCGTGGGCGACCGCCATCCGGGCCAGGGTGGCGATGCTGGGATCGTTGACGATCTCGGCCCCGTGGTTGACCCCGCAGTGGCCGGTGTCGGTGTAGGCGCAGAGGCAGACGTCGGTCATCACCACCAGGTCCTGGCCGAACGCCTGCTTCAGGGCCTTGACGGTCATGGGGATGATGCCGGCGGCGTCGAAGGCAGCGGCGGCGTCCGGCGACTTGTCGGCGTGCTCGGGCACCCCGAACAGCAGCGCGGTGCGGATGCCCAGCTTGAGGTCGGCCTCCACCTGCTTCAGGGTGGCCTGGATGCCGTTGCGGCTGATGCCCGGCAGGCTGGAGATCTCGGTGGAGCCTTCCATGGGCTGGACGAAGTGGCCCTGGATCAGGTGCCTGGGCAGCAGCTCGGTCTCGGCGACCAGGTCGCGGATGGCGGCGGTGGCCCGGAGGCGGCGGGAACGGATCAGCATGGGCACCTCACAAGGTCGGCCGGGAGGAAAGGAGTCGCTGCAGGGCGGAGGCCTCGGGCTCGCAGCAGCCGTCCACAGGATACCCTGCCTGGAGGAAAGCTCGCTGGGTCCGTTGCCCCCAGGCGAAGCGCAGCAGCTGGGCCGACCGGGGCCCGAGCAGTTCGGCCTGGAGCGGACTGAGGGCCAGCACCGCGTCCAGGGCGGGCAGCTCCGGCGGCGGCTCGACGGGCGCTTCGCGGTGGGTGATCCAGGGCAGGAGCTTCCAGGGGGTGCCGGCGGCGGCCTGTTCCAGGTGCTCGCGGCTGCGCTCGGCCCGGGCCAGGAGGAAGGTCCCGCCCTGGGGGAACTGTTCCCGGAGCAGATCGAACAGGCCTTCCGCCCTCGGGGTCGCGCTCACCAGGACCGTCCGGCCCGCCAGCGCGCGGGCGGTGGCTTCGCCCTGGGCCAGGCAGGGCGCCTGGGCCGGCAGCAGGGCCAGCCGGGCCGCCGCGGGGCTCAGCACGATGACCGCGTCCGGATCGGGCACCGGGGGCGGGGCTAGGGTGGCCTCCATGGCCGTGAGGAACAGGGGCACCGGCTCCCAGCCCGCGGCCCGGACGGCCTGGCTGAGCGGATCGTCCTGGGCGCGGGCCAGGCCCAGCCGTTTCACAGTCCCAGGCCCCGGAGCACCTGGGCCACCAGGGCCGCGTCGTCCATGCCCTGGGCGTCGGCCCAGCGGATCTCGCCTTCGAGGGCATAGCCGGCGCGCAGCCGGACCTGCCCGTCGGGCAGCTGCTCCGCCAGGGCGCCCAGGGGCTGCTGGCAGCCGCCGCCGATGCCGGCCAGCACCTGGCGCTCCAGGGTGACCAGGCGCAGGGTGAGCGGATGGTGGAAGCCGGAGAGCGCCTCCATGAGGTCCCGGTCGCCTTCGCGGGCCTCCACCAGGAGCGCGCCCTGGGCGGGCGCGGGCAGCAGTTCGTGGCCGGCGAAGGGCCGCACGTCGAGGCCGGCGAGGTCCAGGCCCAGGCGCTTGACCCCGGCCGCGGCCAGGATGGTGCCGTGCAGGGGCTGGTCGCGCAGTTCGCCCTCCCTGACCCGCTGCACCCGGGTCGGGACGTTGCCCCGGATCCAGGTGAAGGAGGCGTCGGGCAGGGCCTTGGCGAGGAAGCGCAGGCGGCGCTCGGAACTGGTGCCGATGACCGGGTGTTCGGGCGCGTCCGTGCGCATGAGCAGCAGGTCGGCGGGATCCTCGCGGGGCGGCACGCAGGCGGTGACGATCCCCGCGGGGCGCTCCAGGGAGACGTCCTTGAAGGAGTGGATGAGCATGTCCACGTCCCGGGCGAGCAGCGACTCTTCCAGCTCCCGGGTGAAGAAGCCGGTGCCGGTCTCCTTGCCCAGGGGCCCCGCCAGCCACTTGTCGCCGTGGGTGGTGAAGCGCTTCCATTCGATGACGTGGCCGGCGGCCTTCAGGTAGGCCACCAGGGCCTCCGATTGCTGCACCGCGAGCAGGGATCCCCGGGTTCCGAGAACGATTTTCATGATTGCGCCAATTCTTAGCTTGGGTCCAGGGCGGGTTCGCGCTGGAGGTTGAGGGCCCGGAACGCCAGGGTGCGGCCGCGCTTGAGCAGCGATTCCAGGGCTTCCAGCTGGGCCGGGTCGAGGCTCGCGAGGGCGCTGCCGGGGGCGACGGCTTCGGCCTCCATGGCCTCCCAGGCGTCGGTGAGCCGGTCCTGGGCGGTGCGCATGGCGAACTTCTGGATCCGGGTGTCGGCCCGCTTGCGCAGCCGTTCCACCGCGCCGACGATGAAGGGCTCTGCCAAGCCGGCGGCGTCGTGCCGCTTGTGCTTGGTGTTCTCGGTCTCGGCCAGGAAGAACGACAGGTCCACCCGGGTGACCCAGGGCAGGGTGTCCAGTTCCGGATCGGAATCGTACGGCAGGGCGAGGTCCACCAGCTTGACCGGGTGGCACTTCAGCCGGGCCCAGTTGTCCAGGATGAACAGGGGCTCGTTGCTGGCGGTGGCGGAGACGATGGCGTCGAACCCGTCGGGGTTCATCTGCAGCTGGGCCAGGGGCACCATGGGCAGGCCGAAGGCTTCGGCCTTGGCCAGGGTGCGGTTGGACATGGTGATCTCGAAGCCGCGCTCGGGCAGGCGCTGGGCCAGGTAGCGGCTCATGGGGCCGACGCCGACGACCGCCACGCGGGAGCCGGGGGCGAGGGTGGTCTCCAGGTGCCGGAGCGCGGCGGTGGCCACGCTGGCGGAGCCGTCGTCCAGCCCGATCCGGGTGCGCAGGCGCTGGGCCTCGCGCAGGATGTCCTCGAGCGCGGACTCGGCTTCGTGGCCGGCGGTGCGGGTTTCCTTGGCGACGGCGAGGGCCGTGCGGATCTGTCCGACCACCTCCCGGTCGCCCAGGTTGGCGCTGTTGAGGCCGGTGGCCACTTCCAGCAGATGGCGCCAGGCCGCTTCGCCCTGGAAGCAGTCGATGTCGGGGCCGAAGCCCAGGGTGGTGCCGTCGCCTCCCCAGAACATCCAGATCACCCGCTGGCAGGTGGCGAGGAACACCAGCTCGCAGGCGTCGGACATCCGGCGCCACATCGTGAGGTGGTCCGCCAGATGCTGGCGCACCACGTTGCGGGCCACCACCTCGGGCTCATGCCTTGGTATGTGATAGGTGTAGAGAACTGGATCCATGGGCCGCCGTCTTAGTTCGTCTAAGAGATCAGGGTATCTTAAATTATTGAATGGGCGGAGATGGAATTATTCAACTCGGTTTTTTCCCCAGCCCCTCCCAGGGCCACCCTGCGTAACGGATTTACAAGTTTATGCTTAGGTTACGGACCCGCAGGTCTGAATTTCAAGGTTCGCGAAAAAAAAGAGAATTGATGGCCGTCACATAGCCGCCTACCAGGAGCCTTCGCCTTCGCCCACCCGCCGGGCGTAGGCGGGAGGATCGCCCCACTGGTTCAGGGCGACGGTGCGCCCGACCGATTCCACCCGGCCCATCAGGCACCCGCGGCACTCCTCCTTGGCTTCGTCCATGCAGGGTTTCCCCTCGTACAGCTTGTAGTTGCCGCGGGCGTGCACCGGGGTGAGGTTGGGCATGGTGACGTTGGCGCCGTAGCTGAGGCCGCGCTCGCGGCCGTCCGGGACCATGGCCTGGAGCGCGGTGGTGGCCGCGATGTTCACGTCGGGGCAGGCCAGCCGGACCGTGGCGATCATGTTGAGGCTCAGCTGCAGCTGGTCGTCCGCGCTCATCGGCTGGACCCAGTCGCCCATGGGCGTGTCCAGGTGCGGCAGCCACGGGCCCATGCCGATCATGTCGATGGGGTGGTCGCGGAAGAAGAGGATGTCGTCCGCCAGCATCTCCACGGTCTGGCCGGGGATGCCGATCATGACTCCGGTGCCCACCAGGAAGCCGGCTGCGGCCAGGTCGGCCAGGGCCTGCTTGCGCGCTTCCAGGGTCTGGGCCGGGGGGTGGATCCGGGCGAACAGGCCCGGGTCGGTGGTCTCGATGCGCAGCAGGTAGCGGTGGGCCCCGGCCTCGTGCCAGGCCCGGTAGGTCTCCAGGGTCTGCTCGCCCAGGGACAGGGTGATGCCCAGACCCTGGGGCAGTTCCGGCTGCACGCACTCGGCGCGGATGCGCCGGACCAGGTGGGTGATGAAGTCCCGGAACCCGCGGTCGCTCCGCTCGCCGGCCTGCAGCACCATGGAGCCGTAGCCGGCCTGGGCGCACCACTGGGCCCCGTCCATGACCTCCTGCTCGCTGAGGGTGAAGCGCTCCACCTTGGCGTTGCCGGCCCGGATCCCGCAGTAGTTGCAGTCGCAGGCGCAGATGTTGGACAGCTCGATGATGCCCCGGTAGAACACCGAGTCGCCGACCTTGGCCCGCATCACGTCCAGGGCCCGGGTGCGCAGACGGGCGGTGTCGGCCGGGGAGCGGAGCCCGAGCAGCAGCACCAGGTCCTCCCGGGTGAGGTGCTCCTTATGAAGGATGGTGCCGAGCGGATCCATAAGCCCTTTCGTTCCCAGACGGGGCTGATTCAGGTTCCCCAGGCATCCATGGTACGGCAGTTCCTGGCGAAAGGGGGGTAGCTGGACATGATCGGCGGCCCCGAAAGGGTCGAAAAGGTACAAAATGTGGTTTTTTGTACAAGTATACTTATACTAATTTTGACCTATTGTTTGGAATCCCCCCATGATCGGAACCCAGGCTGAACTCACCTCCGTCATCCGGCAATACAACCCCTGGTGGACAGGCGCGGGTTTGCCGGACCTCCCGCCCTGGCGCCGGGCCGCCTTCAACGAACTGGTCCAATGGATGGCGGCCCCGCCGGCCGGGCGCGCCCTGCTCCTCGCGGGCGCCCGGCAGATCGGCAAGACCACGCTCTTTCTGCAATGCATCGAGCGGTTGCTGAAGGACGGAGTCCCGCCCGGGAACATTCTCTACATCACCTTCGACCACCCTCTGCTCAAGCTCCATGGGCTGGATGGTGTGATCCGGCTGTGGCGGGAAGTGGAATCCGTGGCGGACGGGCCTGAATACCTGTTCCTGGACGAGATCCAGGTCACCAAGGACTGGCAGACCTGGTTGAAGCATCAGGTGGACTTCGACAAGCGCAGACGGATCGCCGTCACCGGCTCGGCGACCCCGTTGACGACCGAAGGGCAGGAGTCCGGCGTCGGTCGCTGGCACACGCTCCAGCTGGCCACCCTGTCCTTTTTCGAGTTCATGCAGATCAAGCAGCTGCCGGAACCCCAGATCCCGCCGGTGGCCTCCCTGCAGAGCCTGTTCGACTGGAACAGTGCGGATTTCAACCGGGTCAGCGCGGATGCCGCGCCCATCGTCGGCCACTTCCACGACTACCTGCTGCGCGGCGGATTTCCCCAATGCGCCCTCACGGAATCCCTGACCTGGGCCCAGAAGCTGCTGCGGGAAGACATCGTGGACAAGGTGCTGAAACGGGACATGACCGCGCTCTTCGGGGTCCGCCGCATCGTGGAACTGGAGCACACCTTCCTCTACCTCTGCCTGCACGACGGCGAACTGCTGGACCTTCCCCAACTATGCAGCAGCCTGGGACTGAAGCGGCCCACGGTCGCCAGCTTCATCGACCTGTTCGAAGCGACCCACCTGCTCTACCGCCTGAAGCCATACGGATACGGCAAGGAGGTGCTCCGGGGCCGGGCGAAGGTCTACCTGGTGGATCCCGCCATCGCGCCCAGCGTGCTGCTGAAGGGCAAGGGCCTGCTCGACGACGGGGCGGCCCTGGGGCGCGCCGTGGAGACCGCCTTCTTCAAGCACGTGTTCACCCGCTATTACCGGCAGAGCATCAGCTTCGCCTATTGGCGGGGACGCAAGGATCTGGAGGTGGACATCATCGCCGACATCGAGGGGGAGCAGGTCCCCTTCGAAGTGAAGTACCGGTCCCAGCACACGGATCGCCGGGACCTGAAAGGCCTCGCCCAGTTCTGCGAGGAAAAGCAGGTCCGCCGGGCCTACGTGGTCACCAGGGAGCTTTCGGACTTCGGCCTGATGGATCTGAACGGCACGCCGGTGCTGAAGATCCCCGCCCCCTTGGCCTGCTATTGGCTCAGCCGGAGCGAGGCCGGGAACGCCGGGTAGAACCGCGGCCCGGTGACTTGGCAGCCTTTGATCCTGGCCGGCATGAGGATGTCCCTACCCTTTGCGCTCCAGCTTGGAGTCACCGGGGTCCGGCCGGGGGACTTCGCTCCCGGACGAACCCGGCAGGCAGAGCTGGATGATCTGGCGCCCCAGCGTCACGCAGCAGGCGCCGTCCGCATCCAGGGCGATATCCAGCGGGGAGAACAGGCCGGCGCATTTGGCGGGGGTGAAATCCGCGGCCCCGTTGCGCAGGGGGCCCATCCGGGTCCCCTGCCCGGGGTCTCCGGCGAGGGTCGAAAGCTGCCGGGTCTTCAGGTCGAAGACCCGGATGGCGTTGTTGCCCCGGTCCACGATGTACAGGCAGCCCCGGAAGTATTTCACCGCCTGGGGGGAATTCAGGCACGGGCCGTCGGCCAGGGGTCGGGCGACGGCCCCGGAGGCGGCTTTCCCGCGAGCTTCGAAGCCGGCCTCCCGTGGATGGCCCAGGACCAGGGTGAGCTCGCCCTTGGCGGAGACCCTCTGGATGGCATGGCCATTGATGACGTACAGATCGCCGGTCCGGTCGTCCCGGGTCATCCCGCCCAGTTCCTGGAAGGGAGCGACCATTTCCTTGGATCCGGCCCCTGCCTGGAAGGTTTTCCGCCCGTCCTGGTACTGGCGCTGGATGCCTCCTCCCTCCATGGCGATGCATATCGTCCCTTTCGCATCCACGAAGACCGTGCCTCCGGCGTCCACCTCCGGATCGACGAATCCCGCCAGGGTGGCCACCGTTCCCTTCGGGGAAATCGTCCGAATCTTACCGCCAAACTCCTTCCCTTCGGCCACATAGATGTTGCCTTCGCCATCATGCAGAGGGCTGCAGCCACCGGGAAACGCAAGGAGGGACTCTTCTTGACGAATGAAAGCATGGTGCGGCTTCTCCCCAAAATCAGCCCATCCCAACGTTCGTTCGGACGATTTCTTATTTATGGATGCCCGCAGCCCGGCGAAAGGTTCCGGAGCGTATTACTTTCCGGCCAGGCTCACCCGCACCTTCATCCGGCCCGAAGCGTCCACCGCCAGGACCTCCCAGCGCAGCGCCCCGTCCCGGCCCGCCGGGACCTCGCCCTGGCCCAGGTTGTAGGCGGCGCCGTCCAGCTGCCAGCGGCCGTCCGGGTGGTACGGCGGGGGCGGCTGGGCGGCGCCGGGATGGGCGTTCAGCACCCGCACCGGGCCGCGGAACATCCCGGTG